>X108_Striped_Desert_Hamster__coassemble_113_pt1 | contig 27239 bp, 18 predicted proteins | sample X108_Striped_Desert_Hamster__metabat2_low_PE_001 | metagenome-assembled genome bin X108_Striped_Desert_Hamster | reverse complement strand
CGATATAGTCTGCCGCCGAGTATTCCGCGCCGATGCTGATATCGGAGTTCATCACCACGGTGATTTCCGGAGATGTCTGTCCGTCTGTCCAGTTAGTGAAGGTCAGGATCGGGTTGGATGCGGCCCTGAGGGTCACGAGCGTGCCTTCCTCATACATGTTCCTGCCGTTTACTACGGTGGGAGCGGGAGTCATGCTCACCATATAGTCGTTGGCTCCTTCGGTAACATGTGTGGAGAGCGAATAAGTGTTGACTGCCTTGAAGTTGGCGGTCAGCGACTCGGCACGGTTGACAGTCATCGTGAACTCTGGCTTGTCGGAGACAGTCTTGCCGTCGCCGTCGGTCCATGCGGTAAAGTCATATCCGAATTTCTCCGAAGCGGAGAGAGTCACTTCCGAGCCCTCGTCATAGGCGTCGGCGAGCGGACGTATAGCCACTGTTCCCGCTTCTTCGGGAGAGGCGGCTATCGTCACGGGGAACTTGTTCACCTGGATGGCCTCGCCGTCGAGCAGACCCTCTATGCAGACCTGGCTGAAGCCTGACTGCTTGCTGCTGTTTACGCCCAGAGTTATCTCAAGGGTAAATCCTTCGCCGGAGGCGAGTTCCTGCTGCTGTTCGGCTGTCAGCGTTATGTCGAATTTTTTAGCGTAGTCCGGCGCGCTGCCGTATTTGTCGTCTTCCTTCTCGCGGTTGTTGCGGGCTGCTGTGTAGGTGCCGAGCAATACAGAGCGGCCGTCGCCGGTCTTACCGGTCACTATCGTCTTGCTTGGTGATGCGTCGGTACCGAACTTGGTAATCCACGCGCTGACGCGCACCGGGGTGAAGGTGAGTCCTTTGGCGGGCTTGAGCTGCCATCTTACGACGTCGCTTTCGCCGTTTGTCGGCTGCAGCTTTATGAAGGTGTAGTCAGTCCAGTTGACGCCACTCGTGCCTACGGCCTTATTTCCGCAGAGGTCGAATGAAGCCACTGAGAAGCCGTCGTCGGGCGAAAGAAGGGTGGGTGTCTCGTAGCCGTCCGTACTTTCCATTGGCCAGAAGGCTTTAGCCGGTTCATTCTCGAATGTCCGTGCCTGCAGGGAGAGGCCGGTCAGGAAGAGAAGAGCCGTCATGAGCGCGGCTGTGAGCCTGCTCGCTTGTCGTAGTCTTTTCATTGATACATGATTTAGGTTGTCTGTTGTTATAATCAGTTGTTATAATCGCGGTGTATTATACCATATTTTTGCCATATAAGGCTTTTAGAATGCAAAGATAAGGTTTTTTATCCACATGGGCCACAGTTGACGGCGTTTTATTTTGCGATTATTCTTGTCACGAAACCGAAGTTGCGTGAGATGCCACAAAAGACTTGCAAATATAAAAAAATAATTGTAACTTTGCATTCGCATTGGCACCCATAGTTCAATGGATAGAATAATGGATTCCGGTTCCATCGATTGGGGTTCGACTCCCCATGGGTGTACCTGTTTTCAGTTCGGAATCGGCGATATTGGTTGAGATTCCGGGTTGAGTCCGGAAAATTCGGGTTCTTAAGGTCTTATATATCTTAAGAACCCGATTATTGTTAATTGCCTCTGCCTGCATGGCGAGATGAAGTTCAGTCTCGATACCGGGTCTGCCGGTCATGGAGTCGCATCATGCGCAGATGCAATTGACGCCCGAATCATGAATACGATAAATTACGATTATAATGAAAGCCATAAGACCTTTACTGACAGCAATCACCGCGACTATGCTCCTGAGTGCGGCTCCAGCCATGGCGCAGGACTATAAGGACACGTCGCTCTCCCCACGCCAGCGTGCGGAGGCCATTCTGCCTCATCTTACTCTTGATGAGAAAATATCGCTGATGATGGATGACTCTCCTGAAATCCCGCGTCTCGGCATACGCCGTTACAGCTGGTGGAACGAAGCCCTGCATGGAGTGGGTCGTGCCGGATATGCCACTGTCTTTCCGCAGGCGATCGGTATGGCGTCCACTTTCGATGACACCCTTCTTTTTGATATCTTTACCGCGATCAGCGACGAGGCAAGGGCAAAGTTCAACGCACTCCCTGACGATGCGGCTTCACGCAACAGATACAGCGGACTGACTTTCTGGACTCCCAACGTGAATATATTCCGCGACCCGAGATGGGGCCGTGGACAGGAGACATATGGTGAGGATCCCTATCTTTCATCGGTGCTCGGCAAGGCTGCGGTACGCGGCCTTCAGGGGCCGGCTGATTCAAAATACATGAAGACCATAGCATGCGCCAAGCATTATGCAGTGCATTCCGGTCCGGAATGGAACCGTCACTCCTTCGATGCCAAAGACATAGATCCCCGCGACCTCTGGGACACGTATCTCCCGGCCTTCAAGGCCCTTGTCGACGAAGGGGTAGGGCAGGTGATGTGTGCCTACAACAGAGTGGAGGGAGAGCCATGCTGCTCTAACAAGCGCCTCCTTGCCGACATACTCCGCAATAAATGGGGATATGACAAGATCATAGTCTCCGACTGCTGGGCTATTCGCGACTTTTATCGTCAGGATGCCCATGCCACCCATCCTTCGGCTGTAGAGGCAAGCGCGGACGCCGTGTTCTCAGGCACTGACCTTGAATGTGGTTCCAGTTACAAGAGTCTTCGCGAGGCTTTCGAGAAAGGACTGATATCGGAAGAGACAATCGACCGTAGCTTGCTGCGTCTTCTTGAGACCCGCATAAGCCTCGGAGAACTTTCTGCAGATGCCGATTGCGAATGGAACGGAATTGGACAGTCCGTGATATGCAGTCCCGACCATAAGGCACTCGCTCTTGAGGCCGCGCGCAAGTCGATGGTACTGCTCAAGAACAATGGTATTCTGCCGCTCAGGCGTGATGCCCGGGTGGTGGTCATGGGCCCTAATGCAGCCGATTCCGTTATGCTCAGAGGTAATTATAATGGCACACCCATGCATTCGGTGACTATTCTTGACGGTATTCGCGAGATTGCCGGGGATGTGCCGTATCTGAAAGGCTGCGATCATGTGGAGAACAAGAACATTTCGTCGCGCTTCGGACTGTTGTCTTCAGGCGGCGCTCCCGGAATGTCAGCCACTTACTGGAACAATACTGATTATTCCGGCACTCCCGCAGCGTCGGAGGTGATAACCATACCTCTCAACAAGAGCAATGGCGGAGCTACAGTATTCACGCCAGGAGTGGACGCGGAAAACTTCTCGGCGCGCTATACGGCTGACTTCACTCCCGACGAGACTGGTACCTACACCATCAACATGACTGCCGACAGAGGTCTGAAGGCATTGAAAATCAATGGCTCGCAGGTGCTTAAGAGTTATGGACAGAACCCTTCCAACGAGTATTCGCATACATTCCATGCCGAAAAGGGAAAGACCTACGCCATAGAGATAGACTATTCTCATGCGGCAGGTCTCGCCATACTGAACTTCGACATAGGAATCAACAAGGAATATGATACGGAATCCGACGCCGATATAGTGATATTCGCCGGTGGAATCTCTCCAACCCTCGAGGGGGAGGAAATGCCGGTAAAGGTAGAAGGTTTCCGTGGCGGCGACCGAACCAGCATACAGCTTCCCAAGGTGCAGCGAGATTTGGTGCGCAGGCTTCATGACCAGGGAAAGAAAGTCATTTTTATCAACTGCTCAGGAGGCGCGATGGGTCTCGCTCCCGAAGACTCGATATGCGACGCGGTGTTACAGGCATGGTATCCCGGAGAAGCAGGAGGCACAGCCGTGGCCGAGACCCTCTATGGCCTCAACAATCCCTCGGGCCGGCTGCCTGTCACTTTCTACAGGGATGACTCCCAGATTCCCGATTTCGAGGACTACAGCATGGAAGGCCGGACTTACCGCTATATGGCAGACCGTCCGCTATATGCCTTCGGTCATGGCCTGAGCTACACGAGGTTTGACTATTCTAATGCTGCCCTGAGCTCTGATACTCCCGCTCCCGGAGAAAACGTGACCCTTACTCTCGACGTGACCAACAGCGGTGACCGCGACGGCGAGGAGGTGGTGCAGGTATATGTGAGGAATCTTGCCGACCGTGAACTCAACAAGACACTGCGCGCGTTCCGTCGCGTCGATCTTAAGAAAGGAGAGACTGCAAAGGTAGAGATAACCCTTACTCCGGAGGATTTCCGTTTTTACAATCCTGAGACAGGGAACTCCGACATAGTGCCCGGTTCATATGATATCCTTTACGGTCCGTCGTCTGACTGTCACAAGGGCGTGCTGAACGTCTCGATCTGACCATACTCCGCCCTCACCGGGCATTCTGCATATGTAAATGAATCTCATGATGATAATGAGGAAAACCCTTGCATTGATGATATCAGTCCTGAGCGTCTGCCTTATGGCGGATGCTCAGAATTTCCGTACCATGAAGGTCGCTAAGGAAGGTGACTTCATGGCGCCTCCCGTCATACGCCTCGGAAGCGACGAGCGGATCTCGATTAATTTCGACGAACTTGCGGAGGATTACTCCGACCTTCAGTATCGTCTGGTACATTGCGGTCCCGACTGGAAACCGTCGCGGCTGCTTGAGTCGGAATATCTTGACTCGTTCAATATCGCCGATATCGATGACTGGGCTTTGTCGTCAGGTACTTTCGTTCATTACGTCAATTATCAGCTTTTCATCCCCAATGAGCATATGTCGCCTCTCGTGTCCGGCAATTACCGGGTGGAGATATTCAATCGCGACAATCCCGACGAGGTGCTCGGCGAGGCCATGTTCTCTGTGGCAGAACAGTCTGCCGAAATAAAGGGAACTGTGTCGGGCCGTACCGACAGGGGATTCAATACCGAATGGCAACAGCTTGAGGTCGAGGTGATACCGACCGATGTAAGGATAGCCGACCCGTATGTAGACCTTACCATGACAGTCATGCAGAACAGTGATCCTGCATCGCAACGGGTCATAACATCGCCATCAAGGGTCGACGGATCAAGAATTGTGTATTCCCACATTCCAGACCTCATATTCAAGGCCGGCAACGAGTTCAGACGCTTCGAGAGCATACGTACAAATTACAACGACATGAATGTCGACTCTGTAAGATACATCGGCAGGAATTACCATGTCTGGCTTGCTACCGACGTGGAACGTGCCGGTCTGGAATACAGCTATGATCAGACGCAGCAGGGCCGGTTTCTCGTAAGGGAATACAATTCATCCGATTCTAATCTCGGTGCCGACTACATCACGGTTCATTTCACCCTTGATGTTCCGGAGGTGGTCGGGGCGGACGTGTACGTGACGGGAGAATTTACTGGCTTTCGTACTGCCGATGCCTTCCGTATGCGCTACGATCATGACCGCGGAGCCTATGTGCTTGAGGTTCCCCTTAAGCAGGGAAACTACAACTACCGCTATGCGGCAGTGCCGCGCAAGGGCGACAGAAAACCTGAATACTCTCTTCTGGAAGGTGATAAATACGAGACAAGAAACGAATATCGGGTACAGTTGTGGTATCATCCGGCGGGTTCACGCTATCCCCGTCTTGTCTCCGACGTCTGTTTCTGACGTGTGGATTCACCGTCTGTCGGCATGATGTCCCGGTTTCCGCAGAGCCGTCATATCATGCTTTTTTTACAGTACATAAGTCTCTCTTGCGGGAAATAGTTTTTTAGGATAATCATACAGATAATCATATAGGATAATCATACAGGATAATGATACAGATCAATGATACATTAGTCTCTCTTGATGTAGTGGAGGAGTTTTTCGAATGTGACCTTGACACATGTCTTGGCGAATGCTGTGTGGAGGGTGATGCCGGTGCCCCCCTTCTTGAGGAGGAGGCGGCGACGCTTCAGAGCCAGCTTCCCGAACTTCTGCCATTCATGACTCCGGCTGCCAGGGAAGTGGCTGAGGAGCAGGGTGCGTCTTATGTAGACGAGGAAGGGGATATAGTGACGAGCATAGTCAACGGCAAGGACTGTATCTTCACGTGCTATGCACCCGGCGGCAAGTGTCTGTGCCTTCTTGAGAAACTCCGCCGAGAGGGTCATGAGGAGTATCAGAAACCCATCAGCTGCAGCCTATATCCGGTGCGTCTGAAGGATTATGGCGGATTCACTGCTGTCAACTATCACAGATGGAAGATCTGCAAGTGTGCCGAGATTCTGGGCCGCAAAAACAATACGAGGGTATACGAGTTCCTTAAGGAACCTCTTGTCAGGCGTTTCGGAGCGAAATGGTATGACGAGCTTGTGCTGACTGCATCTGAATGGCTTAAGTCAAGGTGAGTGCTGATGCCGCCGGCCGAGTGGCGGATCCGGGGCTCAGGTCAGTCTATGAAGATGCGTGAGAGTTGCTTCTCGAGGTCGGTACTGGTGATCTTGGTGGTAAGCACACCGTCTTTTGCCACAGAGATATTGCCTGTCTCCTCGCTTACCACTATGCAGAGGGAATCGGTAGCCTGGCTCATGCCGAGTGCCGCGCGGTGTCGTAGGCCCAGATGCTTCGGAAGGTTCATGTCGTGGCTCACCGGAAGGATGCAGCCTACCGATACGATTCTGCGGTGTGCGATGATGAGCGCGCCGTCGTGCAGGGGCGAGTTTTTGAAGAAAATGTTCTCGATGAGGCGGGTGTTGATGTCGGCCTCGATAATATCGCCGGTCTTCTCATAGTCATCCAGAGGCACTTTACGCTGGAAGCATATCAGGGCACCTGTCTTTGACTTTGACATCGACATGCAGGCATACACCACGGCCATGACAAGCCCGTGGTAGGTGTTCTCTGTCTGTTCGCTGTGATGAAACAGCCTCTTAAGGTGCCTTACGTGTCCTCTCGATCCTATGTCGATGAGAAAACGCTTTATCTGGTCCTGGAATAGGATTACGAGCACTATCAGGCCGATACTCATGAATTTGTCGAGAATCGTGCCGGTGAGTTTCATGTCGAGTATCTCTGCCGCCACTACCCACACCACGATGAATAGGAGCACGCCGTAGAAGAGGCTGAGTGTGCCTGAACTTTTCATCACCTTGTAGAGGTAGAAGAGCAAGGCTCCCACTATCAGTATGTCGAGAAGGTCTTTTATTCCGAAGTCTATCATTTGATTTCAATTTTGGATTGTTTTCGCCATGGCGGAACCATCCTGTTCAGTATTGCAGATTCATGACCACGTCTCTCGCCTGCACTGCCGCTGCCACGTCGTGTACCCTGAGTATGTCGGCGCCGTGCAGGAGCGCGTAGGTGTTGAGTGCCACAGTGCCCGGAAGCGCCTCTTCCGGCGTGATGCCGAGCGGTTTCCAGATCATCGACTTTCTGGAGATGCCGACGAGCACGGGGAGTCCCATGCGCGATATCTCGTCAAGACCCGACATGAGCCTGTAGTTCTGTTCAGTGGTCTTTGCGAAACCGAATCCCGGGTCTATGATGATGTCGCATATCCCACGACTGCGCATATAGCGCACGCGGAAGGCGAGTTCTGTTATCACGTCGGCTGTGACGTCTTCATAATCGGTCAGTCCTGTCATCGTCGCCGGCGTACCCCGCATGTGCATAAGTATGTATGGCACTCTCAGGCCGGCTATCGTGTCGGCCATCTCAGGGTCTATGGTGCCTCCCGATATGTCGTTGACGATATCTGCACCCGCTTCCACGCTTTTGCGAGCCACTGAGGCGCGAAACGTGTCTACCGATATCACCGCGTCCGGCCATTCCCTTCTCGTGATGGCAATCGCCTGCTCCAGGCGTCGCCATTCCTCGTCGGGGCTGACTGGCTCTGAGCCGGGACGTGTGCTGCATGCCCCGATGTCGATGCAGTCGGCTCCCTCCTCGCGGATCTGCACTATTCTTGCAGCCATCGCATCAGTGTCGGTGGTGCGGCATCCGCCGTAGAATGAGTCGTCGGTGACGTTGAGTATACCCATGACCCACGGCCGACTGAAATTATGAAGCCTGCCCCGGATATTGATGCTGATGTCTTTATTCGCTTTCATAACGCAAATTTAGTAAATTTTTGGTTGTTACGGAAATTTTTTGTAATTTTGCATCCGGATTTGCAATCGCTGGCAAGACGGGCGCGAGTGTGGCGCCCTGAATAAGGATACTTGTTATGTTGCAAAATAAATTTAATCTTTTCTAACACAATGGATTTAATCAAAATCGCGGAGGAGGCTTTCGCTACTCCCAAAAAAGAATTCGATCAGTTTGGCCCCGGCGACACAGTGACTGTCGCTTACCGTATCAAGGAGGGTAACAAGGAACGTATCCAGCAGTATCGCGGTGTAGTTATCCGCATCTCCGGACATCAGGACAAGAAGCGCTTCACAGTGCGTAAGGTTTCTGACGGTATCGGCGTAGAGCGTATCTTCCCCATCGAATCACCGTTTATCGAATCTATCACCGTCAACAAGTACGGTAAGGTTCGTCGCGCAAAACTCTACTATCTGCGCAATCTCACAGGCAAGAAGGCCCGCATCAAGGAACGCTTCGTAAAGAAGGACAAATAATCGGCGCCATCATTGCAATGCATAAAAATCGGACGGATTTTCCGCCCGATTTTTGTCATATATGATGATGTCGGTTGTTATAATAATATGGCTAAGAAAGTGAAATCAAATGCTCCGGCCTCTACAGCCGATGCCAGGCGGGGACTTGTGGTGAAAAACACCGGAAGCGCCTACGATGTCAGGCTTGAGCCTGACGGTGTGACTGTCAGCTGCCGGGTGAAAGGCAATTTCCGGATCAGGGGTATCCGCACCACCAATCCTGTAGCGGTAGGTGACCATGTCATGGCGGTAAAGGCTACCGACGATGCCTGGCATATCACTGAGATATTGCCACGGCGCAACTATATAATTCGTCGCGCGTCAAATCTTTCCAAGGAGTCGCACATTCTCGCGGCCAATATCGACTGGGCACTACTTGTGGTGACACTACGCGATCCAGAGGTGCCCCTCACCTTTATCGACCGTTTCCTCGCTACCGCCGAGGCATATCGCATACCCGCCGGTCTGGTGCTCAACAAGTGCGACATGTGGGATGACGATGACCGTCAGCTCGCTGACGCGGTGAGTTATCTCTATGACTCGCTCGGCTATCCCGTAATCACGGTCTCCGCTCTAACGGGCGAGGGACTCGACACCCTGCGCGAGGTTACTGCAGGCGAGGTATCGCTTCTTGCCGGCAATAGCGGAGTGGGAAAGTCCTCGCTCATCAATGCGCTGATTCCAGGACTGAACCTCCGCACCGGTGAGATCTCGGGCCTGTATCATACCGGTACCCATACCACGACCTTTTCCGAGATGCTCGACCTTCCATATGGAGGAGAGATAATCGACATACCAGGGGTCAGGAGTTTCGGCACAATCGACTTCACGGTGGAGGATACCGGCCATTTCTTTCCCGAGATTTTCCGAGAGGCGAGGGGATGCCGCTACAGTGACTGCCGGCATACGGGCGAGCCGGGCTGCGCGGTTCGCGAGGCTGTGGCTGACCACCGTATAGCGGAGTCCCGCTATGCGTCATATCTCAGCATACTCGACGAGGTGCTTGCAGGAGGCTCTGACAAATACAGGAAACCGTTTTAACCGTGACTGACCTTAATAATGAAGTTGTATGATCTAAGGTTTCGTCATATTCATTGATAATCTATAACCAAAAAACTTATAGCGACACCAACATGAACAAGACCATGGCAATAATCTCGACGGCACTGCTGATATCCGGGGCCGTCAATAGCCTTGACGCTTACGCAAGAAGCACATTCGACGAGCAGTTCGTCAGCTGGCCTACTTACAGCGGTGACGATCTTGAACTCACTGTCACTCCCTCCTCCACCTCGTTCCGCCTTTGGAGCCCGAAGGCGCAGGAGGTAAGGCTGAATCTCTACGATTCCGGACTTAACGGAAAACCTTACCGCACGATACCGATGACATTTCATGCCGACAACGGCACATGGACCGCAAGTGTGCCGGAGAACCTCACCGGCAAGTTCTATACATTCCAGATAAGACATGCCGGAAAGTGGCTTGACGAGACTCCCGGCGTTTGGGCGAAAGCGGTAGGCGCTAATGGGAAGAGGGCAGCTGTAATCGATTTTGCGAAGACAGATCCCGAAGGATGGGACAAGGACAAGGGTCCGAAGGTCGACAGTTTCAACGATGTGATCGTATATGAGATGCACCATCGCGACATGTCGATGTCGCCCACGTCGGGAATCGCCAACAAGGGAAAGTTCCTCGCCATGACCGAGGAGGGGACTGTCTCGCCGGAGGGTGAGAAGACAGGCATAGATCATCTAAAGGACCTTGGTGTGACGCATGTGCATATCCTGCCGAGCTACGACTATAATTCGGTAGACGAGACCAACCTTCAGCAGAATACCTATAACTGGGGATATGATCCGCAGAACTATAATGCACCGGAGGGTAGTTATTCCACTAACCCCTCCGATCCATCCTCGCGCGTGAGGGAGATGAAGGAGATGGTCAAGGCCCTGCATGATGCCGGTATCGGCGTGATAATGGACGTGGTCTATAACCATACGGCGGAAAACGACGGAAGTAATTTCGAACTCACCGCTCCCGGCTACTATCACCGTCACCGTGCCGACGGCTCATATTCCGACGCCTCGGCCTGTGGCAATGAGACTGCCTCCGACCTTAAGCAGATGCGCGACTTCATCGTAAACTCGGTGAAATACTGGGCAAAGGAGTATCACATCGACGGCTTCCGTTTCGACCTCATGGCCATACATGACATAGAGACGATGAACGAGGTGGCTGCCCAGCTGAAGAAGATCAATCCTTCGTCGTTCGTTTATGGCGAGGGCTGGACTGCCGGTGACTCACCTCTGCCTGTGGATCAGCGTGCCCTCAAGGAGAATGTGGCGAAGATGAATGGAGTAGCGGTGTTCTCTGACGATATCCGTGATGCTGTGAAAGGTCATTACTCCAACGCCGAGGACCGCGGCTTCGCTACCGGTAAGCCCGGCAACGAGGAGACCGTGAAGATAGGCATAGTGGCTGCTACCCCCCATCCTCAGGTCGACTATTCTAAGGGCAACAACTCTAAGTTTGCCTATGCTCCTTCGCCTGAGATGATTGTCAACTATGTGAGCTGCCACGACGACCTGATGCTTACCGACAAGCTCCGCAAGTCGATGCCCGATGCCACTGAGGCCCAGCGCAAGGCGGCCGCGAAACTGGCGCAGACCATCGTCTTCACCTCGCAGGGCACGCCCTTCATGTTTGCCGGTGAGGAGATTTTCCGCGACAAGAAAGGAGTGCACAACTCCTATAAGAGTCCGGACTCCATCAATGCCATCGATTGGAGCCTGAAGGCGGCCAACCGTGACCAGTATGACTATTACAAGGGCCTTATCGCGTTGCGCAAGGCGCATCCGGCATTCCGCATGACATCGGCCGAAGATATAGCCCGACACCTTGTATTTGACAAGATAGATTCAGTCAAGACTCCCAACCTGGTAGCCTATACGCTACGCGACAATGCCAACGGCGACGAATGGAAGGACATCCGTGTCATCTTCAACGGCGGTAACGAGCCGCGCACCGTCAAGCTTGCCAAAGGCGAATGGACTGCTGTAGTGGCCGACGGTCGCATCGACCTCTCAGGCCTCGGAGTCCACAAGGGCAGCGTGACCGTAGCCCCCGGCACCGCAATGATCCTCCACCGCTGAGAGTGGCGCTGTTTATAATTCTCTCGTAATACAATAATTATAAACTTAAAAATCGGAATATGTACGTTTTTTTGTAAAATAATTGTGCGTATTCCGATTTTTTTATAAATTCGCGTTTGAAAATGTTAATGATCTGTATACATGATCGTGAATTTGTATAGAAAAAGAATATCAAACAACAAATAAATGCTTTAGCAATGAAAAAAATTATCATGATTCTTATGGCGATATGTCTTATCGCTCCGATGGCGACAGCGGAATTGTCGAAAAAGCAGGTGAAGGCTATCAGCAAGATGGCTAAGGACCGCAGCAAGAAGCTTGAGAAAGACGGCTATTCCGTAATGGGAAGCGTGCCTCTGAAGGCTGCTCTCGAAAACCACTATACTGCACTTGAGAATGGTGCGACTGAGCAGGTCGGCAACGGTCGTTCGAAGTCAAAGAATACCGGTCGCCAGATGTGCCTGACATATGCTATGTCGGAATATGCGTCAAAGGAATTGTCTCAGCTCAAGGGCCGTAGTGTGATCGATTCATATGGCAATGAGGTGGATACAGAAAAGGACGAGGAGTTTGCTCGTTTCTATGCCGCTTATGAACGTCTGACCCAGAAGGAGATCAAGGGTGAGATGCAGGAATCATTTACCGTTTATCGTCAGTTGCCTGACGGTACTTATGAGTTTGAGATGTATCTGACTGTTGACGAGGCCAAGGCCAAGGACAAGAGGGAGAAAGCCATTCGTGGAGCCGCTGCTGAGAGCAAGCTTGCGCAGGACTATGCCCGTCAGATTTCTGAGTTTGTCAATAAGTGATATTTGTGCTCAATTTGATGTTGTATGCGTAAAGGCATGGCAATTCTTTCCGGATATATGCTTCTCGGAGGAACTGTGGTGAATTCCCAATCTCCCTCCGAGGAGTTCAATCAGTTCCGGGAGCAGATATTCTCTGATTATTCGGATTTTAAATCTCGAATTCTTGATCACTACGGCGATTTTCTCAACGGTGAGTGGCACGAGTTTGAGCCCTTCTGGGAGGAGAAAAGCCCGTATACGGAGCCAAAGCCTGAATTCCTGCCCGAAATGCCGGTAATGCCTGAGCCATTGCCGGAAGAGGATGTTGCGAAACTCCCTGCTCCTGAGTTCAATCCCGCGGCGCTTCCGGGTATCTCGGCACGCAGGCCCGGTGGAGAACTCGCTGAGGGCAGTATTTCTGATTATGATTATCCCTCTCTGAAAATAGATATACCGGATGTCGGTGGTCTGTCGCGTCCGGGTATCTCGGCCTCGAATCCCGCTATGGCAGGTATTGTAAATATCGACATGAAGAGCAGTCTGCCTCAGGCACAGGACAATTTCTTCTTCGATTTTTATGGAATGGAGGCATATATACCAGAAGTGGAGTTTAATATCACCTCTTCTATCGCCGATTATCGTGGAGCCGGCAATCATTGGAACATGATGGCTGGGCAGGAAGGTGGTGTCGAGACCTCCAGATGCCTTAAAGGTCTTGCAGATCAGCTTGGACTTAACGGTTATCTGACGTTCCGGCTGACCGAGGCTTATGTCAATCAGCGGTTTGGCGGATCTGATACGAATGCCCGGATGTCTGCGGTGCATTTCCTTCTTTCACATATGGAGTATGATGTGCGTCTGGTCCAGGTCAACGGCATGCTGACGGTAATGATGCCTTTTGATCAGAAGGTAGTTTATAGCACGTTGTCGACAACTGCAGGCAATGGCAGGAAATATACTGTTCTTTACCCTGTGGGAAATGAGATTTCCGGAAGGTCATCGGTGAGTCTTATGACTTGTGACATCCCTGGAGGAGCGGCTGGAAAGACATCAGACTTGCGTCTCACCGGTCTTAACCTGCCTGTCAGGGCACGAGAGTATCAGTTGAGTCACGGCGGACTATCACTCCGTGGTGAGATAAACGAGAATCTCAAGGATATTCTCTATCATTACCCGCAGATGCCTAATGGTGATTTCGCCTCGTCTGTGATCGACAGTGAACTTCGTGACGATCTTGTGAGTCAGGTAAGGACTCAACTTGCCGGTAAAAGTCATACAGAAGCGGTCAACGCGCTAATGGCGCTTTGCCATTATGGTTTCCAGTATAAGACCGATCAGGAATGGCATGGCTTTGAAAAGCCGTATTTCCTTGAGGAGAGCCTGTTGTATGACTATAACGACTGTGAGGACCGTGCCATATTCTTCTCTTATCTTATATGGCATGCTCTTGGCATACCGTGCCAGATGGTGCAGTATCCAGGCCACGAAAGCGCGACTGTGGCAGTCAGCGATGAGGTGAAAGGATACTATTATGACACGGATGGCACGAAATACTACAGTGCTGATCCTACCTATATCGGAAGCAATGTGGGTATGTTGATGTCGTCATACCGTAATGTCGTTCCTACCATCGACAAGCATTATAAATGAAAAAGAAGCCTGTCGGTGACAGGCTTCCTATGGTATTTGATCGATCGGCTGGTCGAGCGGTCGCCGCGAGGGATACACCTTCGGCGACCGTTTTTTATTCACCTTTCTTTTCTTTCCGGCTTTATGCCGTCCGCTCTTCTCACGTGATTCCACCGCCTTGGAGGAACTGGTGTTTGAATCGGTTTGCAATGTGTCCTTGACTGAGTCGGTCCGCATCGATGTCGTTGCTGAGGTCATGGTTTCGGAATGATTCGAAACGGAATGATGTCCTGAGCAGGAGCAGTTTCGGAATATAAAGCCCGATGCAATGCAGAAGAGGGCTGCTGCCGCTACGGCAACAAGCCCTCTCCGTTCTTTTGATGTCAGCGGATGCTTCATCTTTATGTCCGTTCTATTAAGTAGTTCGCAAATATTTATGATATGATAAGTGCGAGATGATTTTGAGCCGGATTGGCTGAGGAGAGAAGACGCGTAACGAACTAAGCGACTGAATCAGCCTTCATTGCGGTTGGCGCGCTTCCGCTCGTTTTCGTCAAGGATAATCTTGCGGAGGCGCAGATGGTTGGGAGTCACTTCCACATACTCGTCTTCCTTGATGTATTCAAGCGATTCCTCGAGCGAGAATACAACCGGCGGCACGATCTTGGCCTTGTCGTCGGCCCCGGACGCACGCATGTTGGTGAGCTTCTTTGATTTGGTGACATTGACCACGATATCCTTGTCCTTGGCGTTCTCGCCTACCACCTGTCCGGCGTAGACTTCTTCCTGCGGGAAGATGAAGAAACGTCCGCGGTCCTGCAGCTTGTCAATGGCATATGCGTATGCCGTTCCGGCTTCCATCGCTATAAGCGAACCGTTGGTACGGCGCTCGATGTCTCCCTTCCAGGGCTGATATTCGAGGAAGCGGTGGGCCATGATGGCCTCTCCCGCAGTCGCGGTCAGCACGTTGTTGCGCAGACCGATGATGCCACGCGAGGGGATGTGGAACTCTATGTTGATACGGTCGTTCTGGGTGTCCATGCTGATGATGTCGCCCTTGCGGCGTGTCACCATGTCTACCACCTTTGAGCTGTATTCCTCCGGCACGTTGATTGTCAATGCCTCTACAGGCTCGCATTTCACTCCGTCAATCTCTTTTATGATTACCTGAGGCTGTCCTACCTGAAGTTCATAGCCCTCGCGGCGCATGGTCTCGATAAGGATTGAGAGGTGGAGCACACCGCGTCCGAACACTGTCCATTTGTCATCATTATCGTCTTTCTTCACCCTGAGCGCGAGGTTGCGATCGAGTTCCTTCATTAGGCGGTCATGGATGTGGCGTGAGGTCACATATTTGCCGTCCTTTCCGAAGAAAGGTGAGTTGTTGATGGTGAAGGTCATCGACATGGTGGGCTCATCGATGGCGATGCGGGGAAGAGGTTCAGGATTTTCTATAGTCGATACGGTATCACCGATCTCGAAATCCTCCAGACCCACTATGGCGCAAATATCTCCCGAACTTACTTCCGACACCTTCTTGCGTCCCATGCCTTCGAAAGTGTGGAGTTCCTTGATACGCTGTTTCTTCACGCTGCCGTCTTTCTTGCAGAGTGCGATGTCCATGCCTTCGCGGAGGGTGCCGCGATGAACGCGTCCCACAGCGATACGGCCTACATAACTTGAGAAGTCAAGCGATGTGATAAGCATCTGCGGGTCTCCCTCTATCTGTGTGGGAGCAGGGATATACTCTATGATCGCGTCCAGGACGGCGGTTATGTCATCGGTGCGTACCTTCCAGTCACGGCTCATCCAGTTCTCTTTCGCACTGCCGTATATGGTGGGGAAATCAAGCTGGTCTTCGGTCGCGTTGAGGTTAAACATAAGGTCGAAAACCATCTCGTTGACCTCGTCAGGACGGCAATTCGGCTTGTCAACCTTGTTTACCACCACTACCGGTTTCAGGCCCATCTGTATGGCTTTCTGCAGCACGAATCGTGTCTGCGGCATCGGACCCTCGAAAGCGTCCACAAGGAGCAGGCAACCATCGGCCATGTTGAGCACGCGTTCCACCTCGCCTCCGAAGTCGGCGTGTCCCGGAGTATCGATAATGTTGATCTTGGTGCCTTTATAATTTATGGAAACGTTCTTGGAGAGGATTGTAATGCCTCTTTCCCGTTCGAGGTCATTATTATCGAGGATCAGTTCCCCGGTGTTCTGGTTTTCGCGGAAAAGGTTTCCGGCGAGCAGCATTTTGTCGACAAGAGTAGTCTTTCCGTGGTCGACGTGAGCGATGATGGCTATATTGCGAATGTCCTGCATATTGAGAATTATTACCCGCAATAACTATGCGGGCTGATTTTCAAACTGCAAAGTTAACACATTTTGCCCATATTGGCAAGAAAAAGTTGTTGAAGTTTTCAATTGAAGTTTTCAACTGGTCAGAGGTAAGGGTTATTGAAAGGGCGATAAAAAAAGCATGCAGGAGTGTGGGTGACACTGACTGCATGCCTGTGTGGAATATGATATGAAGAGGTCATATTATATCATGGAGTAGCCTGATGCCTACATCAGGATCGTCAAGGTCAACGAATTCGGTCATGTCGTTGGCGTCAGGGTCGTGACGATTACTATCAAAATATCGGCTCGATTCTATCTTAATCTGAAATGTTGAAACCGGGGGGAAGCGAAGAAGACATATATGATCAAAAACTGCGCTTTTGAACTGAACGGCTTCGCGACTCTTAAAGTAAGGAGGGTTTCGCAATTCATGACAGAATACCGGAGTCGAGACTTTGTGGCTGGTTACAGAACTTACGAGACATGACTCCGAATGAGAATCGAGATCGAGGGTGACAGACTTATAATAGAACTCTTCTCTTGCCTCGGATGAAAGTCAAGCGAAAAGGATCGCGGAGATATCCATGCAGGGCAAGACCGGAGAAGGACCTGTGTGAGTCACAATATCATCCGGAGAAACCGTTCGTCAATTCATAGTGCATAATTCATAATGCATAATTGCCGTGCAATTTGAAAGTCTTCTGCTTTGGCGGAAGACCGGTTTAGAGTCATCTCCTGTGATATGTCAAAAGACTTATGAATTGATTCCCGTTTTCGGGTGCAAAGTTAGTATGCTTTTGAGATGTATGTGCCTTATCGCGATAAAAAGTGGTTGAATTTACGATGAAATTTGATTGTTAATTTGTCAATTACAATGATAATTACTAAATTTGCAGTAGAGAATCATATCTTGAAAACAACGAAAAAATAAGATGATACTAAATGTAAGAAATTGGGGTGCGGTAAGTAAGGTTTCGATTGATACGGAAAAACCTTTGATTATCATGTGTGGACCAAACAGCACTGGAAAAACTTACGTATCATATCTGTTATATTCCATTTTTTCTCAGTTTGTCAGAAGTTTTGACTATGTTCTTAATTATTTGGATTGTAGTCTGCCTGAAGATGTAGAAAAAGAAATTCTTAATGATGGCTTCTTTCAACTTAAAAAGTCACATGTTGAGTTGATGTTGAACAAATTGTCTGACTCAATGAAGAATGATCTGATTTCATCAATTTTTGCTATATCGGAGGATGTACGCAAGAAACTGTTTCGTTATTTCAGCCTTGATATAGAATTTAGTGAATGTGAGTTTAAAAATATAGTTTCAGAGGCTCGGTCAGACTCGTGGATCATAGGGCGAAAAAGAATAGATTTGGAAAAAGAACCAGACTCTAAAGTAATCAGGGTTCATATTTCTCAAAAGGATGATAATGATGCAAATGAAATTAGTTCGATAAGTGATATTCCTTATCTGGAAAAACTGATTTGCTCATTTTTACTTTCAATTGCATTTGGCAACAGTGGATACTCACGAATGCTCACAGTCGAGCGAAACTCGGTATACACATTCAGTAAGGAATTGTCATTGAATCGTAGTTATGGAAAGGAAGAACTCCAGACCTTAATGCGACCGGATGAGTTGCGTTCGCTACAGCGTTATCCGATGGCAATAACAGACAGCCTTATGATAGCGACAGACCTACAACAGATACAAAAGAAGAGGGGCTACTTTTATGAGTATGCATCGCGTCTGGAGGAGAATCTGTTGAAAGGTAATATTGAGATAAATGAAAACGGAGCCGTTGAGTTTATCCCGACTACGAGGACTAAAACGGAACGTCATCTTCCTATACAGATGACATCGTCCATCGTGAAGACCTTGTCATCACTAATACTTTATCTGAAGCATCTTGCACGCAAGAATGACCTTCTTATAATAGACGAGCCGGAAATGAATCTGCATCCGGATAACCAGATATTGCTTGTCAGAATTTTTGCGGAACTTATCAATAAGGGTTTAAGGATTGTAATAAGTACACACAGCGATTACATAATCAGGGAATTCAATAATATGATAATGGCAAAAGAAATTGCAAGTAAAAAGATAAAACTTGAAGAAGGCGAAAGCATTCCATATACAAAAGCACAAATGCTTTCGATGAAGGATACGGAAGTCTTGTATTTTATCATATCATCAAAAACCGGCAAGGTAGACGGACATAAGGTACCTGTGTCTGAATTTGGCTTTGATATAGAATCCATTGATAAGACAATAAAGGATCAAAACGAAACCACACATTATCTTGCGGATATTCTAAAATATGGCGAATCAGATGAATGACTTCGATTATCTTGCCTGGATTCTGAGTCGTGATTATATATGCGTAGACAAGAGCAAGATGAAGGAGGAAAAGCAGGCAAAAGGGAAAAGGTGTCAGTGTGTGAAGATTAAGATGGGGCGAGGAATAAAGTCATATGACTTATATGAGTTTGGAAGCAAAGATAACTTTAGACTTTTCCCATTCTTTAACCATACTAATAATGAACCGAACTTCCCGAATGCTCCATCGGGCCTAATAGCGTTTTGTGATTATATTATACTCACTGAATTTCGCAATATATTATATATCCTTTTGATAGAGATGAAACGTGGAGAAACTGCGCATGCTCATATTCAACTTGAGGCTTCGAAATGCTTTATCGAATATGTGCTTTGCAATGCAGAAAGGATAAAACATCATAATTCAATGGCTCGATTTGATAAAGACAAAGTCGAGATCAGGCGTATCATCCTGTCTTATACCGAAAAGGAAACTCTAAATTCTCATATGCCATTCAAATTCAATAGGAATGACGTAATTAATTACAAAGCCTGTGCAGAGTTTAATATACGAGATGTCATATAATTGTGGTTAATCAAGGCGTACTTTAAGTGTTATTGCCTCAGATGCTTCAGTGGACATACTACCGGTAGGTAATGCGGGAAGATGAGCCTTGCACGCTCCTATGGCGAGTCTTTGCCTTGTCTTTACTCCTGCCATCTCCCTGAGGCCTGAAGGCCTCAGGGAGATGGGTAAAGCCTCGGCATCATGGCAGTGCCGCACCCACATTGGCAGTGCTACTGTATCAGAAACTCAACATTCAACATTCAACATTCAAAATTAAAAATGTTAGTCATAAAGTTTCTGATTGGTGCGAAGCTCACGGCGATGGATGGCATGGGAGAGTAAAGTGTTGACTAAAATCCAGATTGCGAGGTCAAGCGCGAAGAGGAGTGTGATGTTGAGATGGAAACTAAGCCAGTAGTTGAGAAGGGTAAGGAGGAGACTGCTTACCACGATTGCCGGCATGGCGAGACGCTGGTGGATTCCGAGAGCGAGCAGTTTATGGTGTATATGCGTCTTGTCGGGAAGAAACGGATTACGCTTCATCCTTATGCGGTGCAGATACACTCGCACTACGTCAAAACATGGTATAAGAAGCGGTGCAAATGCTACGACAGCCATGTTTGGAGAACAGGTTGTATCGTCGATCTGGCAGGTCCTGATGCTTAGGATACTTAGTACGAGACCGATGGTAAGTGCTCCGGTGTCGCCCATGAATATCTTGCTGTGCTTCTTGGCGTCGCCAAATACATTGTAGTAGAAAAACGGCAGTAGCGCGCCGAGCGTAGCGAATGAGATCATGCCGTATAGGTGCATGTCGGCCTGATAGAATATGAAGCCGAAGAATGCACATGCTATGGCACTTAGTCCCGATGCAAGACCGTCGATTCCATCTATAAGGTTGATTGCATTTGTGATGAATACGGTAAGCAGGATTGTAAGTAATGCCGCTGAAATTGAACCGAAGTCAAAGGTAAGGTGGGTTGGGTCTTCTGTAAGTTCGCTGATGCCGAGAAAACCGTGCAGGTCATTGATATATATGCCTCCGGCCACAATCAGCGCTGCGGAGAAAATCTGGGCAACAAATTTAGCCCGGTACTTTACCCCTATAAGGTCATCTGCCATGCCCACAAGATATAGTATGATTACCGAACAAGTAATGAAGTTGATTGTGGTCAGGGTAGCGGTCGTGGTAAGGTGTGTCACCATTGGAATCATAGGCATGAGACCTGTGATGAAGAGGATAGAGAATAGTATTGAAGGGAAGAATGCGATTCCACCGAGACGTGGAACAGTCCCTTTATGTATCTTGCGAGGGTCTATCTCGTCAAAAAGGTTTTTACGAAATGCTATGAGCAATATCTGGGGAATAATGAATCCCGCTATGATGGCCACCGTAAGGAAAACCAGAATGTAGGTCAGCAGCATAAGTTCTGTAAGGTTATCTTTAACAATGTCAAAGTTTAAGCAATCGTCTAAACTGGAATTATTTATTGAAATATTCTAAAAACATTAGAAATACTTCATATTTGCAAAAGTAAGTATTTTTTTTCATTCGGACAAATTTTTGGCCGCCTTTGTTAATAAAAAAGCATGCAGGGAAAATTTGCCCTGCATGCTTTATGAATTGAGATAATACGCATATTACTCTTAAGAAATCATAGGCGTCGTATGCGTATACGTATTAGATTGCTGTCTTCCGGGATTTTCTCAAATACAAGAGCCAGATGTCCTCCTCCTCCGGCTCCGAGCATCTTCCATGCCATGGCGCGGTCTTTCCATTGGTCTATGAACTCCTGCACTCCCGGCTGCATCATTGCCGGAAACATCGCCACCTGGGCGTCAAACGAGTCGAGGTATGCCTCTGCGAATGCATCAAGATCCTTCGCCATTATGGCGTCCCAGCATCGTGCGGCGGCATCCGTGAGTGCATGTACCTTCTCGGGCATCACGTCCTTGCCTTCCACTACAGAGCAGCCCGGGCGTCGTGGAAACATCGGCAGCAGTGCCACATGCTCCTCCAGCCAGTCGAGGATATCCTCGTCATGGCAGTTCTCTATGCGCGAGGGCCAGTAGTGCCCGTCATAGTAATGACGGTTAAGGCCTGACATGCAGATTCCTATGGCATCCTGTGCTCCGGACACATGCCCCTTGTTTTCCGGATCATTCTCGAAGCAGAAAATAAGGCGTGCCAGCATCTCCTCGTTGTAGTTCGGCAGTTCGTAAGGCCAGATCTTCTTTGCGGCGTTTCGTGTAGAGGTCGACATTCCGCCGCGCTCCATAAACTCCACGGTAGGCTCGATCGATGCCGTTATCGCCCATCCGGCCCCATGCTCCGAGACATATGGCTGGTCGATCCATGTCCCGGCGATGTCGATGCGGTAGGGCAAGTGAGACTTCACGTCCTTGCGCAGCGAGGTGGTTGATCTTGCGTCGAGTCCTGCGTCCGGTACACGGTCGAGTACTACATATTCGATGCCGCGGTCCTCGCACAACTGGCGCTTCACATCGGAGCCGCCGTCAGAGTTGACCACAAAAATGTCCGGATTTATGCGGTCCATCACCTCCAGGAAGTCAAGCATGCCCGAACCTGTGTTGATGAAAGCGTCCTTCACATACCGGATGGCCTTCACCATGTATAGTCTTTCCCTCTCGGAATACACCGTCTTCCGATGCTTCAGTTCCTCTATGGTGCTGTCCGAGCCGATGCCCACATAGAGGTCGCCGTAAGAGGCTGCCTGCCTGAAGAATGCCACATGCCCGGAGTGAAGCATATCGTAGCATCCGGATACAAATACTTTCTTATTCATTGTTGTTGTCAAGTTGTCAGATTGTCGAGTTGTCGAGTTGTCAGTTGTCGGGTTGTCAGTTGTCAGTTGTAGGAGGAGCAAGGGCTTTGCCCATGGTGCTGCGACTTTCCAGTCGCAGCGCGAGTCAACGTAAATTCCAAGACTTCGTCTGAGGCCGGAAGGCCTCAGCGTCATGGGCAAAGCCTTTGCGGGGAGATGATTACTGGTGGGAGTGATGATGCGGGCTGACGGTAAGGGCGTAGGCGAGCACGGCAATGAAGCATACGAGTGATACTGCGAAAGAGATGGAAATGCCGTAGGCATCAGATACCAGAGCCTGCAGCGGAGTGATTAGCGCGCCACCGAGAATAGCCATGATGAGTCCTGATGCAGCCAGTTTGGCATCCTCGCCCGAGATGCCGTCAAGCGCGAGACCATAGATGGTAGGAAACATCAGCGACATGCACGCGGATATGGCGATCAATGCTATCACCGAGGTCCATCCGTGGCAGCATATCACGATTATCGTGCATGCGATGGCTGCTACCGAAGCCGAAGCAAGCAGCCGCACCGGCCGGATATAGGCCATCAGCCATGTGAAGAAGAACCGGAATAGGGTGAAGGCCACTATCGAGTACAGGAATATCATCGATGCATCCTTTTCCATGATTCCGAGTTCTGCCATGGCGAGCCTTATCGTGAACGACCATACGCAGGTCTGCACACCGACATAGAAAAACTGTGCGATTACCCCGTAACGCCAGCGGCTGTTCTGCCACAGCCGTCTGAAGGTCGTTGCGGTTCCGGAGTCTGCCGACTCGTCTTTCTCATGTGGCATCTTCGCAATTGCGATTATCACGAGAAGTGCCACCAGCACGCAGCCTATCAGCAGGTAGGTACCCGACACCGCGTTCAGTTCATGATGCTGTATGGCAGCGAGAGCCTCCGCCGTCATATCTCCCCGCTGTGAGGCATCTGCCGAGTGCAGTTCCGAGAGTATGAAATGTCTGCTCAGCAGAATGCCGCAGATTGCGCCGAGCGGGTTGAGCGTCTGTGCTATGTTGAGTCGTCGTGTCGCGCTCCTTGGGTCTCCCATGGCCAGTATGTATGGATTGGCCGTAGTCTCGAGAATGGAGCATCCCGAAGCCATCACATAGATGGCAAACAGAAAGAACGGATAACTCGCAGCGTTTCCGGCAGGGTAGAAGAGCATTGTTCCGCACGCATAAAGAGCAAGGCCGAGCAGAATGCCGGCCTTGTATGAGAACTTGCGTATGAAGAGGGCAGCCGGAAGCGCGAAGCAGAAATACGCCCCGTAGAAGGCAAACTGCACCAGCGATGTCTGCAGGTCAGACATCGACATGATCCTCTTGAATGCCGCCAGAAGGGTATCATTCATGTTGTTCGCTACTCCCCAAAGCAGGAAGAGCAGCGATACAAGCATGAATGGCATGATGTTTTTTTTCTGTATCACTTCACGATGCCCTTTTCGAGGTATTCGGCGAGGTTCATCCTTACTTTGTCACCGGCGGTTTCTACAGCCACTTTTGCCATGTCTGACTCCACCATCAGTCGTACCAGTTCCTCAAATGAGGTCTTCGAAGGATTCCATCCGAGTTTTGCCTTTGCTTTCGTCGGGTCTCCCCATAGGTTTACCACATCTGTAGGACGGTAGAAATCGGGCGATACCTCTACGAGAATCTTTCCTGTAGCCTCGTCGATACCTTTCTCGTCGATGCCTTGTCCTTCCCAACGGAGATTGATTCCGGCATGTTTGAATGCAAGGGTCGCGAATTCACGTACGGAGTGTTGCACACCGGTGGCGATGACGAAGTCTTCCGGCTTGTCGTTTTGCAGTATGAGCCACATGCACTCCACATAGTCCTTCGCGTATCCCCAGTCGCGCAGCGAGTCAAGATTACCGAGATAGAGTTTTTCCTGCTTCCCTTGTGCTATTCTGGCAGCGGCAAGAGTAATCTTGCGTGTCACGAAAGTCTCTCCGCGACGTTCCGACTCATGGTTAAAGAGGATTCCCGAGCATGCGAACATATTGTAAGCCTCGCGATACTCCTTTACGATCCAGAAACCATATAGTTTGGCTACTGCATAAGGACTGTACGGATGGAATGGTGTATTCTCGTTCTGCGGCACTTCTTCCACTTTCCCGTAAAGTTCAGAGGTGGAAGCCTGATAGAAGCGGCATGTATCGGCAATACCGCACTGACGGATACCCTCGAGAATGCGGAGCACGCCTGTCGCGTCGACATCGGCCGTAAACTCCGGAGAATCGAAACTTACCTGTACGTGGCTCTGGGCCGCGAGATTGTATACCTCATCGGGTCGCACCTTGTTAAGTACCTGTATGATCGACATAGAGTCGCCGAGGTCAGCGTAGTGCAGATGAAACTGTGGATGACCTTCGAGATGGGCGATACGTTCGCGGAAGTCTACCGACGAGCGGCGGATAGTGCCGTGCACGTCATAACCTTTTTCGATAAGAAATTCGGCAAGATATGAGCCGTCCTGTCCGGTGATACCGGTGATAAGAGCAGTCTTCATGAAATAATTTTGAATGTTGAATTTGGAATTTTGAATAGTCAATCGGTTCACGTAAATCAACTGGTCCTATTCTTGAAAATTAGCGCTCGGCACGCATTGGATTGTTGAGGAAATCGTCATAAGCGAGTCGGATGCCGTCGGCGAGCTCGGTCTTGTATGTCCAGCCGAGACCTGTGGCTTTGCTCACGTCAAGTAGTTTACGGGGTGTCCCGTTGGGGCGTGTAGTGTCCCACAGGATCTTTCCTTCGTATCCTACCGTTTTTGCTACGAGTTCAGTGAGTTCCTTGATGGTAAGTTCTTTTCCGGTGCCTGCGTTTACCGTCTCATTGCCACTGTAATTGTTCATAAGGAAAACGCAGAGGTTGGCCAGATCATCCACATAGAGGAACTCGCGAAGCGGGCTCCCGTCGCCCCAGCATGTAACTTCTGTCAGCCCTGCTTCCTTTGCCTCATGGAAACGACGGATAAGCGCGGGCAATACGTGTGAGTGCTCCGGATGATAATTGTCGTTAGGTCCATAGAGGTTTGTCGGCATTACCGAGATATAGTCCGTGCCATACTGGCGGTTTAGGTACTCGCAATACTTAAGGCCCGAAATCTTGGCAAGAGCATATGCCTCGTTGGTCTTCTCCAGTTCCGATGTCAGAAGGCATGATTCCGGCATAGGCTGTGGAGCCATGCGGGGATAGATGCAGGAAGATCCGAGAAACTCAAGTTTCTTGCAGCCATTGCGCCATGCGGCGTTGATCACGTTCATTTCCAGCATCATGTTGTCATACATGAAATCGGCCAGAGCCGACTGATTGGCTATGATACCGCCCACCTTGGCGGCGGCGAGGAATACATATTCCGGTTTCTCAGACTCAAAAAAGTCGTTGACCGCCTGCTGGTTGATCAGGTCAAGTTCTTTATGTGTACGGGTTATGATATTTGTATACCCCTGTTTAGTCAGTTCCCTGACAATAGCCGAGCCGACCATTCCTCGATGACCGGCCACATATATTTTTGCTTCTTTTTTCATTATAAAGATTGTAGATTATTGATTCTTTATGTTGTTCGGATAGTGATTAGCGAGGATTATTTATGACTCTCACCCATTTGTTCAGGAATTCCAGATATTCAGATCTGGTGCTTTTCGTCAACCTATCATGGACTTCTTGCGATACATCTATGGTGAGGTCAAGACTTAAAGCCGTTAAATTCTTATCATTGTTGGAATTGACGTTCTCAAACTTATTCTTAAGACCTCTGTTGTCTTTTATCAGAAAAAACGAGCCACCATATAACGATTTGTAATATTTCTCAGCTGCATTGTCATTTCTTATTTCAAATCGGATCGGGCCATCGATGATATTATTGGCAATAAAGTTATTGGTACTGTATGCAGGAGCATTGACCATTGCTTTGTCGCTAATTTTTGCTCTACAGTTAATATTATAGAGTTTACCGTCTATATCTGTGACGATATTGTCATATACGCTTACGTTGTATGCTCCATCGTCAATGTAGATGCCATTCCCAGAAGCCAATGTTCGAAATCCATGTAGGCGATTACGTCTAATAATCGCTTTGTCGTTTTTAGTATAGACATAAAGCATGGCTACATCCAATAGTGAGTTTCCCACATAGTCTTTTAGAAAATCTTCATCATTGAATATCAGATTATCTTCAATTATTGAAAAAATCTTTCCTTTGGGATTAGATCCATGCCAAACTCCAATATTTATAGCGGCAATCAGATTGTTATTAAAAATATTATCTGATATCAAGACATTGTTTGCTGCAGCTTTTATGCAGCCTTGATTTAGTAGTCTGTTTCCACAATTCGCAAACCGGTTGCCTGATATATCATGGTTATTGTATCCCTTGTTTGGAATATCAATGACCGTCATCATTGAATTTCGGAATGTGTTTTTTCTTATTATTCCGTTGTCCGTACTCAATCGGATTGAGAGGTCTTGCTGGCAGTTGAAATCACAGTCATGAATATATGCGTAATTAGTGACGCTGTTAATGTCAATTAAGGGTGCATTCCCGCCAACAAATTTAATTCCTGCGACTTCTACACTGTTCATTACAGTATTTCTTATATTGAGAAATGTGCCTTTGTCGCATTTGTATATGGATTTATATGTCGTTGGAAAATATAACATTCCGTTTTTGTCTACATATACTCCTGTATCAGATTGACTCTGGTTTACGATCTTTATTCGAGGCATGACCTTCCAGGATTTCCAATCAGTATTCAAAGGGCATTGATACAGTTCAACTTCTCGGTTTGCTGTCAGAAATATGTATCCGTCTGCGACACTGTCTATTTTTTCATAAGAACTTATCCAGCTGTGAGTAGCCCAAAGCCAGATGTTCTTACAATCTTCGGAAGACATGTCGGGCAATAGAGTGCTCTTTAATCTATAACGTAAATCGTGTTTGTCAGTTGGATTTATTTTCTCAAATAAACTTTCAGCAAATGTTACTCCTGAATTGATGCTGTCGTTTTTTAATGAATAGAGTATCAGATTCTCTCCGTCGGTAAATGTTTCATCCGGATTTACAGGCGCTTCTGAATAATTATCGATGACTCTATATTC
>X108_Striped_Desert_Hamster__coassemble_111_pt1 | contig 28237 bp, 16 predicted proteins | sample X108_Striped_Desert_Hamster__metabat2_low_PE_001 | metagenome-assembled genome bin X108_Striped_Desert_Hamster | reverse complement strand
GCCGCCCGCAGGATGTGATGGGCGTGAAGCTCGGCCGTCGCTACTATGAGGATATCTATGGCATAAATGTGTTTGATTCCATCCCGGCATATAAGGGCGACGTATTCATCGTCTACGGCGATCGTGATTTCGTAGCCGGCGGCGCGGAGAAGGCGGCCGGCATCTATGAGAAGGTCGAGAAGCAGGTGGTGCCGGGCGGCACACACGGTTTCGGCGATCCCGTATGTCATGAGCAGGCCACAGGAGGAATCGTAGGTTTCCTTACCCGCACGCTGACCCCGCGTCCGCAGTGGGGCCGATTCCACTTCGATGCCACCGATCCTGACGTTCATGATCCCGTCATGGCGTATGAAGACGGAAAGTACTACATGTTTACCACCGGTATGGGCATAGGCATGATGTCGTCCGACGACATGAAGACCTGGAAGCAGGAAAAAGGATGTCTCGACCCGATTCCGGAATGGGCAAAAGAGCCGGTTCCCGCATATGGCGGACACACCTGGGCTCCCGACATCATCAAGGTGGGCGACACATGGTATCTCTACTACAGCTGCTCCACTTTCGGCAAGAACATATCGGCCATCGGCGTTGCCACCAACAAGACCCTCAATCCCGAGAGTCCCGACTATAAGTGGGTGGATCAGGGCATGGTCATAAAGTCGCAGCCCGGTGTCAACGACTGGAATGCCATCGACCCCAACGTGATCATCGACAGGAAGGGTAATCCCTGGATGACTTTCGGCAGTTTCTGGGACGGCATCCAGCTCGTGCGCCTTAAGAAAGACATGAAGACACCCATAGGCGAGCCCAAGACCATCGCGCGCCGTCGTCAGCCCTGTGTAGTGGCCCACAACAATCCTACCGCCAACACCAATGCCATAGAGGCTCCCTTCATCATCGAGAAAGACGGATGGTATTACCTGTTCGTAAGTTTCGACTACTGCTGCAAGGGATTGAGCAGCAACTACAAGACTGCCGTAGGCCGCAGCCGCAATGTCGACGGACCTTATCTTGACAAGGAGGGTCGCGACATGGCTAAGACCGGTGGTACCGTCCTCATAGGCGAGAGCGACCGTTACAGCGGTGTCGGTCACAACAGCGCATACAAGATGGGCGACAAATGGATATTCGCCGCCCATGGGTATGACAAGACTAAGAATGGTGCCAGCAAGCTCGTGCTCCGCGAGATCAAGTGGGAGGACGGATGGCCAGTCCTTGATTAATTCATAATTCACAATTCATAATGCATAATTATCTGACTGTTAAAATTTTTCTTTGTCAATGCAATTATGCATTATGAATTATGCATTATGAATTAACATTGAGCATTATGAATTATGCATTGTGCATTAACATTGAGCATTATGAATTATGCATTGTGAATTAACATTGAGCATTATGAATTAGCAATGGGAATTATGCATTGTGCATTATGAATTATGAATTAGAAGGAGAATTGTGCCATGATCCCAAGGCGGTTTGCACGGCGTGATTCTCCGCTCCAGTTTTTACGCAGGCCGGTGTCGAACTCGATGCCGGCCTGCATTCGTGGTGTCATGTTCCAGAATACGTTGGCCGATAGAATATTGCCGTATCTGTATTCCGCCTGTTCGCGGGGAGAGCGGGGCAGATAGCGGCTTTCCGACATCGACACGGATGCGAAGAGATTAGGCAGGAAGTTATACTGGAGTCCGAGACACCATCCGTAGGCGAACGGGGCATACATATCGGTGGGATTCTTCGGTTCCGACACGAGGTCGTACTTTCCCGCCTGCAGGTCGCCCGCTGTGCTCTCATGTCCACGTCCGCAGTTGAAGATACCGTATACAGTCATCGGGTATATCGGATGTAGCACGGTCGACAGCTGCACTCCCCAGCCGAGCTTGCTGTGTCGCCTGTCGGTGGTGATGTCCTGATAAGGCAGACTGCGCAGCAGTCCGGCGAGCCTTACGTGCTCGCTGCGCCCCCATGCGTATTGCACGAATGCCGCTACGTCTGGCACCGTCTGGCTTGCTGTCCCTATCTTGCCGTCGACAGTAGTGATCGCTGCTGATTTAGGCATTTCCACAGAGCCGGCCACGGTCCATCTGTTACGGTAGGTATTCATCCACCTGACGAGAATCGACGTAGGCGATATCTTGTTGGCGGGACCGTTGGCGTCGACTGTCGGGGGAAGTGCCGACGGGTCGGAGAATGTCGAGGATGCGTAGCCTATCGTCATCTTGTTGATCTGCGCGTAAGCCTTTTTCAGGTGGAAGTCCACGCCCTGGTATCCGTTGAAGTTTCCTTCTATATAGAGCTGATAGTCGCCGAGGGTCTTGTTGCGCCCTATCACACGGAAGAAGAGTGTGGATCCGGCAGGTGTAGCACCCAACTTTCGGTCGTTGGCCACATCCTTGGTCATGGGAATAAGGTAAGGCGTGAAACTGTTGGCCGGGATAGCCGCGTTCATGTCATACCACCCGCGTATGCGCACGCATCCGCCGATACCCATCGCAAGATTGGTGTCACGGCTCATGAAGAGGAAGTAGGGTGCCGCTGGGTCGGAAAAACTGGTGAACTGGTCATAGAAGAACGTCTCGATAAGGTTGCGTATCGAATCGTTGAATTCTTCGGTCATGACTTTCGGACTGCCGTCGATGTGGATTATCTTGTGGCTCGTCAGCAATGAGTCCTTCTGCCGGTCTACCATTGAGGTAGACGGAAGTTGCTGTGCCTGCGATGGCGGGAAGGCGCACAGTAGGAGCAGGGCGGTCAATAATGTGTGTTTCATAGTGGAATCTTCAACGGAGGATATATGGCGCTGCTCCGTTTGATTATCAAACCACGCTGACGGAGGAAATGTTCAATTTCATGGCGTGAAATTTGGATAATAGAGGGGAATTTGATAATTTTGTAGAAATAAGACAAACGACTTTAATACATGATGGAACTTGGCAGAATGAAAGGAATCATTGTCGCCGGCCTGATGCTGGCGGCGGCGCTTCCGGTGGCCCTTGGAGCGGATCCTACGGCGCGTCTCGTGGAAGTAGGCGAGGGGTATGCCGCCACATCGGTCAATACGGCGGTGTTTCGCGGCAGTTTCATCGCCACACATGGCGACACGCAGTATGTCAGTTACTACGACGGCGACGGCAACGTGGTGCTAGGCAAGAGAAAACTCGGGTCGCTCGACTGGACGCTTCACACCACTCAGTATAAGGGAAAGATCACCGATGCACACAATGTAATCAGCATCGGAGTAGACGGCGACGGCTATCTTCACGTTTCGTTTGACCACCACGGCCATCCGCTGCGCTATGCCCGGAGCGTTGCCCCCGGCTCCCTCGTGCTCGGCGACATGGAGCCGATGACAGGCAGTGGCGAGGATGACGTGACATATCCCGAGTTCTACACCATGCCCGGAGGCGACCTCATATTCGCCTACCGTTCCGGAGCATCCGGACGCGGCAACCTCGTGCTCAACCGCTACAGCGTGGCCGACCGCAACTGGAGCCGCATCCACGACGTACTCATCGACGGCGAGGGAGAGCGCAATGCCTACTGGCAGATGCACGTCGATCACAAGGGCACGATGCACCTGTCGTGGGTATGGCGCGAGACCTGGCTCGTGGAGACCAACCATGACCTGTGCTACGCCCGGTCCTCCGACGGCGGCAAGACTTGGCAGCGCAGCGACGGCAGTGACTACAGCCTCCCCATAACTATGGCCACAGCGGAGACTGCATGGCAGATACCGCAGAACTCAGAACTCATCAATCAGACGAGCATGACCGCCGACAGCAAAGGAAATCCCTTTATAGCCACATACTGGCGCGATGCCGGCAGCGACGTCCCGCAGTACAGGCTTGTATGGCACGACGGTACCGGTTGGCGCATGAGTACCGTCGGGCAGCGCGTCACTCCCTTCTCCCTCTCCGGAGGAGGCACGAAGATGATACCCATTTCACGTCCGCGTATTGCCTCCGACGGCAAGAAGGCATACTTCATATACCGCGATGCGGAGAGGGGCAGCAAGGTCACTCTCGCCTATACTCCCCACCTCGGCCGAAAGGAGTGGTCGATATCCGACCTTACAGATTTCAGCGTAGACGCATGGGAACCGTCGCACGACATAAGCCTTTGGAACTCCCGGAAGCAGCTTCACGTCTTCGTGCAGGCAAGCCATCAGGGCGACGGCGAGAAAGTGGCCGGCGACAGTGAATTGACATCCCCCGTATATATACTCGAGATAAAATGACAAAACAACCACTCATATCGGTAATCACCGTCACCTACAACGCATCCGGCACTCTGCCGCTGACCATGAGGTCTGTGGCAGAGCAGACGTTTGACGATTTCGAACATCTTGTGGTGGACGGTGCCTCTGCCGACGATACCATAATGGTAGCCAGGCAGATGGGCCGTGACAATCTCAGAATCACAAGCGAGCCGGACCAGGGTCTGTATGATGCGATGAATAAAAGCCTTCGCCTCGCGCGTGGACGATACATCCTCTTCCTCAACGCAGGCGACCGATTCCATTCCGCCGACACCCTTGCCGCCTATGCCGAAGCCATACAGAAGGGCAAACCGGACATCATTTACGGCGACACCGACATAGTGTCGGCCGACGGTCGGCGCATCGGCCCGCGTCATCTCAAGGCACCGGGCATACTGACCTTCGACTCGTTCAGCCACGGCATGCTCATATGCCACCAGGCGTTTATGGTCAGGAAGCAGATCGCGCCTCCCTATGATACCGACTATCGCTTTTCGGCCGATTATGACTGGGTCATCCGCTGCATACGCGCCTCACGTCCGGGTAGCCGTGTCAACCTGCGTCGCGTCACCATCGACTATCTCGCCGACGGCATGACCGACCGCAACAAGAAGGCCTCGCTCGCCGAGCGATTCCGCATCATGGCGCAGCATTACGGCATGATGCAGGCCATAGCGCGCCACATCGGATTCATACCGAGGATGCTACGCCGAGGCAAACTTTAGCCTGAAAGCCATAGGAATCGAGCCAAGTCCTCAAGGCCAAATCCCGAAAATCAGGCTAAATCCAGATAAATCAGGCTAAATCCAGATAAATCAGGCTAAATCATGATTATTCCTGATTAATCATGATTAATCATGATTTAGTATGAAGCCTCAGGCAAAATCCATCCTCCTTCCCCCACTCTCCACAACTCCACCCCGATCCGAATCATATAATCACAATAGCATAAAGAATGAAAAAAATCGCAACGCTGGCGGCAAGCGCAATCGTAGCCGCCGCATCCATCACAGCAATGGCAGACCAGAACCCTATGCTGCAGTCCTATACGGCACAGTATGAGATCCCGCCCTTCGAGCAGATCAAGACCTCCGACTTCATTCCCGCCATCAAGGCCGGTATCGAGGAGCAGGAGCAGAACCTCGCGCAGATACTCCGCAACCGCGCCACTCCGGATTTCGACAATACCATCATGCCTCTCGAGAATCTCTCCCCGACACTGGAGAGAGTGTCCGGAATCTTCTATCACTTCGACAGCTGCATGAAGACTCCTGAGTTTGCCGAAATGGCGGAAGAGGCTATACCGCTGCTCAACGACGCCAACAACAAGGTAATGCTCAATCAGCAGTTGTTCGACCGTATCAAGTCGGTCTACGACATGCGCGACAAGATGGGACTGACTCCCGTGCAGAAGCGTCTTGTCGAGAAATACTACCGTCAGTTTGCCGAGCAGGGTGCCGCGCTGTCGCCTGAGAAGAAGGAGGAACTCGTGCGTATCAACGACGAACTCTCAAAACTCTTCATCCAGTTCAACAAGAATCTGCTCAACGCCACCAATGAGTTTTTCGTAACTGTCTACGACAAGGCGGACCTCGCCGGACTTCCCGACAATGTAGTGGCTGCTGCGGCAGAGGAGGCTAAGGAGCGTGGTCTCGACGGCCTCTGGGTATTTACCCTTCGCGCCCCGAGCCGTCTGCCGGTGCTTGAGTCGGCCGACAACCGCGGTCTCCGCGAGGCAATCTACAGGGGATATACAAGTCTCGCAAGTTTCGGCGGCAACAGCAACTATCCGGTGATAGAGAAAATCGTGAAACTGCGTGCCGAGAAAGCGAAACTCATGGGCTTTGACAATTTTGCGCAGATGCAGACGGCCAAGGTGATGGCAAAGACCCCCGAGGCTGCCGAGGCGCTGCTCCTTCAGGTGTTTGAGCCGGCTGTGCAGCGTGCTCACGAGGAAGTGGCCGACATGCAGGCATATGTCGATGCCAACGGAGGCGGTTTCAAGATCGCTCCCTGGGACTATTATTACTACGCAGGAAAAGTGAAGGAGCAGAAGTTCGGTCTCAGCGACGCTGATATCCAGCCCTATTTCTCTCTTGAGAATGTCAAGAACGGCCTTTTCCACTGCGCCGAGCAGCTCTACGGCATCAAGCTTGTGGAACTCCCCGACGCTCCGAAATACATGGATGAGGTGACAGTCTATGATGTGCAGGATGCCAAGACCGGCGAGCATATCGCTGTCTTCATGACCGACTATTTCCCGCGTTCTTCCAAAGTGCAGGGTGCATGGATGGAGCAGATGCAGTCGGCCGGAACATATGCCGGCGGCGTGCAGAAACGTCCCATCGTCTACAATGTGTGCAACTTCTCCCGTCCTGCCGGCGACGTGCCCGCACTCCTTACGCTCGACGAGGTGCAGACCATGTTCCATGAATTCGGCCACGGCCTTCAGGGAATGCTCGCGAGATCGGAGTATAAATCGCTGGCCGGAACCAATATTGACCGTGATGCTGTCGAACTCCCATCTCAGCTCAATGAGCATTGGGCTACTGCCCCTGAGGTGCTGCGCTACTACGCAAAGCATTATAAGACCGGCGAGCCGATGAGCGAGGAGATGATTCAGAAGATCCAGGACGCGGCTAAGTTCAATCAGGGATTCATCACAACCGAACTTGCCGGAGCGGCGCTTCTCGACCTCGCATGGGGCAAGACCGATGGCGAGGGAATCGACGTGCCGGGCTTTGAGGCAGCCTATGCAGAGAAGATCGGTATGCCCGAAGAGATCACATATCGTTATCGCTCGCCCTATTTCAAGCACATCTTCGGCGATGACGGATATGCTTCCGGCTACTACACTTATCTATGGGCGCAGGTGCTTGAGGCCGACGCATGGGAACTCTTCGAGCAGAAAGGCATCTTCGACAAGAAGACGGCTGATGTCTACAAGAAGAACATTCTCGAGTCTGGCGACGACAAGGACGCGACCGAGCTCTTCAAGAATTTCCGTGGCCATAACCCCGACGCCAAGGCTCTCCTCCGCCTGCGTGGATTTGACGACAAGGAGAAAAAAGACAACTCCATCCGTGCCAGATACGTAGAATAAGGCGATATTGCCCGAGAGGTATGTCTAATTTGGATGATGTCTAAATTAGGACTGATAACGGCAATTAAATACGCGAATGTTTGTGTAATTGTCGATTTAGGGTTAAATTTGCACCTACTAAACCCCTCGTAAGGGGCAATATTGACACAAACCTTTAAAATAAATAAGATTATGGCTTACGTAATTGGCGACAACTGCGTCGCATGTGGCACTTGCCAGAGTGTATGCCCCACTGATTCTATCAGCGAAGGCGATATCTATCACATCAATCCGGATACTTGCATCGACTGCGGCAGCTGCGCTCAGGTTTGCCCCAGCGACGCTATCTCCGAAGGCTGATACGCCACGAAGATCAAATTAATACACTGCGCCTGATATCCGAGATATCAGGCGCAGTGTCGTTTCCATATCCTCCGGGCGAACAGTCCTTGGCACGCGGTTTCCTGTCAGCGGAAGAAGCGTTAAGTGGGACCTGAATTGAGTGTGTTTTTTACACTTGACAAATGAAAGGTTTTTTGAAAGTATGCTTGATTGAATTTATCGGATTTTTAATATTAGGGATTATATATTTGACATTATTTGTGTTTTTATAATTTTTTTTATCTATTTTTTTGGTTGTGATAAAAATATTTTATAACTTTGCGTCCAACTAACAGACTTGCTCGATACGGGAGGGTCTTGATTACATAAAGCAAGAGAAACAGGTAAATCAATATAAACATTTAAAATCTTATTCAAGGCAATATTGCCGGTGTATTCCGGCACAGTCTATAACCGATAGAAATATATATAGGACACACATTATATAATTCACCAAATATTAACTAAACAAAAACGCTTATGAAGCAATTTTTGACCCTATGCATGGCGGCAGCCATGGTTGGCGGAGCATTCAGTGCAGATGCCAAAGTCACACTTCGGCAGGCTATGCAGATGAAGGAGGAAGGCAAGGCCATCACTCCCGTTATCAAGATGCGCAATCAGAACCAGTCCGGTCTGAAGGCGATTAGCGCAGCCCCCGTATCGCGTTTCCACAAAATTCAGGCAGAGAAGAATGCCGAGCCCATGATGAAGAAGGCTCCGGCAAAGATCCTTCCCAATGGCGACGCCATCTATGGCTATCTCTACTATTCTGCTGACGCTGACGCAAAACCGATAGGTCTTTACGAGTTCGGTGCAACTCAGTCTGAACTTGTTTGGGCTGACACCAACGAGACCGGTTATGCTGCAGGTAGCGTTTCTTATGCTGATGGAGTGGTCAAGGGTTATATCCTTGAGTCATTCTGGGGTATGATTTTCGGTATCGACTATGTTGAATACGATTTCAATACAGGCGACATCATCACACTCGTACAGCAGAGTGGGGACAATGGTGACTACATGCAGACCTCAGTGCTTAATACCGGCGATGGTAAATTCTACGGTTATGGCGGCTACAACGGAGTGCTCAGCTTCATGTGGGCTCCTGCAGACGATCCTTTCGCTTATGAAGGCGTTCCTGTAGAGGAAATGTGTCTGTCTTTGTGCTATGACAGCAAGAATGATATCCTCTACGGTGTATCGGGAGATTATCAGCTTGTGAAGATCAATACATCCAATGGCGAACTGGAGCCTGTGATGGATCTTAACGTTGAAGGTGGTGGCCAGTATCTTACCGGTCTTGCTTACGACTGCAAGTCGGACCTCTTCTACTGGAATATCAACTTCGAGGATGATTCAGCTGCGATGGCTACCATCGACTTGAAGAACCAGAAACTCGATATCTATGACGAACTCGCTTACAGTGAGGAGTATATCAGCCTCATGACAAGCGATCAGTTCATAGATCCCAACAAGCCTCAGCGTCCCGTAGCCGGTGAGGTTGATTTCTACAAGGATTCACTCGTCGGTTTCGTGGAATTCACACTTCCCGCTTTTGTAGGCAATGACACTCCGATCGAGGGCGACGTGGAATACCGCACTTATGTTGACGGCAATCTCTATTCTACCGGCAGCGCGGCTGCAGGCAGCGTGGTGAAGGCTAACTTCGCTGTAGAGACAGGCAACCACGTGTTCGGCATCAGAGCCGTTGTCAACGGTGTTGAGAGTGCAATGGCTACTGCCAAGGCATGGATCGGCAATGATAATCCGCTCGCTCCTGCCAATGTGGAGCTTTCCGCTTCTGAACTTACATGGAGCGCTGTCGCTGGTGGCGACAAGGAAGGTGTTCACGGCGGTTATGTATCCGGCAAGGACATGACATATGTAGCAAGCGTATTCTGCGATGGCGCCGAGGTGGCTGTATCACCTGTTCTTACAGAGACTTCGTTCTCAATGGCTGGCATCATCGACGAAAAGGCTGACCTCGCGGCTTACTCCGCTCAGGTTGTGGCAGTATGCAACGGCATGGAAAGCGATGCTGCTTCTTCCAACGCTATCGTGGCAGGTGAGGCTCTCGTGCTCCCGCAGTATATCGAGCCGACCGACGAGCAGTTTGCTATCAGCTCGGTTCTTGACGCTAACGAGGACGGCGTATGCTGGGGTCTTGCTGCTAATGCAGAAGGCAACTATATCTATTCCGGTTACAGCATGGAACCCTCCGTGCCTATGGATGACTGGTACTTCCTTCCGAAGATGAAGTTTGACGATCCCACTAAATTCTACTCATTCTCATTCGAGGCTGCTATCAAGAGCTTAAGCTATCCCGAGGAGTATGTTGAGGTTCTCCTCTGCAATGAGGCAAGCCCCCGCGGAGTAGTAAGTGTGATCATCGACGAATTCACACCCGAAGACGTTACATTCCAGACAGTACGTGGCTACTTCCAGGTTCGTCAGGCCGGTGACTATTACATCGCTATCCGCTGTACATCTGAGGGTGACCAGTATGGTATCAACGCCCGCAACTTCAAGGTTGAGGACAACAATATCACACTTGAATCTCCCGATGTAGTTTCCGATCTCGCAGCTGAAGGCGCTGCTGAAGGCGTTCTTGAGGCTACCGTATCGTTCGCAATGCCTGCCACTACAATGGGTGGTGCCGCACTTCCTTCCGATGCCCAGCTCAAGGCTGTAGTCAAGAGCAGTGTTGACGAGGTGGAAGTAGAAGGCAAGCCCGGCGAAAGCAAGGAAGTGGTTGTCGCTACTGTTCAGAACAACAATGATATCTCTGTATCCGTAAGCTATGGTGAACTCAACAGCCCTGCTGAAAGCATCATCGTATACACCGGTGTAACCGTACCGGCTACAATCTCCTCTCTCAGTGTCGAGGATTCTGCCGACATGCTCAGCATGACCCTCTCATGGCCGGCAGTCACAACTCCTGATGATCCTGAAGGTTTCATCGATCCCGAAGAGGTCGTTTATGACATCTATAGGGTTGAGGCTACTTTCTTTGGCAATGCATGGGCTCTTTATGAACCCGGTGTAGAAGGCACTTCCTATACATACTCAGTAGAGGCTGGTGATCCTCAGGATTTCGTACAGCTTGGTGTAGTGGCTCGCAATGCTGCCGGTGACAACGGTAAACTCCTCAGCGTCTACGGCATCATCGGTACTCCCTATGATCTCCCGATGGTTGAGACATTCGACAATCCCGAAGGTCTTGATCTTGAGCCTTGGGTTACTCTTGCCGGTGTGGGTGAACCTGAAATCGGACTCATGTATCTCAAGGATATCGACGCAGATATGTGGGGCGACAGCGAGAATATCGTAATGGTAATGCAGGGTGCTGAAGGCGATGTTGCTAATCTCAGCGTACCGCGCTTCTCTACTAAGGGTGTCAGCGCCGCTAAGTTCTCACTCAACGTGAGCGGTCTGTTCTACTTCCCGAAGGTTACTGTGCTCGGTCAGGTATATGGTTCAGAGGATTATATCGAGATTGGCACAATGTCGATTGATACTGAGAATTATGACTTCCAGAAGGTATCTGTAGAACTTCCCGCAGAATTCTGCAATCAGGACTGGGTAGGACTCGTTCTTCAGGTAGAGTTTGAGACTGGTAATGAAGTTCTGGTAATCGATGATGTCAGCGCTGAGCAGAGCACAGGTGTAGCACCTGTCGCTACAAAGGGCGGTGTGAAGATCGCAGGCGGTAAGAATGTCATCAAGGTTTCAGGCCTCAACGGTCAGAACGTGACAGTATCCACACTCGACGGCCGTATCGCGGCTAAGCGCGACAATGTAGGCTCCGACGCTACATTCAATGTAGAAAAGGGTATCTACGTGGTTAAGGCCGGCGAAAAGAACGCCAAGGTGATAGTTAAGTAATACACTGTTATCCTGAATATATTTGATAAAGGGCGACCCTGTGCGGGCCGCCCTTTTCTATTGTATTGGCTGTAAGGTTTTGCAAGTCCGGTTTTTTTATGTAATTTTGCGCTGTAGGTAGCAGTTCTGCTTAACTGCATGATACCATGCATGATTATTGCAGCTGTAGTTTTAATGAAGTTGTTTATTAAACACAAAGCGATATGCAGACAGACGTTGTATATATGCGGAGGGCTCTTCAGCTCGCGCGACTCGGCGAGGGGCTTGTCTCTCCCAATCCTATGGTTGGGGCGGTGATAGTGGCATCCGACGGCCGTATCATCGGCGAGGGATATCATCATTGCTACGGAGGTCCGCACGCAGAGGTGTGTGCGGTGCGCTCGGTAAGGGATGATGACCGGTGCTTTCTCCCCGAAAGCACCATCTACGTCACGCTGGAACCTTGTTCGCACTATGGCAAGACTCCTCCATGCTCCCGCCTGATAATAGAGAGCGGTATTCCGCGGGTTGTGGTGGGTAGTGCCGATCCCTTCCCGGAGGTCAGTGGCCGCGGCATACGCATGCTGCGTGATGCCGGCGTGGAAGTAGTGGAAGACGTGCTGCGTGAGGAGTGTGATGCGCTCAATGTAAGGTTTCTTACGGCCCACAGGCTCCAGCGTCCCTGGATACAGTTGAAATGGGCGGAGAGTGCCGACGGGTTTATGGCGGGCATTGGTGCTGATGGCCGGCCATTTCCGGTGCGTTTCTCGACCCCCGTATCGCTGGTATGGATGCACCGTCGCCGCTCCATGGTCGATGCCATAATGGTCGGGACCAATACTATGGAGATCGACCGTCCACGTCTCGACTGCCGTTACTGGCCCGGCAAGGCTCCGCGTCGTGTCGTACCTCGTCGCGATCTTGAGGCTCAGATGCGCGAATTGTATGAGGAGGGAATCACCTCACTTATGGTAGAAGGTGGACCGACCCTTCTGCAGAGTTTCATCGACCTCGGCCTCTACGACGATATCCGCATAGAGCGTTCAGAAAAAAAACTGGGCGAGGGATTGCCCTCACCCGTTTTTCCCAATGTTGAATTTTGAATTTTGAATGTTGAATTATTGATGTCGGATGTTGACTGTTGAGTTATAAATGCAGAGTTGTATAGATATATGGTTCTAATTATATAGTTCTAATTCCGACACTCATCATTCTGAATACAATTCAACATTCAAAATTCAACATTCAAAATTATATCAGCATCCTTCCGGTCGCAGTGATCGTACGGTAGCGCCGGCCTGCCACATCTCGCTTTCGCGCAGTGCCTTCAGTTCTTTTTCCAGACCTTCGCGATAGTCGGGCTTTGAGTTGGAGTCGATGGAATTCTGGGCTTCCTGTCCGCATGCCACGCTGTCATAGAGGCGTTCCATCACCGGCTTGATGGCATCGTGGAAAGGTGTCATCCAGTCGAGAGCGCCGCGCTGTGCGGTAGTGGAGCAGTTGGCATACATCCAGTCCATGCCCTTGCCTGCTACGAGCGGCATCAGCGACTGGGTAAGTTCCTCGACAGTCTCGTTGAATGCTTCCGACGGTGTATGACCCTTTTCGCGAAGCACCTCATACTGGGCGAGGAAAAGTCCCTGGATTGCACCCATAAGCGAGCCTCGTTCTCCGGTAAGGTCGCTGTAGGCCTCGCGTTTGAACGTGGTCTCGAATATATATCCTGATCCGATACCGATTGCGAGCGCGAGAGTGCGCTCCATGGCGCGTCCGGTAGCATCCTGCTCTATGGCATAGCTTGAGTTCAGGCCGCGGCCTTCGAGAAACATGGTACGGAGCGATGTCCCGCTTCCTTTTGGAGCCACGAGAATGACGTCCACATCCTTCGGGGGCACTACTCCGGTGCGATCGGGCCATGCGATAGCGAATCCGTGAGAGAAATAGAGAGCCTTGCCGGCAGTCAGGTGTTTCTTTATCACGGGCCATACAGAGAGCACCGCCGCATCGGAGAGCAGGCACATTATGATGGTACCGCGCTCGCAAGCCTCCTCGATAGAGAAGAGAGTTTCTCCGGGCTTCCAGCCGTCGGCCACTGCCTTCTCATAGGTCTTGCCGTCACGCTGGCCCACTATCACGTTAAATCCGTTGTCTCTCAGGTTAAGGCTCTGGCCGGGACCCTGCACGCCATAGCCTATCACGGCGATTATCTCATCTTTCAGTATCTCGCGTGCTTTCTCAAGAGGAAACTCATCTCTTGTCACTACAGTCTCCTCTACGGAGCCGAATTTCATTTTTGCCATAACTATGAATTTTTAATGTTGAATGTTGAATTTTGAATGTTGAATTTAGTGCCGTATTCGAGGTTTATTGGAGTCTTTATAGCCGCTCTAAGTTTAAGTGACCAACCCGGTTCAAATAAGCCCCCAAAAATAATTCCCTAAGCATAAAATTATGCATTATGAATTATGCATTATGAATTAAGAATTCACTCCGGTTCAAATAAGCCCCCCAAAAAATAATTCCCAAGCATAATAATTATGCATTATGCATTATGAATTATGCATTATGAATCGTGCATTATGCATTATGAATTATGCATTATGAATTAAGCCCCGCCCTCCGTTGCCGCAGGTATTCATCGACGAGTTCAGATGGAGCGCGGGTCACGGCTATACGTCCCGAGCGTACGAACTGGCGGATGCCGAGAGGTTTCAGACGCTCGAAAAGCTCCATTATCTCCGAAGTGTGGCCGGTCTTCTCGAATACGGTGTATTCAGGATGTATCTCCAGTACCCTCGCGCCGTTGCTTCTCACGATATCCTCTATGCAGTTGTCGACCACACTGGCTGTCGGCACTTTGTAGAGCGCCACTTCCTGATATACTATCTCATCGTCGGTCAGTAGGAATGCCTTTATCACGTCGATGCGTTTCTCTATCTGTTTCACCACATGTTCCAGCATCTCGCGTGTGCTGCAGCAGGTGATGGTGAACTTGTGCACCCCCTCTATGGAGCATGCGCTTACGGTCATGCTCTCGATGTTGAGGCACCGGCGGCTGAAGATCATGGAGATCTGATGCAGGAGCCCCACCCGGTTTTCGGTGAAGACCGTTATTGTATACAATTGCGGATCCATAGCGTTATTCAGGTTTGTAATATTCTGTTTCATCAAGCAGTATCTCGTCGACTCCGTTGCCTCCGGGTGTCATGGGAAACACCATGTCGGTCTCGTCGATATTGACATTCAGCAGATATGCTCCCTTGTGAGCCCTCATTTCGGCTATAGCCGCGTCAAGCATGCCGGCGTCGGCCACATCCGCTGCCTTTATGCCGTATGCTGAGGCAAGCATCCGGAAATCGGGATTCACCATAGGAGTGGCGCTGAAGCGCTTCTTGAAGAAGAGATGCTGCCATTGCCTCACGTTGCCGAGGAAGTTGTTGTTGAGCAGCACTATCTTTATGTCGATGCCGTACTCCATTATCATGCCGAGTTCCTCTACTGTCATCTGCAGGCCGCCGTCGCCCACGAAGAGCACCACATCCCTGTCCGGGACTCCGATCTTGGCTCCTATAGCCGCCGGAAGTCCGAATCCCATAGTGCCGAGACCTCCGGACGATATAAGGCTGCGGGGCGACCTGAAACGGGAATACTTGACGGCAAACATCTGGTTCTGCCCCACGTCGGTGACCGTTATCGCGTCGTCGCCGTATGCACGGCTCACCTTTCTTACCACTCCGCCCATCAGCATCCTGCCGTCGGGGGCGGCAGCGGAGAGTTCCCGGGCCTCCACTCGCTCTGTCTCCACCTTGCGGTGCGTGTCGAAAGCGTCGCGCCACTCCTTGCGGTCTCGCTTGTCTACGAGGGGCAGGAGCAGGTCGATTGCCTTGCGTGCGTCGGAGTGTATCCTCACGTCGGTCGCTATCATCTTGTCAAACTCGGCCGCGTCTATATCGATATGCACTATCCTGGCCTGTGGCGCATACTTTCGTATGTCGCCCGTCACGCGGTCATCGAAACGCATGCCTATGGCGAGGATCACGTCGGCGCGGTTGGTATTGATGTTGGGGCCGAGGTTGCCGTGCATGCCGAGCATGCCGACATACATCGGATGGTCCGTAGGAATGACCGATAGCCCGAGCATGGTGCATGCCACGGGTATGCCGCCTTTCTCCGCGAGCGCGGCGAGCGACGGCTCTGCTCCGGAGATGGCGATTCCGTGTCCGGCGAGTATCATCGGACATTTGGCCTCATTGAGCAGCCTTGCGGCTTCCTCTACCGACCGGATGTCGGGAGCCGGGTCGGAGTCGTAACTGCGTATGAAGGGCGTTTCCTGCCTTTCATATGCGGCCATGCCTATCTGTGCGTCGCGTGCCAGATCGATCACCACCGGTCCCGGCCTGCCGCTGTTGGCTATGTAGAAAGCCCGGCTGATAGCCGGGGCTATGTCTTCCGCACGTCTCACCTGCAGTGCCCATTTGGTGGCGGGGAGCACTGCTGATATCACGTCGCTCTCCTGAAAGGCATCCTTGCCGAGCATGGCGCATCCCACCTGTCCGGTAATCGCCACCAGGGGTGTGCTGTCGGCAAGCGCGTCGGCAAGTCCTGTCAGGAGGTTCATCGCGCCGGGTCCCGACGTGGCTATCACCACTCCGGTTCGGCCGGTGGCCCTTGCGAAACCCTCCGCCGCATGGATTGCACCCTGCTCGTGGCGGGCGAGGTAATGGCGAAGGCTTCCTCTGTAGTCATACAGCCTGTCATATACCGGCATTATCTGCCCTCCGGGATAGCCGAACACTATGTCGGCTCCGTTGTCGATCAGCGACCGTATGAGTATCTCCGAGCCGGTTATATCCTGGCCCTTTGTCTTATCGTCCATATGAATAGTTTATATTTCTTTTCTTACGCCCCCTTTGTCGGCCGATGTCACGTTGGCGGCATATGCCTTGAGTGCCCTGCTCACCGCACGGTCACGGCCTCTCGGCGTGAACGCCGCCCTGCCGTGCGCCTCCTCTTCCTTTCGCCTTGACTCAAGTTCGGAGTCTGTAAGTCGCACGCTGATGCTTCTGGCAGGGATATCGATGTCGATTATGTCGCCGTCGCGCACCAGTCCTATCTCCCCGCCCGCGGCCGCCTCAGGCGATATGTGGCCTATGGAGAGTCCTGATGTACCTCCCGAGAAGCGTCCGTCGGTGATGAGCGCGCACTCCTTGCCGAGATGCATGCTCTTGATGTAGCTCGTAGGGTAGAGCATCTCCTGCATTCCGGGTCCCCCTTTCGGTCCCTCGAAAGTGATCACCACCACGTCTCCGCTTGTGACCTTGCCGCCGAGAATGGCGTCTACTGCCTCCTCCTGGCTGTGATAGACCTTTGCCGGTCCTGAGAAGCGGAAGATGCTCTCGTCCACCCCCGCGGTCTTCACCACGCATCCGTCGATGGCGATATTGCCTTTCAGGACGGCGAGTCCGCCGTCCTGCACATATGCGTGTCCGCAGTCGCGTATGCATCCCTTTTCCCTGTCGCTGTCGAGTTCGCGGTAAAGGCTGTCCTGGCTTCCGGCCTCGGTAGTGTGCCTGAGTCCCGGCGCGCTTCTCCAGAGGTCTTCCGCTTCTGCCGAGAAGGCGCTCCCGCCGATGGCGTAACGCTCTATGGCCTCGCCGAGGGTCAGTCCGTCGGCGCGTCTCACGCCTGTGTCCACGAGTCCTCTGTCGGCGAGTTCCTTCATGATAGAGAGGATTCCTCCGGCGCGGTTTACGTCTTCCATATGGAAATGAGAGTTCGGGGCCACCTTGCAGAGTACCGGCACGCGGCGCGAGAGCATGTCGATGTCGTCGAGCGTGAAGTCGGCTCCCGCCTCGTTGGCGATGGCAAGGAGATGCAGCACGGTGTTGGTGCTGCCTCCCATGGCTATGTCGAGTGTCATTGCGTTGAGCAGCGCGGCGCGCGAGGCTATGCTGCGCGGAAGGACGGAGTCGTCGCCGTCGCGGTAGTATCTCATGGCGTTGTCCACTATCTGCCGGGCGGCTTTGCGGAAGAGATGCAGGCGGTTGACATGTGTGGCGAGGATGGTGCCGTTGCCGGGAAGCGCCATGCCGATGGCCTCGTTGAGCGAGTTCATGGAGTTGGCGGTAAACATGCCCGAGCAGGATCCGCATGTGGGGCATCCCTCATGCTCGAGGATGTCGATGGCTGCGTCTTCTACGGTCGGGTCGGCTGAGTCTATCATGATGTCGATGAGGTCGAGGCTTCTCTTGCCGGCCCTGCCGGCTTCCATCGGGCCTCCCGACACGAAGATGGCCGGTATGTTGAGGCGCATAGCGGCCATGAGCATGCCCGGTGTGATCTTGTCGCAGTTGCTGATGCAGACCATGGCGTCGGCCTTGTGGGCATTGACCATATATTCCACTGAGTCGGCTATGAGGTCGCGCGAGGGGAGGGAGTAGAGCATGCCGTCGTGTCCCATCGCGATGCCGTCGTCGATGGCTATAGTGTTGAATTCCGCTGCGAAGCATCCGAGAGCCTCTATTTCCTTCTTTATGATCTGCCCTGCCTCGTGCAGATGCGTATGGCCGGGCACAAACTGGGTGAATGAATTTACTATCGCGATGATCGGCTTGCCAAACTGACTGTCTTTCATTCCGTTGGCTCGCCATAATGCTCTGGCGCCAGCCATACGGCGTCCCGCTGTGCAGGCGTCGCTTCTTAATTTGTTTACCATAAGATACCTTTACCTTGTCATGGGGTATACCCACATCATATTGTGTTTTTTCTTTCGTCGGACCGTACGTTTTGTCCAGAGCGATGAAAATTGCACAAATTTACACTATTTTATCGAGAATGCCAAATATTATCCATAATTTATGATAAATAAATAGAAAATTAGTATTATTGAGCTTTGTTGGTTATGTGTCTTGATGTTCCTTTTAAAGGTGGATGGACTCCATAATGATAGGAATGTCCTGAAGATCTTGGACAATAAAAAGACCGGTATCGGGACGCCTGTGCCCGATACCGGTTCATCACGGTTCTAATTGATTACGCTGTATCGTGATACTAATTTGTAATTTTTTCAGTGGTGATTGATCCTTTTTCCGTTATACTGGTACGAATGTATATCCCCTTTACGGGTCTGTTGATTCGTCTTCCCTGTAAGTCATGATAGATCACAGTCCTGATGTTGTCGTCCGATTCCATAAGGTCGGCAGACATCGGTTCGATATAGTCGGAAGTGTTGCAGTTGACTGAAAGACCTGTCTTCCTGTCGATTATGGATGCTACTACCCGGAGTCTTGATTTGTTCTGTATAGGATTTCCGCCCTTTACGCTCTCTATTCCGTCGATAGGAATGATGCAGGAGTGTTTGATTTCCTCGCCTGCATTGATTGCAGCGGGTACGGAGCCGGGATATCCTGACGGCTGCGGAAGTGCGAGAACCACATCATTGTAGGTCAGGCCATATACATATGCCGGGCCTTCGGTGAAGAGTTTGCCGAGTTCTCCGGGCATTTCCGGGTAATCGTCTTTCTTGTTCTCCTCTGAGGCATATGCGTTATACTGTGCCCAGGATGGGTCCGACATGTCGTCCTGTATCAGTGCGTAGCAGACTGCAAAATCCGCATTCGTATAGTCCTCTATGAAGCGCGATGTAGATACAGCCTTGATGGCGGTCTTGGTATCGTCGGTCCAGGATATGCTTACATCGACCGATGCCGGTGCGATTGTCTTGATAAATTCCGGCCAGACTGTATAGAGTTCCGATATATTCAGTTTTGTCTTGTTTCTGTTGATAAAGGCCGATGGATAGCCGGTGACAAACGAGGGACGCTCCAGCCCGACCGGCTCCATCGGGTCGCCGTCATGATAGGCCAGTCCGATAAACTGATCCGGGTAGCGCTCTTTCATGGTCTCGAGCGCCACATATCCCCTGACGCACCATCCGCACCATAGGCCGGTGTATTCCTCCACGAGTGGCCGGTTTACAGGAATGAAAGGATACACCTTGAGAGGCATTACCGTCTGCGGGGATACGTCGTTGTTAGGCAATCCGTTGACCGATGTTATGTCGAGTGTCAGGTCGGAGGTGCCGGTGCAGGAAACGCTGCCGAGATCTATCTCCACGCTTTTGCGGGCTCCGAAAGCACCGGCGACAGCCGGATCAAACTCCGCTGATCCATTGCCGGATCCTGCCGGTCCGCTGTAGGTGTAGGTGATGCTGCTTATGGGATTCATGCCGTGGTTGATCACGTCTACGCTGATAAGCGGCCTCTCCTCTGCCGATACGTAGAGCCCCTCGGCAGGCAGGAAAGATGCGGAGTTGTCTTTGAAGTCACCGTCGATCAGGACTTTCATCACGCTGACTCCCTGTGCTTCTTCGGTGCAGTCGATCCATTTGAATTTGGTACGTGATGAATGGATGAAGAGACCGCCGTAATCTATGATTTCCGCTACGGCTACTGGTGTCTTTGACGCTTCCACGTCAAGGTTGTCGACCGTAAATGAGTATCCTGCATAGAATGGCCCTGTCACATGGTAGGGTGTGTCAAACATCACAGTCAGGGTGCCGTCAGACAGGTCTCCGTCCTGTATCAGTATGTCGGGATCATTGACATTCTTGCCGTTCTTTTTCTTCAGCCTGAGTTCGGAAGAAAGCCAAGCCGAGGTTGCTGATACGGAGCCTACGGCCTCAAGAGGCACGCTTATGCCCTTCACGGTCGAACCGGCGAGCGATGCGTCGTTGACATATATAGCCACGTCATAGGTCTCTTTCTTCCCGAATCCGAATCCCTTCTGGGGAAGCCGCTCGGGATTGTAGCTGAAGTCTACCTCTGCCGCCTGCGTCATGAGTCCGCAGATGGCAAGTATGGATAGTAATGCTGTTTTCTTCATGTCGGTAGTTGAAAACTCCCGCTTCGTCAAAGAAGCGGGAGTATCTTGTTGTGGATGATAAGATTACTTCACGACAACTTTTCTTGTTGAGCCATCGCTGTAGCGGATTATGTTGATGCCTTTCTGAGGAGCGGAGATCAGTCGGCCGTCTACGGTATAGCGGGCTGTTTCCTTGAGCGATGTGGCATCTGTCATATCGTTCATTCCGCTGATTATGCCCATGCTTGTGCCTGTCGACATGTCGACTGTGATCCGGTTGCTGCTCTCTGAGTAGACTGCTGCCTCTCCTTCACCTCTGACGGCTTTTACAGTGTAGCTGTACATGCCGTAAGACTCAGTGTCAAGGTCGGAGAACGTGTAGCTGCGGTCATCCTTGCCTGCGCTTCCTTTGCCGAGATAGAAGAACACGAAGTCATCCTTCTTTACGTCCTGGGTCACTGCGATGTATTCGATAAAGAGATCGCTTGAAGGGTCGCTTATTAGTGAAAGGGTGCTTTCAGAAAGACCGTTTGTCGGTATCTGGAGTTCCCCCTCGAAATCGCTGGAATTATAGCCTGCCGTATATTCGGCTCCGGCAAAGACTATGCCGAATTCGCCCTCTTCCTGAGTGGCCTTGCCGCGTATCACGAGTGTGATGTAGTCGTCATTGTCTACATAGATGGCCGGGGTGGTAAGGTAGCTGGAATAGCCCACGAGTCCGAGTGCATTTTCAGTAATGATGAATTTCTTTACGTTGGTGCTCCATCCGGGAGTTGTCGTCAGGTCATCGATCGTCACATTGGTCTCGGCGGAATCAATAACAGTGGGCTCGTAGACGTTGTCGCTGTCGGAGAACGCGGAGAGGTTGGAGAAATCTTCTTCAAACACGATGAAACCCTCCTCGTCTTCAGCGGCCTTTACGGTGCCGAACAGTGATATCTCATATGAGTCTGCCTTTACGATACCGTTCCAGTTGGCAGTGAAACTCTCCTTATCCACAGCCGAGGCGTCAAGTGCTTCGGGAGCGGCGATTGCGTTCATCGGGAAAATCTCAAGATCTGAGAATGTATGCACATAGTGGGAGCGTACTCCATAATAATAGTCTTTCTCGGGGTCCAGGTCTGCATAGGTGAAGATTGTAGGTTCATTTATCTCTACCTGTCCGTAATTGGCATATTCGTTATATCTGTCTCCGTCGAATGCCATATCGATGTATTCCTGTATCGTCATTCCGTACATGTTGAGGAAATCCATTGTCTCGTTGTCTAATACCGGCATATATACGGGCTCGCCTGCTTCATCGTAGCCTTCGAGGGTATAGAGGTAGAAATAATAGTTGAATGCCTTTCTTACCGGAGCGAACCGCACGCTGAAGGAAGTCTCGGTCACATTGCAGATCTCGAGGTCGGATGGGGGAGCGATAAAGTCATCGTTCGTGCTTGTGACGCGGATATCGTCAAGGATTACCCCCTCGTCAGTCTGGAACAGTATTGTTGCGTCGTTGTACGACGAGTAGTTGTCAAACTCTATCTCCACGATGGTCCATCCCTGGTCAGGGTAAAGTCGCACGTTTGCGAGATTGTCTGATTCTGTCTTGTCGAGTACGAACTCATCTCTGTCGGGCGTGCAGATATAGACATCGATTGATGATCCTGTCCAGTGTACGAGATCGCCCTCTTCGTTTTCAAACTCTACCCGTTCATATTTTGCCATGAATGATACTTTGACTGCCCCGGAGTAGTCCATTTGCGGAGTAGAGATATATGCGGGCATGTATGGGTTGAGTGTCCTGATGGCGACAGCACCGCCGGCGGAATATACGTTATTGCCAAGCCACTGCTGGCCATTGGTGAGTGCTGGGTCTATAAGGCCGTCGCTGTCCATGGGAGTTTCGTAGTCGGGTTCTGTATCTGTTCCCCACTCGAAAGCGGAGAAATCCTCGTTGACGAGCAGGTCTTTTGTGGAGACAACTTTCTTTATTTCCGAAGTGCGTTCGCCGATTGGAGTCACAGTCACTTTTGTGCCTGCGCCGGCACCGAATGCAAAAATAGATGCAAGCGCTGATGTCAGTAGAAGTTTTTTCATCATAAAATTGAGTTGAGTTTACAAATGATGCAATAATGCGCGAATGTCTTTCGGCTGTAAAATTATTGCTATTTGCTTGAACTGGCAATTTTATGGATGTGCAATGTGTTAAAAAACGTGTTTTTAAACGTCAGTGTGTTAGAAAACGTCAATTATCCCTCATTTTTATGTATTCAGAGGGCGTCAGACCGAGTTCTTTTTTAAATACGGTCGCAAAATAAGTCCTGCTGCTGAAGCCCACGCTTTCCGCAAGGCTTTCTATCGTCATGTTGCGGTTCTCTGGATCGTGCATAAGTCTTGATACTTCCCTGATGCGGTATCCGATGAGGAATTTGTGGAAGTTCTCATTGTAGCATAGATTGATGGCACGCGATACGGCCCTCGGTGTGACTCCGAGCATGGATGCAAGGTCATTCATGGAGAATTTCTGCTTGTATATCTCATCGGAGGTTTCTATTACCTCGACTATCCGCTTGAACAGGCGATGGGCAGCATTGTCATCGCTGTCGGCAGAGGTCTCATTCTCTGAACTGTCTTTTTCTGTGCTTTCAGATGAAGGCTGTCGCGATAGTCTTTCCGTAAGTTCCCGTTTTTCTTCTTCCCATTGCTGACGCATCATGCGGTGTATGGATGCCTGTTTGGTCATCTGCTGGTTGCGTTCGTAAAGCTGGCGGTGATTTTTCTTAAGATTAAGATATACGTAAAGCATGCCCGCCAGAATCAGCAGCAGTATGCACAGGGTGGAGATGATGATTATGTTGATTTTCTGGTTACGTTGCCTGGTGATCGATAGATTCTCTACCTCGGTGTTGATGCGCTCGATTTCCGAGATGAAGTCCATGGTCTGTATGCTGCCGTATCCGCTTTCATCTTTCATTATTTCCTCAAGCTGGAGATATTTGTTGTGATAGTTTTCCGCAGTAGTCGATTCTCCGGTGGCGGTGTAAAGTTCATAGAGAGTCTTGCATATATGCATCTCATTGTCCCGATAGCCCTTGCTTTCGGCAAGTGCGAGGATTCTTTTGCCGGTCGTCTTCGCTTTTTCTATGTCGTCAGTCATACGGTAGAGTTTCATGAGAAAACTTTGCAGGGGGATATATATCCTTTCGCCGAAACGGAGTTCCTCTACGCCGTCGCATGCCTTGATAAACTCAAGCTCCGACGTGTGCAGGTCTTTTGCGAAGTAAGCGTCAAGGCCTGCAAGTACATGCTTCGACAGTTCTGCATACCGTGAGCCACTGTGGAACTCATATTTGTCAGCCTCTGCTATCATGTCTCGGCATGATTTCACGTCAGCTCCGTTCTCGATCATGATCATTATGTCGATCAGGAAGCAGGAGAGTGCGATCTCGTTGCTGCTTCTGACAGACAGATCTATGCCGTCCTTTATCAAGTTATGGATGTGGCTGAAGTCTTCATCGGTATTGTTCATACAGTATAGATTGACAAGACTTAGGTATATGAATGCCAGGTCGTAGTCATTATCGTCTTCTTCCGCTATCTGCTTGGCGAGTTTCAGATAGCGGTATGCCTTGCGGTAGTCTATGTCATACGACATGTATATATTGGCCAGCAAACGCATGGCCTCCGAGCTGAATTTGCGCTGAGTGGTATCTGACTTTTCATCGTAGTATCTGTTGGCAAGCACGGAGAGTGATGCCACAGCCTGCTTTATGCTGTCATGCTCTATTCCGTCTGTCCCGATTCTGAGCAGGCTTGCATTGCTCAGTTTTTCAAGTCTTTGTATGTATGTCGACGAATCATTGCGCTCATGCGGTGTAATATCCGCGCCAGCAGACAGATACGACACCGCTGTCAGTATCATGGCGAGGCACATGCCCCATATCGCACTCTTATCCTTCATTATTCCCTTTATTCTTATATTATGACACGTATGTGTGAGATACGTATACGGTTGCTAAACATTTCCGGTAAATCGGGCTTGCTATTGCGGCCTACCGGAGCCAGGACTCCGGATTCTGCTTTTCGCGACCTTTCCAGACCTCGAAATGCACTGAGCCTTGGCCCGGATTGTCGGGGTCGGCTGCTGCGGTGCCTACGGTGCGGCCGGAGCCAAGCGACTGGCCTACGGAGACGGATGCCGACGAAAGGTTGCCGTAGACAGTGTAGTAGTCGCCGTGGTTTACGATCACGACGGTGTTGTAGCCCGATACCTTGTAGACTCCCGACACCTTGCCGCCGCAAACGGTCTTTACTGCAGTGCCTTTTGCCACTTCCGCGTCGATGCCCGGATTGTCGTAGAATACGTCGGGGAGCCCCGGCATGGCGTGGCGTCCGAATGGGTTGGTCACCCTCCATCCGCCGTCGACCGGACGCGGCAGTGATCCGCGGAGTGCTGCGAAGTTTACATTTTCTACCGGTGCCTGTCCCTGTCCCGATGGCTGTACGGCTGGTTTCGGACGGTCGCTGCGCCGGCCCGACTTGTGGCGGGAGCCTTTCTCGCTGTTTTTCTTTCTCTTTTCTTCCTCCGCGCGTTTCTTGGCAGCCTTCTTCTCCTCCTTTTCTTTCTTCTTTGCGGCTTTCTTTTCCTCTTCCGCACGCTTCTTAGCGGCTTTTTCCGCCGCTTTCCTGTCTGCCTCGTTCTGCTGCGAAGCCGCTGCCTCGGCTGCAGCCTTCTCCGCGGCCGCCTTTTCAGCGGCTGCTTTCTCTGCCGCGGCCTTCTCTCTCGCACGCCTCTCGGCCTCAGCCTGCTCCCTTGCCTTGCGCTCTGCCTCGGCCTTTGCCTGCTCCTGGGCTATAAGCGCCGATATGCTCGCGTTGAGCCTGTTGGCCTCGTTCTGCTTCGACGAGAGGTGTGACTGCAGCATATCGCCGTTCTGCCTTAGGTTTGCGACGAGTTCCTCCTGACGCTTATGCTTTGCCTCGAGTGCCTGCTGAGAGGCAGTAAGCTGGCCGAGAGTAGACGCATGCATCTCCCTTACTTTAGCCAGTTTGTCCTTTTCTTCGCCCAGTTGCCTTATCTTGAGGTCGATGTCGGCGCTTTTTCTCTCCTTCCAGTCGGAAAACTGCCTCATGTAGCGGATTCTCCGCATCGCCTGGTTGAAATCGTCGGAGGCGAAGATGAAGGCTATTGCCGACCGGTTTTTCTGAGTCAGCCTCATCTTCTTGACAGCCTTGAGGTATTCCTCGCGCATACGGGCCAGTTCAGCCTCGTTTTTCTCGATCTCACCTCCGAGAACGGTGATTTCCTTCTGGAGCGATCCTACTTTCCCTTCCAACTGCGCTACCTTGTTGCGCCCTGTCGTGATTTCCGACGCGAGCCTGTTGAGGTCGGAAAGACCGGCCTTTACTTCCTGCTCGTTGAGACGTATCTTTTCCTTGGTCTGCCTTATGTCGCGTTCCGCCGCCTCACGCATTTTTTTTGCCTCTGCCGACGACCGTGGGGTATTGACTGCCGACTGTCTTCTTCCGCCCGGCGCCTTCTTGCCGGCGGATGCCTTCTTGCCTCCGGAGGCTTTCTTCCCGGCTGCGGGTTTCTTTCCGGTTGATGTTTTCTTCTTGGCTGCTGTTTTCTTGCCCGATGCGTTTTTAGAGGTCTGTGGCAGTGGAGCCGCGGCCGTATTAACGGGCATGGACGTGAGCAGCATCGCAGCCGTCATAACGGCGGCGATGGTTCGGTATGTCGTCAGTTGTCGGAGTGTCATTGCGGTTTGAATCTATCGTGAGGAGAAGCGTTGACTTGGTGTTTTTGAGAGGGAATCAGAACTTCAGGAGCCCCTTGAGGTCGGTTTTCCTGTATTTTTTTCCGGCATCGGTAAATCCGAGCGGAGTGGGGGAGTAGTCGGGATATGACAGCTGCATCTCTCCCTCCATCGGCCGGTCCTTGACAGTGGCCCGGAGTCCGAGGGTCCATCCTTCATCACCGTAGAGGTAGGTGGTCTCCAGAAGTGTCTGCGCACCCGCTATGAGCAGGGCGAAGGAGCGCAGCTGCCATCCGTCGGGATCCATCACATAGCCGTAGTCGGCACCCGGCAACTGAAGGTCGGCGCCGGGATAGATAAGCGTACCCTGTCCGGGTATCTCTATCCATTGCGAACGCGAAGCGAGGTCATGCGAGATTCGCCCTCTGCCGGGAAAGGCCACCTGACCGAGAAGTATGTCCTGCACGTCGGCCATGAAGTCTGTCGACTTGCCGAGAATGCCGCCTGCATCATAGGAGCAGTAGGTGCGGTTGTACTTGTTGATCATTGTCACCGAATCGCGGTTTATCTCTATTCGTGCCACTTCCCCCATGATGGGGGCACGTGCCGACATTATGACGCTCTTGCCCCTCTCCATGTATATCTTTACATTGGGGCGTATGGGGAGGGCGTCAAAGATCAGTCGGCCCTGCATCGAGAGCCGCTGCCAGTCGCTGTCGTAGCCGGCCCTTATCGAATCGGTTGCGACTGCTGTCTCCTCTACTGTGAGGACTCGTGTCGGTGAGTCGGTGGCGCTTCCGGCGTCTGTTGCCGTAAGAGGCTCTTCCGGCTCGCACACGGCGATCGAGTCGACCGCCTCTCTGGCGGAGGCCTTGCATGATGCCGTCACCGCCAGCGTCAGCAGTATTACGGCCGTGTATATCTGTCTGAATGTCTTGAGTGCTGTCGTAGTCATTATATTCTTTTTCCGCACGTCATGCGGCGGGATGTGCGATCACTTCCTGTCGGGCAGACGCTTGTTCTTTACCTTCTGGATTAAGTCTTTGTTGTCCTTGTCGAGCTGCAGTGCCTTTTTCCAGCTCTCGAGAGCCTTGTCCTTCTGTCCGCAGCGATATTGGATGTCGCCGAGGTGGTCCCAGTATTCACCGGTCATGTCGTTCTGCGCAGAAGCCTTTTCTATCGCTCCCTCCTGCAGCGTGAGCGCCTCGTCGTATTTACCCTCCAGATAGAGTATCCATGCGAGGGTGTCGATATATGTCGGATTGTCAGGCTGGTCGGTCACTGTGCGTCGGCTCAGTTCCTCAGCCTTCTCAAGGTCACCGCCGCTGAGTGCGAGATAGTAGGCGTAGTTGTTGAGCGTCATGATATTGGCCGGATTGAGGGTATAGCTGACCTCATATTCGCGGAGCGAGCGCGGCATGTCGCCGGCACGGTAGCTTACATCGCCGGCCATGGAGTAGATGTCGGCTACCCTGACGAGCGACTCATAGGGAAGGTGTCCCGCCTTCTGCATCACGGATGATGCGGAGTCGGTGAGCAGTGTCCCGGGCAGTTCCATGTCGAGCAGGCTCTGGTAGACCTCGCGCGCCTTGCCGTAGTCGTCGGCCATCGACGCGGCAGCCCCGTAGACGAGCCAGATGCCGCGCGGCGCCGATTCCTTTAGTTTCTCGATTCCTTTCTCGCAGGTGGCTATGGCTTCTGCATTTCGGTCATCGGTGTAGTAAAACGTGGCGAGGCGTGTCCAGTAATCGGGATTGTCAGGATCCAGGTCGGTGGCATACGACATCAGTTCCTCGGCGCGGGCCATATCGCCCGTGGCTGCGGAGAACTGTGCGCCGAGGTCAAGCACACGCGTCTCGTGGGGATACTGAAGCAGGAGGGCGTCAAACAGCCTCGCTCCACGTCGGGTGTCGGCTGAGTCCGCTATGATGTTGTGCATGTAGCGGGTCATCATCACCAGTTTCTCGTCGAGCATGATGCTCTCGCTCAGCAGGGCCTCGCTGCTTTTGCGGTCGTAACCGGCCAAATCTCCCTGCTGCA
>X108_Striped_Desert_Hamster__coassemble_110_pt1 | contig 28582 bp, 22 predicted proteins | sample X108_Striped_Desert_Hamster__metabat2_low_PE_001 | metagenome-assembled genome bin X108_Striped_Desert_Hamster | reverse complement strand
ATCTGCGATTTTGCCAATAAACAGGCAGGTATGTATCCGTCAAATATCAGGCGGCTCACTGCGGCTGGAAAGCCGCAGCCCCATGGGCAAAGCCCTTGTGAGCTGGTGGATTGTAATGGAATTGAGGCTTAATAGTCATGGGCTGTCAGGGAGAAATGATACCCGGGATTAACGTTTTTTTATGATCGAAGCATTCTATTGTCAGAAAAATATTGTAACTTTGCATCAGCCTTAGAAGGAGACGCCGAGAATTCTTGCAGCCCTCGAATAGGTTCATAATCTGTCATGAATTGGATTATACTTATTTTTGCCGGACTGATGGAGGTCGGCTTTACATTCTGTCTTGGCAAGACCAAGACCGCTACGGGTCACGAACTCACCATGTGGTGGATAGGATTCCTTGCCGCGCTCGGATTGAGCATGTATCTGATGGCCAAGGCATCGGAAAGCCTTCCGATCGGCACCGTCTATCCCGTATGGACCGGCATTGGTGCCGTCGGCGCCGTAGTGGTGGGAATCATTTTCTTTAATGAACCCGCTACTTTCTGGAGGATTCTCTTCCTCACCACTCTCATTCTCTCTATTGTCGGACTTAAAGTATTAGGATAATGGAACGAAAGATGCGCCGCTTCAAGCAGATGCTTCCTGTAGAAGACACGAAGCAGATATTGTCCGAATCATCCAATGGCATCCTGTCGCTTGTAGATTCCGACGGACAGCCTTACGGTGTTCCCGTAAGTTTCGCTTACGACGGTGAAGGCCGTATATATCTTCACAGCGCGCCCGCGGGGCGGAAGATAGACTGTATCGCTTACGAGTCCCGTTGCTCGTTTTGCGTGGTAGCCAAGGACCATATAGTTCCGGATGAGTTCACCTCTTATTTCCGTAGCGTCATCGTGCAGGGAAAAATCCGTACCGTCACCGACCATGAAGAGTTAATGAAGGGTCTGCTGCTTCTGTGCGACAAATATTCGCCCGGTATTGACCCGACATCCGAGATAGCGCGGTGCATAAGCCACGTCGTGGTGCTGTGTATCGACATCGAGTATATGACCGGCAAGGAGGCGATAGAACTTGTGCGTATGCGCAAGCAGGACGAAGTATAAACATCAAATAGAATATTATGGGAAAAGACCAGACAGTGTTGTTTCACTCTACCGTCTTCGGACCGATCCATAGCCGGAGATTGGGCGTATCGTTAGGTATCAACCTCATGCCCGACGACGGAAAGGTATGCTCGTTTGACTGCCTCTATTGCGAGGCCGGCTACAATTCGCAGGGCAAGGGCACTACAGGTCTTCCCCTCCGTGAGCAGGTATACCGTCAGCTTGACGCCAAACTGCGGCAGATGAAGGATGACGGCGAACCTCTCGACGTGATAACCTTCTCCGGCAACGGGGAGCCTACGCTCCACCCGGATTTTCCCGGCATAATTGATGATACCATCGCGCTCCGCGACCGTGACTATCCCGAGGCGAAGGTGTCGGTGCTCACCAATTCCACCATGATATTCAAGCCGGAAGTGGCGGCTGCCCTCCGTAAGGTAGACAATAATATCCTTAAACTGGACTCCGCCGTAGAAGAGACCATGATGCTAATAGACCGCCCGAATTCGAAGGACTTCACGGTCGATAAAGTGGTGGAGGCACTCCGTCAGTTCGAGGGAACGGGCATCATACAGACCATGATGCTGCGTGGCTCGCACGACGGCCGTAAGGTCGACAACACGACCGATGAGGAAATCAAAGCGCTTATAGAAGCCTACAAGGTCATCAGGCCACGCGAGATAATGCTCTATAGCCTTGACCGCTCCACTCCTGAAGAGAATCTCGTGAAGGTAGAAAAGGAAGAACTGACAGCGATAGGAGAGCGCATAGCCAATGCGACCGGCATCCCCGTTCAGGTCAACTGACCCCTCGCCCGGTGTCAAATACCCACTCTATCCAACTCACAACTTTTACAATATACAACTTAAAAACTCATACACCTCTCACCTGCCATGTCCGAAATCACGATTCCAAGACCGGTAAGAAAAGACTCGAAAGTGGCCCTGATAGGTCCCGCCTCACGCATCAGACCGGAGATTGTAGAGAGACTGACAAGACTCTACAGGGAGTCACAGGATCAGTTTCCGGGTTCGGAACTGATAGTCTATCCTTCCGCGCTTGATGTCAATGCCAGCGGCTCATATGCGGCGTCGCTTGAGCAGCGGGTGGCGGATTTCCGCGACGCATGGAGCAGGGAGGATGTCGACCTCGTGGTGTGCGCGAGAGGCGGCTACGGCTGCGTGCATCTACTCGACTATCTGACGCCGGACTTCATTGCGGCCCATCCGAAATGGCTTGTCGGATTCTCCGACGTGTCGGCACTTCACGCGCTTCTTCACAGGGCCGGTATCGCCTCCATTCACGGCGGCATGGCAAAGCAGCTGGTAGAGGACACTGACAGTGGTTTCGGTGGTTATAGAAGCGTACTGAGGCGCATTGTCGAGGCCGTATCACCCCGGATGGACTACGACCTCCCTTCACATCCGTTCAACCTCTATGGCGTGTGTGAGGGAATCCTGCTCGGCGGAAACCTCGCGGTGCTCAACGGACTCGCCGCCACACCCTTCGATATGATGGGAGAGTGCATCGACAAGGATGTGGTGCTTTTCATCGAGGATGTCTCCGAACCTATCTATGCGGTAGAGCGGATGCTCTACCGTCTGCATCTCCAGGGAGTGCTCCGCGCGGTAAGGGGAATCCTCGTCGGACAGTTTACGGAATGGAAGCCAGACCGCAACCATGAATCGATGTACGACATGATCCACGCCCGATTCGCAGAATGGAATGTGTCGTGCCCTGTCGCGTTCGATTTTCCCGTAGGACATAACGACCGCAACGTTCCTCTGGTCGAAGGCATGCGTGTGCGCCTCAGTGTCTCCGCATCGGGAACGTCCCTGTCTACATTCTGATTCTCGAGCCTCCCCGCCAAGTCATAGACATAGCGCCCGTGAGAAGCGGACACGAATTGATGACGCTTTAAGTTTCAAGCGTTTTTTGTGCTTTCCAGATTCTAATTTCCGTGTGTGATTCCCGGGAAATACGAAAATTTTCAATTCTCAAAGTGCTAATTTTGCATCTGTGTTTGTATAATATTCTGAATTATAGCGACATATAAGACTTATTAGACTTATAAGACTTATAAGCGAAATAGAGCGGAAAAGACCCCGAAATCGCCGCCCGCATGAATTTTAAGAAAAAATGAGGCAAATTCGCGAGAATTTGTTATATTTGCGGTTTAGTGCGGAATCATTCTTCCGCCTGACAATGATATGATAGAATTTGCAGCACACGAAGTCGCCATGCCCGAGTTTGACATCCGGATGGTGACAGCATGGATCGAACAGGTGGCCGCTTCCCATTCCCGGCGGGTCGGCAATCTGAATTATCTCTTCGTAGGCGATGAGGAGATTCTCGTTGCCAACCGTCAGTTTGTCGGACACGACTACTATACCGATATCATAACGTTCGACTATTCGCGAGCCGACCGCATAGCGGGTGACGTGATGATATCGCTCGATACAGTGGCCAGCAATGCCGAGAAATTCGGTGTCCCCTTCTTCAGGGAGTTTCTTAGAGTGGTAATCCACGGAGTGCTTCACCTGTGCGGTATCGACGACAAGGGTCCCGGAGAGCGGGAAATCATGGAGGCCAATGAAAACGCAGCCCTGGCAGTCTGGGACAAAATGAATCAGGACTTATGAGATTTGACTACGATGTGATAGTAATAGGTGGCGGCCATGCCGGATGCGAGGCCGCCGTGGCCTCGGCGAAGCTCGGAAGCAGCACTCTTCTCATTACGGCCGACATGAACAGGGTGGCACAGATGTCGTGCAATCCGGCTGTGGGCGGAATTGCCAAAGGCCAGATTGTGCGCGAGATAGATGCACTCGGCGGAATGACGGGCATCATAGCCGACAAGACAGCCATACAGTTCAGGATGCTCAACCGCAGCAAGGGACCCGCCGTTTGGTCGCCCCGTGTGCAGAGCGACCGTACACGCTACATCGACGAGTGGCGCAAGGTTCTTGACGAGACCGACAACCTCTTTATATTCCAGGACATGGCCACCCGCCTCGTTATAGAGGAAAACTGTGACGGCGATGCTGCAGGCACGTATTCTGTCAAAGGTGTGGAGACAGCCCTCGGCATAAGATTCAGTGCGAGGAAAGTCGTGATTACGTCCGGTACTTTTCTCAACGGACTGATGCACTTCGGACGCACGCAGATAGAGGGAGGACGAATCTCAGAGGCCGCTTCACACGGCATCTCCGATCAGCTCGCGGCTCTTGGAATAAACGTAGGACGCATGAAGACCGGTACTCCCGCTCGTATTGACGGCGCTACCATCGATTATTCCCTCACCATACCGCAGAGTGGAGATGACACTGTTGAGGCCGATGGCAGCGTGGCGCGTGATTTTCATAAGTTCTCCTATCTTCCGGATGTTCACCGCGAGTTGCCGCCACGTGAATGCTATATAGTGCATACGAGTCCGGAGGTGCATAAGACGCTTCACGACAATCTCGCCGACTCTCCTCTCTACAACGGTCAGATCAAGAGTATCGGTCCGCGCTATTGTCCGTCGATCGAGACAAAGATTGTCACCTTCTCCGACAAGGAGAGCCATCAGCTTTTTCTGGAGCCGGAAGGAGAGACCACGCATGAGTTTTATATCAACGGATTCTCAAGTTCGTTGCCCTGGCAGGTACAGGTGGAGGCCCTGCAGAAGATTCCGGCCCTCCGTGATGTTCAGTTCTATCGTCCGGGCTATGCTATAGAATATGATTTCTTCGATCCCACTCAGATGTCTCATACGCTGGAGTCGAAAGTTGTGGACAACCTTTACCTCGCCGGTCAGGTCAACGGCACGACGGGATATGAGGAAGCCGCGGCTCAGGGATTGATCGCCGGCATCAATGCCTCCCGTTCGGCTCAGGGACTCGAGCCTCTCGTTCTCGGACGGGATAAGGCATACATAGGAGTACTTATTGATGATCTCGTCACCAAAGGTGTCGATGAGCCATACCGTATGTTTACGAGCCGCGCGGAGTTCCGCATCCTGCTCCGTCAGGACGATGCCGACCTGCGACTCACTCCCATAGGGCGGGAGATAGGCCTTGCTTCACAGGATCGCCACGATGCGATGATGAGCAAATATGCCCAGCGTGACGCACTCGTGGAATGGTGTGAGAAGACGTCGGTCAGGCCGACCGAAGAACTGCAGTCTTATCTGGAGAGTCTTGGCACTGGACGTCTTGCCGGAGCGACAAGGATAGCCGATCTTCTCCGACGTCCGCAACTCGGATTCGCTGCTCTCATTCCGATGATTGGAAAACTGGCGGCTCGATGCAGCGAGGTGGAGGAGAAGCGTCGCGACGAGATTATTGAATCGGCAGAGATTCTTTTGAAGTATAGCGGATATATCGAGCGTGAGCGTGAATCGGCCGAACGCATGCTCCGTCTTGAAAAGGTACGCATCCCGGATTCGATGGATTTCTCGGGTATCGCCGCTATCTCCACGGAGGGAAGGCAGAAACTGGAGCGTATCCGTCCCGCTACCATCGGGCAGGCGTCACGCATACCGGGAGTCTCCCCATCGGATATCAACGTACTGCTTGTCATGCTGAGGAACTGAGTTGTTGTTCCTCTCAATAGTCGGCATAAGGTTAGGCGTTTAGATGATGATTGTTTCACGTGAAACATTGGCGCCGCCGGTTTATTTCGGGACAAAAATGCCGAATTAATCGAAAAATTTTAAACAATAGGATAAATTAATAAAAGAAAAGGATTATGCAGATAGAAGAACTGAAAGGCATCATCAGGGATGTGCCTGATTTTCCCTCGAAGGGAATCATGTTTCGCGACTTGACCACCATGATCAAGAACGGCGAGGCTCTTCATGTCACAGGTGACGCCCTTGCGGAGTTATACAAGGACAAAGGTGTCACTAAAGTCGTAGGTATAGAATCTCGCGGTTTCATCGGCGGTTCCATACTGGCCGACCGTCTCGGAGCCGGATTCGTACCGGCTCGCAAGCCCGGAAAACTTCCGTCTGTGACGGTCAAGGCTTCCTATGCAAAAGAGTATGGAGTAGACACCATCGAGCTCCATAGCGACGCGATTACCCCCGACGATGTAGTGGTGCTTCACGATGACCTGCTCGCTACAGGAGGCACTATGGCCGCATGCTGCCAGCTCGTGAAGTCGATGAATCCGAAGAAAATCTATATCAACTTCATCGTCGAGCTGACCGATCTCCACGGACGCGAGGCTCTTCCGAAGGATATCGAGATAACATCCCTGCTCAAATACTGAGACGAGACATGACAATGGAAAAAGCCCGATGGATACGGATTCATCGGGCTTCTTCGTGTTTTTTCGCAGACGATTATGCCTGCATTCGCGTTAATAAGATATGGACACCGAAAAGAAAGACAACAGGGGCGCCGACCGGATCCTTGCCGGAGCAGGACGTGACATCGACGAACTCGGCGGCTTTAATCTTGAGATAACTTCCGACCGCACTCCGGAAGACATACGCAATAACCGCCCCGGGGAGAAACTGCGGCAGAAGATCCTGTCGTTGCCTGATTCGCCGGGTGTCTACATGTATCTCGATAAGACGGGTACGGTTATTTATGTCGGAAAGGCGAAAAGGCTGAAACGCCGTGTGTCGTCTTATTTCAATCGGCGGCACGATATCACGCGCACCAACCTTCTCGTGCGGAATATCGTCGACATGCGTTTCATCGTGGTCCATACCGAGGAGGATGCCCTGCATCTCGAGAGCGCGATGATCAAGGAATATCAGCCGCGCTACAATGTGCTGCTGAAAGATGACAAGTCCTATCCCTGGATAGTCGTGACAAAAGAGGAGTTCCCGAGGGTGTTCATGACGCGCGAGCGAGGACTCGGCGCGAAATATTACGGACCTTACTCCAATCAGCAGTCGGCACGGGTCGTGCTGCAGCTCATACGCGACATTTTCCCGCTGCGTAGCTGTCGCCATAATCTCGACGAGCGTGGCATAGCGAGAGGAAAGTATTCGCTCTGTCTTGACTATCACATCAAGAAATGCGGCGGCCCATGCCGCGGATTCATCAACCGGGACCAGTATGCCGAATACGTATCGCGTGTACGCGCTATACTCAGGGGCGAGACCGTCGAGCTTGAGAAATATCTTCTTGCAGAGATGCAGAGGCTCAGCGAGGATTGGAAATTCGAGCAGGCGCAGGAGGTGAAGGAAAAATATGAGGCTGTCAGGCGCTACAACGCCAAGAGCGTGATCGCGCTCACCGACAAGATCGATCTTGATATATTCTCCTACGTCGGAGGCAGCGGAGGTGATTCTGCTGTGGTCAACTTCATGCATCTTCACAACGGTGCCGTCATCCAGAGCATAAATCTCGAATACCGCAGGTGCAGCGCCGAGAGTGGAGCGGAGATACTGTCGATGGCCATAGCGGAGGTGGCGCGTAGGTTTGAGCGTTCGTTTGATACTGTTGTGGTTCCTTTCCTGCCTGATGTGGAGTTCGAGAACGTGAATTTCATCGTGCCGCAGCGTGGCGATATGAAGAAGGTGCTTGATGTGGCCACTAAAAACGCTACACAGTATATGAACGACCGTGAGAAACAGGCCGAGGCCCTTGATCCGGAGAGGAGCGTCGAGCGACTGATGGAGACCATGAAGCGTGATTTCCGTCTGGAGGTGCAGCCTCGCCATATAGAGTGCTTCGACAACTCGAATATTCAGGGCACTAATCCTGTGGCGAGTTGCGTGGTGTTTAAAAACGGCAAGCCATCCAAAAAGGACTACCGGCATTTCTGCATCAAGACCGTGGTGGGAGCCGATGACTTCGCCTCGATGAAGGAGGTGCTTCACCGCCGCTATACGCGCATGATGGCGGAGGGAGAGAAACTTCCCGACATGGTGGTGGTCGACGGTGGCAAGGGACAGCTGAGCGCTGCCGTGGAGGCATTCGACGAGATGGGCATAAGGGGAGAGGTGGCTCTCGTAGGCATCGCGAAGCGGCTTGAGGAGATATATTTCCCGGGCGATTCACTGCCTCTTTACATCGACAAGACGAGTCCGAGTCTCAGGGTGATTCAGGCGCTTCGCGACGAGGCGCACCGTTTCGGCATCACGCACCATCGCGACCGCCGATCGAAAGGACAGACCGTAAGCGAGCTTGACTCCATAAAGGGAATCGGGCCGGCCAGCCGCAAGGCGCTCATCCGCCGGTTCAAGAGTGTAAAGCGCCTTAAGGAAGCCACGCAGGAGGAGATCGCCGCCGTGGTAGGTCCTGCCAAAGCCGCCCTCATAAGGGCCCACTTCTTTCCTGAATCCTGAACCCAATCCTGAATCATGAGAATCCCGTCTGATATGTGTAATCTAAAGCGAACAATGCAAAAAGAGGGATTGTTAGCATGAATACGGTAAATTATTATTAACTTTGCATTTTGGGAGGGTAGGACTTGAACAAAACATAAAATGGAGCCCATTATACCACCAGTGGACAGAGACGCCATCGAGAGCGAGTTGACTGCCGAGCGTTTTCTGCGACATACGAATAAAGGCGACAACCATCTATACGTTGTCGACGCCTTCTGTGCGCCCAACACAATGCGCGAGATAGGGCGTCTGCGCGAGGAAGCCTTCCGGCAGGCGGGAGGTGGCACGGGACTGAGCTGCGATATCGATGAGTTCGATACCATGCCCGAGCCTTGCCGCCAGCTCATCGTCTGGGACCCGCACGAGAGGGAGATACTCGGAGGATACCGCTTCATCACGGGCGACCGGATCGACATGACGGGCGGAGTGCCCCACATCGCCACTGCCCACATGTTCCGCTTTTCCGACAGGTTCATACATGAGTACCTGCCAAGGACTCTTGAGCTCGGACGCTCATTCGTGGCGCTCGGCTACCAGAGCACAAAGGCCGGAACAAAGGCGCTTTTCGCCCTCGATAATCTTTGGGACGGACTCGGAGCGCTGACTGTAATATATCCCGATATCAAGTATCTCTTCGGTAAGGTCACGATGTATCCTACTTACGGGCGTCATAATCTCGACCTCGTGCTGGGATTCCTCAACAAGCATTTCCCCGACCCCGACGAACTCGTGCGCCCCATACGTCCCATCTCGACCAAGGCCCTCTCGCCCGAAATCCAGAATCTGCTCTGCGGCAACGACTATAAGGAAGACTACCGCATACTCAACCATCTGATAAGGGAGCAGGGGCTCAACATTCCCCCGCTCGTCAACGCCTACATGAGCCTGTCGCCGACTATGCGCATGTTTGGCACGGCGGTCAACGACGAGTTCGGCAACGTGGAGGAGAGCGGAATCTTCCTGACGATATCCGAGATTCTCGCCGAGAAGAAAGAACGTCATATAGAAACCTATAAAGAAGAAATCAGCAATGAATAAGGTTTTGGTGACCGGTGCCGACGGCTTCATCGGGTCGCACCTCACTCAGGCGCTCCTTGCCGAAGGCTGTGAGGTAAGGGCACTCGCGCAGTACAATTCATTCAACAACTGGGGCTGGCTCGAGGATATAAGTCATCCTGCCCTTGAGGTCGTCACAGGCGATGTGCGCGACCCCAATTTCTGCCGCCACATAGTGAAAGGCGTCGACACGGTGTTTCATCTCGCCGCCCTCATCGCCATTCCTTACAGTTACGTGGCTCCCGACTCATATGTCGACACCAACGTGAAAGGCACGCTCAACATATGCCAGGCGGTGCGCGACGAAGGAGTGTCGCGGCTTCTTGTCACCTCCACGTCGGAGGTATATGGAACGGCCAGATACGTGCCTATCGACGAGAAGCATCCCAAGCAGCCACAGTCGCCATACTCGGCCTCCAAGATAGGTGCCGACGCCATAGCGCTCAGTTTCCACAATGCATTCGAGTTGCCGGTCACCATAGTGAGGCCGTTCAACACCTATGGCCCGCGACAGTCGGCGCGAGCCATCATACCCACCATCATAACCCAGATAGCCGACGGCGCGAGAGAGATAAAGGTTGGTGACCTGACGCCGACACGCGACTTCAACTATGTGGAGGATACCGCGGCCGGATTCATCGCGCTCGCGCGATGCGGAGAGGCGATCGGAAAGGAAGTGAATATCGCTACAGGGCGGGAGGTGAGCATGGCCGATACCCTCTCATCCATAGCACGGCTGATGGATGCCGACGTGAAATGGGTCACCGATCCGCAGCGGCTTCGCCCTGCAGGCAGCGAGGTATTCCGCCTTCTCGGCGACAACTCGCTAATCACGTCGCTCACGGATTGGCGCCCGCGCCACACGCTTGACGACGGGCTGCGGAAGACCATCGACTGGTTTACACAGACAGAGAACCTTAAGAAATATAAACCGGGAATATACAACGTATGAAGAAAATCAATATCATGATGCTCGGCGGCGCACGCCGGGTGTCGATGGCCGAGCTTTTCAAGCGCAGCGGCGAGCGCATTGGGCGCGAAGTGAATATCGTCAGCTACGAACTGATGGAGCAGGTGCCCATCGCCGTCGTAGGCAAGGTAGTGGTAGGTCTCCGCTGGTCTGACCCCAACGTGGTGGCCGACATCGTAAAGGTTGCCAAGGAGTATGAGATCGACATCATCCTGCCCTTCGTCGACGGTGCGATCGAGATAGCCTCCAAGGTGAGGAACCATCTTCCCGACGTATTCATTCCGGTAGGAGACTTTGAGGTCAACAGAACTATGTTCGACAAGGTATCGGCCGCCAAGGCTTTCGAGCAGGCCGGAATCCCCATCCCGAAGACCTATAGTGTAATCAACGCCAAGGTGCCGGCAATCGCCAAGCCGAGGAAGGGATCCGCATCGCGTGGCATCAAGATCTTCCATACGCTCGACGAGCTGATGCGTCTTGAGAACCTCAGCGACTATCTCGTGCAGGAATATCTCGAGAACAAGGAGGAATACACCGTGGACTGCTACGTCTCCCAGAAGGGCGAGATCCTCACGGTCGTGCCGCGCTGCCGTCTTGAGGTTATGGGCGGTGAGGTGACGCGTACCATCACGTGCCGCAACGCCGTGCTCGACAAACTGAGCCGACAGGTGATCACCACCTTCAATCTGCGAGGCCCCGTCACCCTCCAGTTCCTTCATGATCTTGACCGCGACCGCTATCTGCTCATGGAGGTAAATCCTCGTCTCGGAGGCGGAGTCGTATGTTCCATCTACGCCGGTGCTCCGATAGCCGACTACATCATAGACGAGTCGCGCGGCATCACCCTTAACGCATGCGATGACTGGGCCTACAATACCCTGATGGCCCGCTATCAGAAAGAGGCTATTTTCTACGAGTCTTAAGTCATATTTTTCTGAAAAAAGTTGCAAATGTTAAGTTAATTATGTAACTTTGGCAAGATTATCGGCCGATTTGTATGGATATATGAGTCGAGTCGACGCTATATTGCTGATAACCCGAAATTTATATTTAGTTTTATACACATGATCATGAAAAAGACATTAGTTTATCTTTCATTGGGCGCAGTTGTCCTGTCGATGGGATCCTGCTCCAAGAAGGTCAGTGAGTTCGCTTCCGAGTACTTCACTACCAATCCTACTCCTCTTGAGACTGTAGGCCAGACCGTACCTGCCACCATCAGCGGAACAGTTCCGGCTAAATTCATGCCTAAGAATGCGGTTGTAACCGTGACTCCCGTACTCGCATGGGAAGGCGGTGAGGCTTCAAGCTCGCAGGTTACATTCCAGGGCGAGAACGCACGTGCCAACGGTCAGGTTATCTCCTACAAGGAGGGCGGCAACGTTACAATCCCCTTCAACGTGCTTTACCAGCCCGAGATGGCCAACAGCGACCTCTATCTTGACTTCAAGGTGAATCAGGGCGGCAAGGACTATGAGCTTCCCCGCGTGAAAGTAGGCTACGGCGTAATCGCCACTTCCACACTTACTGACGCTGCCACTCTCGAACCCGCTGCATCTGCAAGCAACTTCGAACGCATCATCCAGGAAAAATACAGCGCAGAGATCAAGTTCCTCATCAACCAGGCCAACATCCGCGCAAACCAGGTCAATGCAGCTGACTATGTAAGCCTCAACGACCAGCTCATGGCAGCCAACGAGGCAGCCAACAAGGAGATCGCCGGCGTGACAGTAAACTCATACGCATCGCCCGACGGCTCACTCGAATTCAACACTCAGCTTGCTGAGAAGCGTGAGACCAACACTGTATCTTACGTTGAGAAGCAGCTGAAGAAAGATAAGATCACCGAGTTCGGCGAACTGACTTCTTCCTTCACTCCGGAAGACTGGGAAGGTTTCCAGCAGCTCGTAGAAAAGAGCAACATCCAGGACAAGCAGCTCATCCTCAGCGTCCTCAAGATGTACAAGGATCCCGAACAGCGCGAGAAAGAAATCCGCAACCTCTCAGCAGTGTTTGACGAGCTCGCCGACCAGATCCTCCCGCAGCTCCGCTACTCTAAGGTGATCGCTACTGTTAACGTGATCGGCAAGAGCGACGCTGTCATGAACAACGAGTTTGACACCGATCCCAGCAAGCTCAGCCTTGAGGAGATTCTCTTCGTGGCTACTCTTACTGACGACAACAAGCGTAAAGAGGCTATCTACGCAGCCGCTACAAAACTCTACCCCAACGACTACCGCACATGGAACAACCTCGGTGCAACTGAATTCGAGCTCGGCAACTACGAGGCTGCTGCCAAGGCTCTCGCTCAGGCTGCCAAGCTTGCCCCCAACAACAAGTCTGTTGAACTCAACCAGGGTCTTCTCGCCCTTGCCAACGACAACGTAAGCAAGGCTAAGGACCTCATCGGCGGTGCCGCTGGCGTTCCCGAGGCTGCTTCTGCTCTCGGTGTCCTCTATCTTGAGGAAGGCAAGGTTTCCAACGCACTCAACAGCTTCGGCAACGAGAAGAACAACAACGCGGCTCTCGCCCAGATCCTTTCCAAGGACTACAGCGCTGCCAAGAACACTCTCGCTGCTATCAAGAACCCCAACGCAACTACATTCTATCTTGCCGCTATCGTAGGCGCTCGCACCAACAACGAGAACATGGTAATGACCAACCTCCGCGAGGCTGTGAAGCTCGACAGCAAGATGGCTGCAAAGGCTAAGAAGGACCTTGAGTTTGCAAGCTACAACCTTTCTTCCCTCTAATCGACGCGACAGTATGACGTCAATTCCTGACGCCGCAATATACTATCCGACCTGAAAGGCGCGGGCCGTGACTGGCCCGCGCCTTACCAATAATCAACTTCTCATTCGAAATGATTTTCAAATACGACTATCTTGTGATCGGTTCCGGTGTCGCCGGAATGAGTTTCGCCCTTAAGGTGGCTTCTCCTGAGCACCGCGTGGCGATTGTATGCAAGACCTCTCTCGACGAGGCCAACACGTATTTCGCCCAGGGTGGTGTGGCAAGTGTCACCAATCTTGAGGTCGATGATTTCGACAAGCATATCCACGACACCATGGTGGCGGGCGACTGGCTTTCCGACCGCAAGGCGGTCGAGAAGGTGGTACGCGACGCTCCCGAACAGATTCGTGAACTCCTCGGCTGGGGCGTGGATTTCGACCGTAAGGAAGACGGATCTTTCGACCTGCACCGTGAGGGTGGCCACTCGGAATTCCGTATTCTCCACCATGCCGACAATACCGGCGCCGAGATCCAGATGTCGCTCGTAGACCGCATCAAGGAGAATCCGTATATCGATATATTCGACCATCATTTCGCAGTAGAGATCATCACGCAGCATCATCTGGGCAAGATCGTGACCCGGCGTACGCCCGACATCACCTGCTACGGTGCATATGTGCTCGACGAGAAGACCGAGAAGGTAGATACCTTCCTCGCCAAGATTACGGTAATGGCTACCGGAGGTGTCGGCGCATGCTATACCACCACTACCAATCCCCTGATAGCCACCGGCGACGGCATCGCGATGGTCTACCGCGCAAAGGGTACTGTCAGCGACATGGAGTTTATCCAGTTCCATCCCACAGCCCTCTACCATCCGGGCGACCGCCCCAGTTTCCTCATCACCGAGGCTATGCGCGGCTATGGAGCGGTGCTCAAGACCCTCGACGGAAAGGAGTTCATGCACAAGTATGATCCGCGTCTGTCGCTCGCTCCGCGCGACATAGTGGCGCGTGCCATCGACTCCGAGATGAAGCAGAACGGTACTGACCATGTGTATCTCGACGTTACCCACAAGGATCCCGAGGAGACCAGAAGACACTTCCCCAACATCTATGAGAAATGCCTGTCGCTCGGCATCGACATAACGAAAGACATGATTCCGGTGGCACCTGCCGCCCACTACCTTTGCGGCGGCATAAAGGTGGATCTTGACGGACAGTCGAGCATCGACCGGCTTTATGCCGTGGGCGAATGCTCCTGCACCGGACTCCACGGCGGCAACCGTCTTGCTTCCAACTCGCTCATCGAGGCTGTGGTATATGCCGAAGCAGCCGCGCGACATGCGCGAAAGAGGGTCGACGGCCTTGATTTCCGTGGCGATGTGCCGGAGTGGAACGACGAAGGTACCACGCATCCCGAGGAGATGGTGCTCATAACCCAGTCGGAAAAGGAGGTCAACCAGATCATGGGCTATTATGTAGGTATCGTGAGAAGCAATCTCCGCCTTGACCGCGCCTGGAACCGTCTTGACATCCTATATCAGGAGACGGAAAGACTGTTCCGTACCAGCAAGCCGTCGCGGGCTCTCTGCGAGCTGCGCAACATCATCAACATCGGTTACCTGATCATGCGCCAGGCACGCGAGCGCAAGGAAAGCCGCGGACTGCATTTCACGATAGACTATCCGCATCCGGAAATAGATCACGGGCAGGAAGCCGAACATTGAGCCTCCCGGGCGCGTTAATTCTCTGTATTTATATCATATATAATCCCTATGAAAAGGATCGCACTCCCAATACTGGCCCTCATGCTCGCCACAGCCGGCTTATGCGCCAAAAAGAGCCATGACATGTCGCTGCAGCGCAATCTCAAGACCTTCAACTCGATGGTGAAGGTGCTTGAGGAAAACTATGTCGACTCCATTCGGGTAGACGACGCCTTCAGCGCGGCATCAAGAGCCATGCTCAATACAGTCGATCCATATACGGAGTATTATACGGCAGATGACCGCGACGCGCTCCTGAAGATGACTACCGGTGAGTATGCCGGTATAGGAAGCTATATCACAGAGTATGACGGATACGTCTGCATATCAGAGCCTATGGAGGGAAGTCCGGCCGCAAAGGCAGGACTTATGCCCGGCGACAGGATCGCGAAGGTTGACACTGTGTCTACCAAGGGCATGAAGAACGCAGAGGTCTCTAAGCTGCTCAAGGGTACTCCGGGCACAGATGTCTACATCGAGGTGATACGCCCGTATGTGACCGATTCTTTGAAGTCCTTTACCGTCACGCGCGAGAAGGTGGCCGAGAAGTCCGTGCCTTATTTCGGCATGGTGACCCCCTCTACCGGCTACATACGTCTCAACGGCTATATAGTCAACTCTCCAAGAGAAATTGCCTCAGCGCTTGACTCACTGAAGAAGAATCCGGGGTTCTCGCGTCTTATCCTCGACCTCCGCGGAAATGGCGGCGGTCTTGTGGAGAGCGCCATCGAGATTCTCGGCAACTTCCTGCCTAAAGGCACTGAGGTGCTCCGCACTCGGGGCAAGGGAAGCGAGAGGGTATATAAGACCCGTCACAAGCCTGAATTTGCCGGCCTGCCTCTTGCCGTGCTCATCGACGGAGGCACTGCGTCGGCCTCGGAGATAACCGCCGGCGCGCTGCAGGATCTTGACCGTGCCGTGCTCGTGGGCAACCGCAGCTATGGCAAGGGACTCGTGCAGACCACATTCCCGCTTCCTCACGACGCACTTCTGAAAGTCACGGTATCAAAATACTATATACCGTCAGGACGCCTTATCCAGGCGCTCGACTACTCGCGCAGGAATCCTGACGGATCCGTGGCGCGTACGCCCGACTCGCTTACAAATGTCTACCGCACCTCGCGCGGACGCGAGGTGCGCGACGGCGGAGGCCTTCAGCCTGATTCCACAGTGAAGATGAAGGCTTATTCCGATATCTTGTATAATCTCGTGTCGAAGAACAAGCTCTTCGACTATGCCAACAAGTACAGGGCCATGCATCCGGAGGCTCCCGCACTCGACGGCTTCGACATAGATGACACTGTATATGCCGACTTCTCTGATTTCGTGAAGGGCAGCGGCATGAAATACGACACCACTTTCGAGGCCCTTCTAAAGGAACTCCGCAAGCAGGTCGACGAGCAGGGGTATATGACCGCCGACAATGACTCGACGATGGCGACCCTCGAGAAAGCGCTTGGCAATGACCTGCAGCGCGACCTTGATTTCAAGAAGGATGAGATCAAGGAGTATCTGCGAGAGGAGATCGTTTCCCGCTATTACGGACAGGGCGGGCGCGTAGCAATGGAGATCAAGAGCGACCCTGTGGTAGACAAGGCCGTGGAGATACTCGAGACTCCGCTCTATGATGCCATCCTGAAAAAAGAGGGTAGATGAGCGGCATGATGACGATTGGGGAAGCGGCGGAACTTTTCGCCACGCCCGCACGCGTGAAGGCCCTCGTCAATCTTGTCGGGAACAAGGATGTCAGGAAAGCGTCGCTCGTGGGCCTGAAGGGTTCGGCGGCAGCCGTGCTTATGGGCAGAATGCCTGCGTCATGCGCTCCCTGCATAGTGGTGGCCGACGATGCCGACACGGCCGGATATCTCTATCATGATCTTTCTCGTGTGGTCGGTGACGGCGCCGCCGTAGGATTCTTTCCATCCGGCTACAGGAGACACATAAAGTACGGACGTACGGATCCCCCGCAGCAGATACTCCGGGCCGAGACCCTTGACGGATGGCGAAGCGGAATGCTGAGATGGGTGGTGACCTATCCCGAGGCTCTCGCCGAGAGGGTACCAGTCAGGGAGCAGCTCGAGAAGAATACCCTCGTCCTGTCGACAAGAAAGAAGGCCGATATAGGCAAGACGGAGGAAAGACTCCGCGAAATGGGATTCCGTGAGGTCGACTACGTCTACGAACCCGGCCAATTTGCCCGCAGAGGCTCGATTCTCGACGTTTTCTCCTATTCCAATGAGTTACCCTACCGTCTCGACTTTTTCGACGACGAGATCGACTCCATACGCACGTTCAATGTAGAGACGCAGCTTTCAGAGCAGCGTCTGCAGGAAATGTCGGTGGTGCCACCCTCCGCAGCAGAGGGTGACTGTGTCAACGGCGTGTCGCTTCTTGAGTTTGCCGGCAGCGGGACCGTTCTCTTCGTGGCGTCGGCATCGACGCTCATGGCTACCGTGCGCGACATTGCCTCGCAGACGTTTTCCGAGTCGGCCGTGCTTGCCGACGAGGGTGATCCCCACGCCATGGAGAAGGTGGTGGATCCCGACGATTTCGAGCGAAGGCTCGGGAAGTCAAGAATCTTCGAGTTCGGAATGACCGTTACCGGCTCGGGAGCAGATGCCGTGCTGGAGTTCAATACCTCGCCGCAGGCATTGTACCATAAGAATTTCGACATCATATCCGAGTCGTTCTCCTCCCTGATGGCCGATGGCTACAGGATACTCATGCTTAGCGACTCCGAATACCAGGCCGAGCGCCTGAGGGAGATATTTGCCGACCGGGGCGACAGGATCGATTTCACGCCGGTGGCGGAGACCCTGCATGCCGGTTTTGTAGACCATGACTCGAAGACATGCTTCTTTACCGACCATCAGATATTCGATCGCTTCCATAAGTACAACCTTAAATCCGACAAGGCGAGGAGCGGCAAGCTCGCGCTGTCGCTCAAGGAACTCAACCAGATAGAGGTGGGTGACTACATTGTGCATGTGGACCACGGTATCGGGCGCTTTGCCGGCCTGATAAAGACCGATACCAACGGACATCCGCAGGAGATGATAAAGCTCCTGTATCAGAACGACGACCTTATCCTCGTGTCGATTCATGCACTCCACAAACTGTCGAAATACAGGGGAAAGGAAGGAGTGCCGCCCAAGATCAACAAGCTCGGGTCCGGCGCGTGGAACCGTCTGAAGGACCGGACCAAGAGCAAGATGAAGGATATCGCACGCGACCTCATAAAGCTCTATGCGGCACGGCGCGACGAGAAAGGTTTCGCCTTCTCTCCCGATTCCTACCTGCAGCATGAGCTGGAGGCAAGCTTCATCTACGAGGATACCCCCGACCAGCTCAAGGCCACTCAGGCCATCAAGGCCGATATGGAGAGCCCTCGGCCCATGGACCGTCTCGTATGCGGCGACGTGGGATTCGGCAAGACTGAGATAGCGATACGCGCCGCCTTCAAGGCTGCGACAGACTCTAAGCAGGTGGCTGTGCTTGTGCCCACCACCGTGCTCGCCATGCAGCACTACCGTACCTTCTCGCAGCGGCTCAAGGACCTTCCGGTGAGGGTGGAGTTCATATCGCGCGCAAAAAAAACGAAGGATGTGAAGCAGATCCTTGCTGACCTCGAGGCCGGTAAGATCGACATACTTATCGGTACGCATAAACTGATAGGCAAGGGCGTGAAATTTCATGACCTCGGTCTGCTGATAGTCGACGAGGAGCAGAAATTCGGAGTGGCAGTGAAGGAGAAACTAAAGCAGATGAAGGTGAATGTCGACACGCTCACGATGAGTGCGACCCCTATACCGCGCACTCTGCAGTTCTCGCTGATGGGAGCGCGCGACCTCAGTTCGCTCAATACTCCCCCGGCCAACAGGCATCCGGTTGTGACGACAGTGGCGTCGCTTGACGACGATATCGTGAAGGAGGCGGTCAATTTCGAGCTCTCGCGCAACGGACAGTTATTCGTGATATCCAACCGCATCGAGAACCTGAACGTGCTTGAGAACATGCTCCACAGGCTTGTGCCTGACGCGAGGGTGGTGAAGGCGCACGGCCAGATGCCGCCCGAACAGCTCGAGAAGGCCATTCTTGACTTCGCGGCGCATGACTACGACATACTGCTCTCCACCACGATAGTGGAGAATGGTGTGGACATGCCGAATGTCAACACCATCATCGTCAACAACGCGCATAATTTCGGCCTCTCTGAGCTCCATCAGCTGCGTGGCCGCGTAGGACGCAGCGACCGCAAGGCCTTCTGCTACTTCATGGTGCCTTCAGGAGCCACGTTGACCCCTGTAGCCCGCCGCAGGCTTCAGGCCATAGAGAGTTTCAGCGATCTCGGAAGCGGAATCCACATAGCGATGCAGGACCTCGACATACGCGGGGCCGGAAACCTCCTCGGAGCGGAGCAGTCGGGATTCATCGCTGACCTCGGCTACGAGACATATCAGAAGATTCTGAAGGAACCCGTTATGGAACTGAAGACAGAGGAGTTTGCCGACACGTTTACCGATACCAATGCCGGAAAGGAGGAGGAGTTCGTGGCCGACTGTTCGATTGAGAGCGATCTCGAGCTCAGGTTGCCGCCCTCTTATGTGCCGCAGGAAAGCGAGCGCATATCGCTTTATCAGCAGCTCGACAATATGGAGCGTCCGGAGCAGATCGAGGAATTCAGGATGCATCTGAAGGACCGTTTCGGCAATATTCCGGCCACTACGGAAGAACTGATCAAGGTGGTGCCGCTGAGGATGCTTGCAAAGCGCCTCGGTGTGGAGCGCCTGATACTCAAGGGTGGGAAGATGTATCTCTACTTCGTGGGTGACGACAACAAGGCTTATTACCAGTCGCCTGCTTTCGGACGCATGCTGGCATGGTTCCAGCTCGATCCGCGCCGCACCAAGCTCCGCGAGATTAACGACCGCCGCTCGTTCCTGATCGACGAAGTGCCTACGGTCTCCGAGGCACTCTCCATCCTCGACACCATCCGCACCCTCCCTCCCGTCTGACCATGACATTTGTAAATAAGGCCGGGACATGTCGTTGTTGTCGACGCATCCCGGCCTGTATTCATGTTTTTCTATAACGCTGATTTTCTATAACGCTGACGGATGATTATTTTCCTGTGATTTCTTCCCAGATTTCTTCTGCTTTCTCAGCGGTCTTTTTCGCAGTTTTCTTTACGGCTTTTTTAGACTTGTCGTAGATTTTCTCAGTCTTGTCACCGACTTTCTCTGCGGTCTTCACGGTACCGTCCTTGGCCTTGTCGTAGATCTCGACTGTCTTGTCGCCGACCTTCTCAGCGGTCTTTACGGTGCCGTCCTTTGCCTTGTCGTAGATTTCCTCAGACTTGTCGCCGACCTTCTCGGCGGTCTTTACGGTGCCGTCCTTTGCCTTGTCGTAGATTTCCTCAGACTTGTCACCGACTTTCTCGGCGGTCTTTACGGTACCGTCCTTGGCCTTGTCGTAAACCTCTACCGACTTGTCAGCGACTTTTTCAGCGGTCTTTTCGCTGAAGTCCTTTGTTGCGTCGTATGCATCTACCGATTTGGCGGCTACAGTGTCTGCTGCAGTCTCAACAGCCTTCTTGCTCTTGTCGATAAAGCTCTCTTCCTTGGCTACGGTATCATTGGCAGCCAGGCTTGATTCAGCTGCCGATACGGGCACACACATCATGACTGCACCAAATCCTGCAATCACAGCAGTAATAATTCTTTTTTTCATAGTATCTAACAATTAAAGTTTGCAATTCCAAACGCTTTTCCGGACATTACGGTTCATCGTCGTCATTCCGCTCCCTTGAATTGCCTCCCGTAGCCATCAACGTCTCCTCTGCCTCTTCCTGCTTTAAATCAGTGTCTTGAGCATCGATACCGCATAAAGCGGACAGATGGTGATATTGCGTACGGACGAATTATCCTCGTTGTCCTGATATTCAAAAGATCCAAAACTCTCAAGCGAACAACGTACAGCCTTGTCAAGCCGTTTCTCCCTCATGAAAATCCAAAGACTTTTCATTCCGCCTTTCATTCCGGCCTTTACCTCAATGGGCATGATATCCCTGCCAAAATTGTCTACATAGTCAATCTCCGCCTGTGAGTTTTTGGCGGTTCGTGTCCAGTAATACAGTGTATGCCTGATATTGGGACTTTGATAACGCATCAATTCAAGTCCTGCTGCCAATTCAGCCAAGGGGCCTCTGTTGACTAAGTTTGATGCGCTTTCCGTAAGGATTTCTGTAGTCAGTCCGCTGATGTCGCCCAAGGCCATATTCAGGATGCGAAGCATTATGCCGGAGTCAAATATGAGTATCTTCCGATAAGACATATCCGATTCGCTTCCTAACGGCAGTCCATTGGCGTCAGTTCTTATGACCGGCACACATAACCCTGCAAGTATAAGCATCTCAAGGGCTTTCTTTACTTCGTCGTTTCTGTAGCCACCACCTACGGAAGTGTATGAGAACTTGGACGTTGTCTGCGTGGCTACACCCCTGAGTGTTAGCCGGAGTAACACAGGATCTATTTTCTTTTTATATTTCGGGAAATCATCCTCGTAACTTATAAGAATGTCATCCTGAAGTTCCTGGCATTGCAGATAGTCATGTGTCCTGACCCATCGGGATACAACTTCCGGCATGCCTCCGATCAAGAGGTATGTGCGGAATATGGAAACCAGTTTATCATGCAAAGGCTGCGGGAGCGGATTTTGCGCGGATGCCTGATTGCGGGCATCTACAAGGAGTCTTTCATTATTGGCATACAGGAATTCATCGAATGTCATAGGATACATGAACATGGAATGAATCCTTCCTACACCAAATGTAGGAAGTTCCTCCAATGCGAATTCAAGAAGAGATCCCGCCGCTATGACGTGAAGGTCCGGCATATCCTCCTTGAAAAACCGTAATGACATGATGGCTTCCGGACATAACTGGATTTCATCAAAAAATAGCAACGTCTTCCCTTTGATGATGTTTTGCCCGCAGATGGCTGATATTTGTGAGACAATCCTCTCTACGACCAGATTGTCGGTGAATAGTGCCTTGTACTCAGGCTGGCGCTCGAAATTTATCTCTACAAAATTTCCGAACGATTTGCCGAGATTCCGGACTGCGGTTGATTTCCCTACCTGTCTGGCTCCACGTAAAAGCACAGGTTTGCGCTCCGGCTTCTGTGCCCATTCTTTAAGGTATCTGTCTATATGTCTCTCAAAATACATGTTCTAAGCAACTTATTGGAGTGCAAATATACATATTTTTATTTTTCCAAACAATTAAATCGTCATTTTTCGTAAAAATCCAAACAATTAAAATGCCGATTTTCGTAACAATCCAAACAATTTCGTTTTGGAAGGTGTCATTGTATGGGGACTGTCACCGTGTTGACGCCTGATTTAAGAGGATAGGTTTTATCGGCGATTATCAGTTTTCCCGTCAGTTGCCCCGGAATATCGATAGTGTGGATAATCTTGTCATCCACGATGCTCCAGGCGCTGGCGACTTTGCCTTCGGGTGTCTCGATCCAGCCTTTTGCATGTCTGATCTTCCCTGTCCTGTCCACTTCCGGTCTTATTTCAATTTTGCCCTTATTGTCGACGTTGATGCCTAAAGAACGGGTCAGCAGCCAGTTGCCGACAGCACCGAAGGAATAGTGATTGAAGGAATTCATGCTGTTGTTCTTTCCGAAACCGTTCTTATGGGTGTACGAGTCAAGCCTTTCCCATACGGATGTCGCGCCTTGTGTGACGGGATATAGCCATGACGGATAGCCGGTGGATGTCAGCAGCCGGTAGGCCATGTCGGAATTGCCCGTCATTGACAGCGCATCCATAATCCATGCCGTCCCGATAAATCCCGTCATGAGCGAATAAGGAGGGCATACGGTATGGTCGTCAGCGACGTTCTCCCTTTCGATGGTGTTGAGAAAGTTACTGATGAATTTCTCATCGTCATATATGCCGAAAGCGATCGGGAGCGCATACGACACCTGAGTGTCGATGACATCCCCTTCCCGCTTCTTGTCAAACGCCGACCATATCGTCTTTCCCGTAGACCTGTCGATATAGGTCTTTCTGAAGAAACCGATGCGGTCATCGCGCAGCCTGTCATATTCCCTTGCATCGTCTTGAAGACCGAGCAGGGCAGCGGTCTCTTTCATGATGGCCAGGTCATATATGAAATAGCATTCCCATAAAAGCGATTTGTCGGTCTTGTCATATTCCGGACTCAGCCAGTCGGCGAGGTCGCCCCAGGCCCTGTTCTGCACTATGATTCCGGTCTCCGGCTCCATGGTCTCCGAAAGTATATAGCCGATATATTTTTTCATGGCAGGATAGTGCTCCTGCAGCACGCTTATGTCGCCGTATTGGCGGTAATGCTCCCATGGCACGGTAATGCCGGCGCTTCCCCAAAGCAGTCCGCCAAACCCGAAACCTGTAGGAGCCACGTCGGGAAAACGTCCGTCAGGGCTCTGGCAGTCGCGTACCGACCTCAGGTATTGTCTCAGCAGCGCGGAGACATCGGCAATGCGTGTGGCCGTAGGAGCAAAGACGGAAATGTCTCCCATCCAGCCGAGTCGTTCATTGCGTTGCGGGCAATCTGTCGGGATCGAGATGAAATTGCTCAGCGAAGACCATTTGATGTTTTCCCAGAGGCGGTTGACAAGCGGGTCGGAACACTCGTAATGGGCTTTGAGCCTATGGATGGAACTGAGGACGACCGCCTTGACGTCTTCCGGCGGAAGAGGACTGTCGAGCCCCGTTATCTCGATATAGCGGAATCCGTGGAGCGTGAAGCGAGGAGAGAAGGTCTCTGTCGCGCCTCCGGCGCCCTTGTAGATGTCGCGGCACATCGCGGCCCTCAGGTTTTCAGTCATTATCATCCCTTTGTGTTGGGCATATTGGGGCATGTCGGGATAAAGGGTTTCCGCATACCGTATGGAGATCTCTTTTCCTGGCTCGAGATTATGGAATGTCAGGGATGGTACAGCCGCCATGTTCTGTCCCATGTCGTAGACATATACTCCGGGACGCGGCTCCGTCATAGTGGCGGCCGTTATCGTGTCGACGGCTGTTACCCTGTCGCCAAAAGATGGAATCAGTTCCATCCGGCTCCAGTCGCCTATTGATTTATTGACAGTAGAGTCTATTGCGATCTCCACGGCGGGCTTCCAGACTCTGCCGGAAGACTCCGTCTTGGCGGCATCGAATATCTCGCCCTGAAAGAAACTGCCTTCCTTCAGTGGTCCGTCGACGCTGTATTGCCAGTTGTCGGGCGAGGTGAAAAACCTGTCGTGCGATTCATCATCATATTCCACATCGATAGCCGCTAAGAATGACTGACGGTCGCCATAGAAATTCCAGTTCTCGCCTACAAAAGTAGCGCCGCCGCTCCACCATCCCTCGGCAAGTCTCGCCATGACTTCATTCTCTCCGGCATGCAGCAGCGGAGTAAGGTCGAATGAATGATAGAGATGAGTTCGGTTGTATTGTGTGGAGCCGGGATAGAAATAATCGTCGCAGACGCGCTGTCCGTTGACATACAGGTCGTATATGCCTCTTGCGGTAGAGTGTATCGTGGCGCGTTCGATCCTCTTGTCGGCGGGAAGGGTAATGGATGTCCTTATCTCTGGCAGGGAACGCGGAGTGAGCATGATGCGTGCCGACCTGTCGTATATTCCGGGAATCGAGTGTATGACATTAGCCGGTTCGCGGAAGTTCCTGACTGTTATACCGCTTATTGCCGCATGTCCTTCTTCCGGAATGTATACGGCCATTTCGGCAAGTACGGGAAAGGCAAGGTAATCGCCTCCGTTGCCTATGGGGTTCAGCCCTATGTAACCGGTCTTTGTGTCGTTGACATACAGGTCGAGGTGTCCGAGATTGTTTGCGAGCACGACGTGGTTCCTGCCAGGTTTGATATTGGCGTCAAAAGATGCTATCGGCCTGTCGCTGTCGTCGGGATGGTAGCCGTAGCGGTACACATTGACTTTTCCGTTGCCTGTAAACTCGACCTGTATGCCGGAGGAGTCCGGCTTATTGCACAGGTTATGGATATTCATGTTTGAATCAAGAAGCCTGGGGTCATTGAGCCCGTAGACTATCGACCCGCTTCCATCGCCGGATATCTCGATGTCAAATTCAATCTTGAATACGGGCAGGTAGTCAGGACATGACTGCAGGTCGTGTCCTGCGGGACCGATCCATTTCGCCTCGTCGAAAATGCCGGCATTTGCGACTATGGATAGCGAAAATGCAAGGCATAGAAGTAGAGTTCTCATGATGCGGTATCGTGGTGATTAGCAATGACGCGTTTTGAATCTAAGTCGGGAGTAGAGGATGGGGGTGGAGGATTCGGAAGACTCGAGATAGAGCTGATGAAGCAGGCCGTCGGTCTCAGAGGTCTTCTTCATCACGTTTATCTCCATGTTGTAGGAAGCCTCGTGGAGAAACGACAGTTCGAGGCGGTTCACGATGTTGTCGTCATATACCTGCATAGGGAACTGATTGAGCAGTAGCACGATATAGCGTATGGTATTGACATGCCGGTAGAAGTCGATGTCGCAGTATTTGAATCTGTACCGGGCGTCGTCATCCGAGGGCATGATGCGCTGATGCTTTTCTTGTGTCGGTATGGGGCAGGGGCGATCGGTTATCCACGCAGGATTGAAGTCGAGACCCGAGAGTCCGGCGTTGCTACGGTCCTTGGTGTTGAGCACCATCCATATCGAGCGGGCGTATCCTATCACGTTGCCGTCATTGTCCTCAATAGAGAATGCTCTCCGGGAGAAATGCCTGTTCCAGTCCTCCACCCATGTGGTGACGGAATAATCCGTGTTCTCGCGCGGATATCGGTCCATCTCGATTGTTAGGCGGGAGAGCACCCATCCGGTGTCGGGATCAGGCATGTCGGGATTCCCTATGCCGAGGTGGTTGGCGTGCTCCGTCGCCACGTCGATAAGTTTCTGGGCGAGCAGCGGCAGCGACATTTCCTGCTGCGCGTTGCACTCGGCTGCGGATAGATAGAACCTGCGCGTGATTATGCTGTCTTTTTCAATATCATTCATATCGGTATGATGGATTTGATGTATGTATGGGGCCGTAGCCTCATTATCCTGCAAATATAATCATTTTTCTCAAATAAGCAGTTCGCAAAAATTCATGGTATGATAACTGCGAGATAAATTTGAGGCGGATTGGCTGCTTCACTCCGCAGCCGATACAGCCCCAAATAGCTTATGAAGGATTAAATGGATAGCTTAAAATTTGGAACTATGGCATCGATCATCCTCTGAGGAACTTCACACTCCATTGCTATAAGTTGCCAACGTGAAGACATTTCGGTGATACGGTCGATGATTTCAGCTGCCTCCTTTATATTGTTGCGTCGGGCAAACTCCAGCAGGTCTTTGCGGGTGATGTCGTCAAACTTTCCGTTGATTGACATCTGGTGCTGTGCGGTCCATCCACCCGTTGGATTATATGCAAATCCCATGTCGTATGCCGGCGAAAGGCTCCATTTACCTTGTTTGTCCATAAGGAAGGATATGTTCTTGGTATGGTCATCCTGATTACGGATTACCACATTGAATACCATACGGCGAAACATTTCCTGCGCCTGTGAGTATGGTAGCCTCAGGACCCTCATTATGTTGAATGCCTGTTCGTAAGAGTAAGAACGTGGATTGCGGTAGTCATAATGTGCTATCCCGCAAAGCGTCTGCATGTGGATTTTCTCCCCATTCCGACGATCAAAACGTTTGGTGAGAAAATGGGCGCGTCCATTCTCCTCTATCAGACTGCAATCCGACATTTCTATACCACATTCCTTTACAAGTCGATAGAAGGAGTATTCCAGACGGCCGAAATTCTGCGTTTCCCTAAATCCGGCTTCAGCGGTTACACCGTCGAGTTTTATCAGATAATAGTCAAAGCCTTCCGGAGCTTCAATCTGTCCTGAACGGACTTCTCCGGTCAATGGATTGTAGGCTATGATGGCTTTCGCCCTCTGTCCTCCGGCAGAGGTGCCAAGTCGCACTATTTCGGCTATTGCTGCCTTCTTGTCCTCGTTAAGATTGGCTCCGAACTCTTCCTTTTCCGACAGAGCCTCGCTTGCCACCTCGACAAGTGAATCAAGTTCAATTCTGACATCAGGACTGTACGGTGCATCCATTGCCGGCTCAAACTCCAACGCACCCATGCAGCGTTTACCGAGAAAACATAGCGTCTCCACAGCGTTTCCGCTGCTTCGACCGGTGAGCGCGAGCCAACGGTCAAACAGTGCCCGGCCGTAGGTGTCGGGCAATGAATCTGCAAGCATACCGGGAAGCCCCTTGAACGTCTCACGACCTATGTCGGAAAATGAATATATCCTTCCCTGACGCACAGGCATCAGAATCGGCGAGGGTTCAAGACCTTTGCCGATGAAACTGTCGGCATACTCGAAATGTGCCAGTTGGCGGTTGTTGTCCCATCGGAATGTCCCGACGGGTTGACCATACAGGTTTACTCTTGCTATATCTACCATTCTGAATCCTCGGTATTAGGTTGTGGGTTGGTTTTGTTGTTGCCACTCGCGCGTTTGCGCTGCTTCTTCTTGCTTGCTTCGACAAACTCGAAATATTCGTTGGGACTCATCTCTTCTTCCTTGATGAGAGGCGAGAACACATCCAGTTCGCCAAGTATGCGAAGCACGCGCATCAGGGAATCGAAATAGCTTATATCGCCTTTTTCGATTTTCTTTAATGTCGTCAATGAGACTTGTGCCTGTTCTGCGAGCGATGCCTGAGTGAAGTCCTGTCGGAGCCGCAGATGCCTTATTTTTTGTCCCAGCCGACGGCGTATTTCACTGTCAGGTAACAAATATATATTCTCTTCCATAGTCGTACTTACGTCTATTATGTTGCAAATATAGTAATAATAGTTCAAACTACGACTGTTTTGCGCATTTTTTTTTGAGCCTGACTTAAGTCCATATCCAGCACTCATTCTAAAGTGGTCAAATTCGACCACATTGAAATTAGGATTATGGATGATTTTCCATGTTCCAAAGTCTGTTTTGCAGATTTGCGAGGGTGGATTGCGGTATTTTGTCGAAAAAGTATTACCTTTGCAGTATCGACAGAAAGATTGCTGTATGAATGCGGAAGAGATAAAGATACTGGAAATGGCAGGAATAAAGCCGACTTCCAACAGGATACTCGTGGTCAGGGCTCTCGTTGAAGCCAGTTCGCCTATGAGTCTTATTGAACTCGAGACATTGCTTGAGACGCTTGAGCGTTCAAGCATACTCCGGGTACTTACCGTGCTTTCCGAGCACGGACTGGTACATGTGATGGAGGATGGACGCGGCGTGTCGAAATACGAGTTATGCCATAGCCATGACCATAGCGAGAAAGACGACCATCATGCCCATTTCTATTGCGAGAAGTGTCACAGGGTCTATTGCTTCGAGGATGTCACCGTACCCCGCATTCCGGTGCCAGACGGCTTCGAGATAAAGGGAGTCAACTTCATGCTCAAAGGCATATGCCCGTCATGTAAGGCTCATTAAACGGCTCACAGCCATTTGATCCATCTCAGCCAGAGGCAGGTGATTCCGGTTAGCACCA
>X108_Striped_Desert_Hamster__coassemble_109_pt1 | contig 29045 bp, 22 predicted proteins | sample X108_Striped_Desert_Hamster__metabat2_low_PE_001 | metagenome-assembled genome bin X108_Striped_Desert_Hamster | reverse complement strand
GACCATATACATACCCCTGGCTCTCATCGCGGAAATCCTGTGCGAGATCTATCACTTTAAGTCCGGCCGGCCGGATGTTCTCTTCCCAGAACTTTCTGCTTTGACCATGAGCGGAGCAAAGAAACAGAATGTCGATGTCCTCAAGAGGATGGCATTCCGAGAATACGAGATCCGTTTCTCCAAGCAGGCCGCCATGCACGTCAGTGACCGGACGCCCGGCATTGCTTGATGAGTGTATGAATTCGATACTGACCTCCGGATGGTTGATCAGTATGCGGAGAAGTTCGCCGGCAGTGTAGCCGGCGCCTCCGATGATGCCTGTTTTCTTCACTCTGACTTCCCGTTTTTGACCTGATTGTTGTGGTAAATCTTCATCTGGTTCCCGAGAATCTTGGTAAAGCCCTTTACGTCGTCGGCTGTCCATGCCTTGTTCACTTCTCCATATTCACCGAAATCAGTCTTCATCAGGTCAAATGGAGAATCTACACCAACAAGAGTGTAGGTATAGGGCCGGAGCAGAATCTCGACAGTTCCCGTCACGTTACGTTGTGAACTCTCGAGCATCTTCTCGATATCTCTCATCACCGGCTCAAGATACTGTGCCTCGTGAAGAAACATTCCGTACCATGTGCCGACCTGGTCTTTCCAGTATTGCTGCCACTTGGTAAGCGTATGCTTTTCCAGCATCTTATGGGCGGCTATGATAAGTATCGGGCCTGCGGCCTCGAATCCCACTCTTCCTTTTATGCCGATTATGGTGTCGCCGACATGCATGTCGCGTCCAATGCCGAAACGGGATCCTATTCGTTCTATTTCCCGGATAGCCTCGATTTTATCAGTATAGTCTTTCCCGTTGACGGCTGAAATTTCCCCTTCTGTAAATCTGATGGTCAGTTTCTCAGGATCTGTCGCTGTCACCTGCGACGGATATGCCTCTTCTGGTAGTGTCTGGTCTGAATGAAGGGTCTCCTTACCGCCTATCGATGTGCCCCACAGGCCTTTGTTGATGGAATATTCCATCTTCTTGAAGTCGGCCTCATATCCGTGATTCTTGAGATAATCTATTTCATACTCACGAGTAAGCGTAAGGTCGCGGGTCGGAGTTATTATCTCTATTTCCGGCGCTAAGATCTGAAATGTTAGGTCAAAGCGTACCTGGTCATTTCCGGCTCCGGTTGATCCGTGCGCTATCGCGTCGACTCCGAGACTTTTTGCATATTCTATTGTTGCTATGGCCTGGAATATTCTTTCCGAACTAACCGAGATGGGATATGTCCCGTTGCGGAGTACATTTCCCGCTATCATATAGCGGATGCTTTTCTCGTAATAGTCTTTTGTGACATCGAGCGTGGCATGTGATGCCGCTCCGAGTCTTTTGGATCTTTCAGCTATATCCTCAAGTTCTTTAACTGAAAATCCACCGGTATTGGCAATGGCCGTATGTACTTCATATCCAAGTTCTTCAGATAGATATTTTACTGCAAATGAGGTATCAAGCCCCCCGGAGAATGCGAGCAGCACCCTCTTTTTCGATTTATTGTCTGTCATTTGTTTTGGCTTTTCGTTTGTCAATTCATTTTTTCAGATGAAGTATTCTGCCGATACTGTTTTTTACCTTCATCACGTATGGATTAGCTCTTTTGTCGGCAGGAAGTGGTTGCTTCGGGTCAAAGAGCATTCCGGTGCAGAGACACATTCGTCGGTTGTTGCGCTGGAGGATGTCGTAATTTTTACATCACTGGCAACCCTGCCAGAACTCCTCGTCGTCAGTAAGTTCAGAGAATGTCACTGGTTTGTAGCCCATTCTGGAATTAAGTTTCATGACGGGCAGCGAGGTCGTGATGGAGAACAGTTTCGCAAACGGAAAGCGAAGTCGAGCCAGCTCGAAGGTTTTCGTCTTGATGGCGCCGGCAAGGCCAAGATGACGGTATTCTGGGTCGACAATCAATCCGGAAGTCGCAACGAAATCTCCATGACCCCAGCTTTCAATGTAGCTGAACCCGACAAGTCGATCGCCGTGAAGAGCCACCACGCTTTTACCTCCCCTAATTTTCTGGGCGATATATTCCGGTGTCCTTTTAGCGATGCCGGTGCCACGCTGTAAGGCTGACTCATATATCAGTCTCACTATGGTATCGGCGTGCTTGTCATCTTCGGGTGCTGCAAATTTTACTGTAATGTCATTGATTTGCATTTTGTTGAGATTTTTTACCGAATAATTGTATTTGTCAATGCCGAATAATAGATTAAAAAATCTTAAATAGGTGTTTCTATTAATCGGTATGGTCAAATATTTTGCAAAATTAGGAAAAATAATTCATATACGATGCAGGAATTATGTTTATTTTGCATTTAGTTGCCATAACAGCCGTATTTTCAATCAGTAAGTATGCAGTTCGTGTTTTTGTTTATTTGTTGGCTGAATCTTGTGGATTCAGATGGAATATTAGCGATGATGGGCATGAAATGATCCTTACGTGATAGTGGTTTGAAATAATTAATAATAAGTAGTTGACAAAAATTTATGATATGATACATGCGAGATAATTTTGAGCCGGATTGGCTACGGTGAGAAGGAACTTAATGTGTTAAGCGGCTGAGCGACAATGTCGACACGTCCGAAATTAGCCGCAGTTATCATGTCAGGACCATATCAGATACCTTGTTAACATATGTCGCTTGTTTTTTGTGAACTGCTTAATTATTTCCTATTACAGATAATTTTTTGTAATTTTGTGAAAAATTTGCATTCAGATGAAAGTATTGAAGTTTGGCGGATCATCGGTCGGATCAGTAGAGGGTCTTGCCAATGTAAAGAGAATCGTTGAGGCCACTCCCGGGCGAAAGGTGGTCGTAGTGTCCGCTCTCGGTGGAGTGACAGACCTTCTTCTATCCACTGCACGACTTGCCAAGGAGGACGACATATCATATCTTGAGCAGTATGCGCGAATAGTTGAGCGCCACAAGACTGTCATTAACGGTATGGTGCCGGCTCAGCATAGGGAGCGGGTGGAGTCTATAATAAGGATGATGCTTGAGGAACTCTCCAACATCTATAAGGGTGTCATGCTGCTCCACGACCTGTCGCCACGTGCTGTCAAGATGATTGTAAGTTATGGCGAGCGTATGTCGAGTGTTATTGTATCAAGCATAATATATGACTCGGTACATTTCGATTCCAGAAATTTCATACGGACGAAAAAGGGGCCTCACGGAGAAGAGATACTTGATACAGACCTTACCAATGAACTCATCCGAAAGGATCTTGAGGGTGAAGACTGGCAGACTGCTGTCTGCGGTGGATTCATAGCCACGGATTCCGAAGGAGAGGTCACAAATCTCGGACGTGGAGGAAGCGATTACACGGCTTCCGTGATCGCGGCTGCCCTTGACGCGGAAATACTTGAGATCTGGACAGATGTGGATGGTTTCATGACTGCCGATCCGAGAGTGATTGACCATGCATATGTGATAGACGAGCTTACTTTCACCGAAGCCATGGAGTTGTGCAACTTTGGTGCGAAAGTCATATATCCACCGACTATTTATCCGGTATATCACAAGAATATCCCGATCAGAGTCAAGAATACTTTCAATTCTGATGCTCCCGGTACATTCATCAGTACCCATGCCGCCCCCACTGACAAGGTGATCAAGGGCATATCCTCGATCAATGATACAGCGCTCGTCACCATCAGCAGCCTTTGCATGGTAGGCGTGATCGGTGTCAATTCCCGTATCTTCAATGCCTTGACAGCAAAAGGAGTCAGTGTCTTTCTTGTGTCGCAGGCCGCGAGTGAGAACAATACTACCATAGCGGTATGCAATGCGGATGCAGACCTCGCAGTGGAGACATTGAAGAAGGAATTTGCCGCTGAACTTGCCAGCGGTATGTTCAACGATGTCAAGGCGGAGAGGAATCTTGCTACAGTCGCTGTAGTAGGTGAGAACATGAAGCACTGCACCGGCATAGCCGGCAAACTATTCAATACGGTGGGCCGTAACGGTATCGACGTGATAGCCTGTGCGCAGGGTGCCGCGCAGACCAATATTTCATTCGTCATCGAAAAGAAGAGCCTTACCAAGGCTCTCAATGTGATACATGACTCCTTCTTCCTGTCTGAAAGCCAGGTCCTCAATATATTTATCACTGGTGTTGGAAACGTCGGTGGCAGTCTTTTGCGTCAGATTGCAAAACAGCAGGATATGCTGCTTCGCGAGAAAAACCTGCGCATAAATGTTGTCGGTATCGCCTCAAGCCGTAAGGCGGTTTTCAGCCGAGAGGGTCTTGACGTGTCTCGTTATCGTGAACTTCTTGATGAAAGTGAGCTTGAGGCTACTCCGGCTGTGATTATGGATGAGGTATTGAAGATGAATGTCTACAACTCCGTGTTTGTGGATTGCACTGCCTCTGCCGAGATAGCCGCGCTTTATCAGGAACTGCTTTCGCATAACGTCAATGTGGTCACTGCTAACAAAATCGCTGCATCCTCCTCATATCCATCATATTTCCGGCTCAAGGAAACGGCGCGTGAGAAAGATGTCAAGTATCTGTTTGAGACGAATGTCGGTGCAGGTCTTCCTATCATAAATACCATCAATTCCCTCATCAATTCCGGTGATAAGATACTCAGGATTGAGGCTGTCGTGTCAGGCACTTTGAATTATATTTTCGATGTGCTGTCGGCCGACATCCCTATCAGTAAGGCTGTCGAGATGGCAAGGGAGGCCGGGTATGCGGAGCCGGATCCACGTATCGATCTATCAGGTACGGATGTAGTGCGCAAGATTGTGATTCTTGCCAGAGAAGCCGGTTATGTGGTAGAGCAGTCCGATGTCGAGAAACATCTCTTTGTGCCCGACAGACTTTTTGAGGGCACGGCCTCTGACTTTATAGGCAATCTCAGGCTTATGGATGAAGACTTTGAGAAAAGGCGAGAGGCTGCCGCTGCGGCTGGTGAGAAATTCCGCTTCGTGGCTTCTCTCGACGATGGCAAGGTGGCTGTGGCGCTTCGTAGGGTAGGGGCCTCGCATCCGTTCTATAATCTTGAAGGCAGCAACAACGTGATTCTTCTCACTACAGAACGCTACCGTAAATATCCGATGGAGATAAAAGGCTATGGTGCCGGTGCGGAAGTCACGGCAGCCGGAGTCTTTGCGGATATTATCAGTATTGCCAATATAAGGTGAATGGCATATAGATATTTATATTCTGTAATACAGTCAAAGCCGGCCAAAATGCCGGCTTTGACTGTATTGTCATAAAATATTCTGCTTATCGCACTATAATCTTTTTATTTCGTGATACTCGTATGCCGGGCGCATCAAGATCGGTTACTTGTTTACCGTTGAGGTCATACCATATTTCCGTTCCCTTGTCATTATCTTCGCCTATCGACTCTACCGCGCTGTTGTCGCCGAAAGAGCAGATTGTCTTGAGTGCTGATGTGGCGCATCCGTCGAGACTGTTGAATAGCGGCGCGTTATACCATCCACCGAGATTTGTATTGAAGGCGTTGTATTCCATCCACCACCAGAAAAGACCGTTGACATTGTCGTATTTCTGAAGAGTGGCCACAAGATCCTGGGCGAATTTGTTCTGACCTTCATCGCTGTATGGCCATTTGTTGGTGAAACTGTGATTGGTGCCCGGCACTTCCCATTTATATGAATAGCCTGTTTCTACTATCATTATGTTCTTTTCCGGATAGCGTGTCTGTAGCGAGGCGAGAGCTGAGTCAAGCACGCTCATGTCGCCGTGGAAATATGGGTAATAGCTGAGCCCGATTATGTCGTAGTCCACGTCAAGGCTCTTCATCCGGTCATAGAAGTTCTTTAGCACGTCTACCTGTGCCACACGTTCGGTATGTATCACGATCTTGGCATTGGGACAGACCTCCCTGCATGCCTTGATGGCCTGGTTGAGCAGTTTGCCTAAACGGTTCCAGTTGGCGTCATTGCCCATGAATGTCTTTTTCAGCGATGATGCCGGCGCGTCTTCCGTACCCCAGAGCATTCCGTAACTGATTTCATTGCCGGGCTGTATGAAAGATGGAGTCACCCCCGCATCCTTAAGGGCTATGAGTGTTTCTTTGGTATAATCGTAGATCTTCTGATACAGTTGCTCATCAGTCAGTCCGCGCCATGATTCAGGGGTCCACTGCTTCGCTGGGTCGGCCCATGTGTCGGAGTAATGGAAATCAAGCATAAGGTCCATGCCGTTGTCCACGATCCGTTTGCATAAAGGAGTGATATATTCGAGATCCTGACATGCGTTAGGATCATACTTGGCAGGATACTTTGTCTTGTGGTCATCCGGATTCACAAAAAGTCTCACCCTCATGGCGTTCATGCCTTCTTCATGTAGCCAGGGAAGCAGTTCCTTGATTGGGGTTCCGTCATGAGTCTTGTAGGAGGCGCCTGCATTTTCATATTCCGGCAGTAGTGAGATATCTCCACCTACGTATTTTTCCGCTACAGAGGGAATCACGGCCGCAAAGACAGCCGCAAGGCATAACAATGTTTTTTTCATTTGTTGTGGTATCTATTTATAGGTAAACATGCAAAAGGCATACCGTCTCATATCCGTCTGGCGTGCGCAGCCAGTCAGGTCTTGATCCGGTGAGCGAGAATCCCGCTTTTTTGTAGCAACGCATGGCAGCCGCATTATGTTCGGAGACAGAAGCGGTAAGTTGATGCAGTCCGAGTCGAGTCCTGCAGTAATCCTTCGTGAGTTCAAGCACTCTTGTAGCGACGTTTTTTCTCCTGAAAGACGGGATTATGTATATTCCGGTATCAGCTCTAAGGTGTCTTGCAGAGATTTCGAAAAGGTCAATGATGCCGGCAGGTGTGCTGTCGACCTCGATGATCAGTCTGAGATCTCCGCTTCTGAGTGGGTCTGCGTCGTATGTAAGCGCATATTGCCGAAGTACCTCTTTACTCAGAGGTGCGAGATAATCCGAATACTTCCATGCCTCCGGGTCAGACTCTGCCTCATACATGAAGTCTGCGTCTTCCGGTTCCAGTGCCCTGAGTCTTATATCCATATCAAGTCAAATCCACCGATTAAAAATTCCTTGTCACGAATCAAAATTTACACCCCCAATTCACCCCCATTTCCTTGATTCAAAACTCCGCATAAAAATTCAAAATTACAGTTTTCGAGTCATCCCCCCCCCATCCTAAATTCAAAATTCAAAATTCAACATTCAAAATTACCGATACGGCACCCGGTTGACGATTGATCGTCCGAGTGTCAGTTCATCAGTATATTCAAGATCATTTCCAATGCTGACACCGCGCGCAAGCATGCTTATTTCCACATCATAGGGGGCAAGTTTTCTTGATATGTAGAAATTGGTCGTATCGCCTTCCATCGTTGGACTCAGTGCGAGAATCACCTCTCTTATATTGCCGTTCGCTACCCTGTCCACAAGGCTACCTATTTCCAGATCGGAGGGTGATACTCCGTCGAGCGGCGATATTACACCACCGAGCACATGATACAGGCCATGATGCTCGCGCGTGGATTCGATTGTAAGGAGGTCTTTTACGTTTTCTACTACGCATATCACGGCAGGATCCCTGCTCGTGTCAGCGCAAATGTCGCATGTGTCCTTGTCCGATATGTTGTGGCAGGTATTGCAGTAGCGGATATTCCTGCGCATGTTGATGATTGACTCCCCGAGAGCCACAGCCTCACCCTCATCCTGCCGTAACAGATGCAGTGCGAGACGCAGTGCGGTCTTGCGTCCTATACCGGGAAGTTTTCCCAGTTCTGCGACCGCATTGTCAAGAAGTTGCGAATTGTATGACTGATTCATATTGCAAATTTACAAACTATTCACTAATTTTGCAAAAAAATCAGATTATGATAGAATATATCAACGGTGAGATTGGAGAACTGGAACCGGCTCTTGTGGTTCTTGAATGCGCCGGGGTGGGGTACGGCATAAATATAACTCTCATGGACTATGCAAGACTTCAGCAGCTCAGGCAGGCAAAACTCTATGTCCACGAATCCATACGTGAGGATGCCCATGATCTTTACGGATTTCTCACCCGGCAGTCGAGGGAACTTTTCCGTCAGTTGATAGGTGTTAGCGGTGTGGGTCCGAATACCGCGCGGCTCATACTTTCCTCACTGACTGAGGATCAGCTCATCGATGCCATTGCCAATGATCATCCTGCGGCCCTTAAGAGCGTGAAGGGTATTGGCGGAAAGACAGCGCAGCGGATAATTGTTGATCTGAAAGATAAAATAAAAGTCACAGATATCACGTTTAATTCAAGTACGCCCTTGGCCGGAGAGGCTTTCGACGATGCTGCCGCTGCGCTTGCCATGCTTGGATTTAATCCTCAGGCAAGTCGCACCGCCCTCAAGAAACTCTTTACCGACAATCCTGACCTTACGACGGAAAAGGCTATAAAACTCGCATTGACAATGCTTTGACTTTTTCGCGAAATGGATAGAGGGCGCCGTTTCGGACTTGAATACATTCGATTTGAACAGGCGCGACTACAACATAATTCAGATAAGAATAGTGGCGGCACTTATCGCGGTGCTGACACTGTCTCTTGCATCTTTCTCACAGTACACTAAGTCGACACTTGATCCTCCTCCGCCTCCTCCGGTGCCCGATACGCGGGTGACGGGCGGTGATTCCCTTGAGTTGCAGACCCCGGTGCGTCCTACTGTGCAGATACGTGCGGAGGATTTTGAGGGAAAGGAGTATCCTGCCGACCTGAAGAATCCCAAGAACATCACGACCCAGGCTGTATATGATCCTGAGTCCGGGATGTATGTGCTGCATACAAGGATAGGAGAGAAGGATATAATAACTCCTTTCATGATGACGGCGGAAGACTATCACAGGATTGCCAACCGTGAGGATATGTATGACTATTTCCGTAGTCAGAATTCTGCAAATTATGAAAAGAAGGGCAAGGAGGCGTTCAACATCCTCGACATGAATTTTGCACTCGGACCACTCGAGAAGGTTTTCGGTCCCGGCGGTGTACGTCTCACGACACAAGGCTCGATACAGCTGTCGGCCGGAGTGAAGAGCAATAAGACCGACAATCCGGCTCTCTCCCTCAAATCAAGGCGAAAAACCTATTTCGACTTCGACCAGAAGATTCAGGCCACCATCAATGCGTCGGTGGGCGACAAGATGAAGTTCAATATGAACTACAATACCGACGCTACGTTTAGTTTTGACTCGCAGAAACTTAAACTGCAGTATGAGGGTAAGGAAGATGAGATAATCAAGAATCTGGAGGCCGGCAATGTAAGCATGACTACCGGAAGCAGCCTGATTCGCGGAGGAACCGCTCTTTTTGGTGCAAAAGCCAAATTGCAGTTCGGAAAACTTACACTCACCGGACTGCTTTCGCAGCAGAATTCCGAGTCTAAGACCATATCTACGCAGGGAGGTGTCCAGTCTACCAAATTCGAGATTTCGACCGCTGACTATGATGCAAACAGGCATTTCTTCCTGAGTCAGTATTTCTATCAGCATTACGATGAGTTCTGCTCGAAACTCCCGTATGTCTCTTCAGGTATTAACATCACCCGCATAGAGGTCTGGATCACCAACAAGACACAGAAGTTCGACGAAAGCCGCAACTTTGTGTCATTTATGGATTTAGGAGAAAACAGCCGTCTTGGCAATGATTATTGGACACCGGACATGTCTGTTCCGGTACCGTCCAACAGCAGCAACAATCTGCTTCAGGTCATAAAGACCGAGTATCCCGCTGCGCGCAATATCAATCAGGTGACAGAGGCTCTTAAGCCTCTGCAGGCTTTCGGTATAGAGGGAGGAAAGGATTTCGAGAAGGTTGAGAGCGCGCGGTTGCTCAATTCGAGCGAATATACGCTTAATTCCGCACTTGGATATATTTCGCTCAAGCAGGCGCTCAATACCGACGAGGTGCTTGCTGTGGCTTTCGAATATACCTACAATGGAAAGGTTTATCAGGTAGGAGAGTTCTCGGGAGATGTTTCATCTACAGAGTCTGCGCTGTTTCTTAAGATGTTGCGTGGCACTACCGTGTCGCCTCGTCTCCCTATGTGGCAGCTCATGATGAAGAACATCTATAGCCTTGGTGCTTATCAGATACAGAAAAGCAATTTCAAACTCAATATAAAGTTCCTCAGCGATTCCACCGGAATCGAGATTCCGTATCTGCCCGTAGGACCGATTGCCAACCAGCCTCTTCTGAGGGTAATGGGACTTGACCAGATCGATTCCAATGGTGAATCTGTAAGCGACGGTATCTTCGACTTCATCGAAGGATATACGATTCAGACCTCGAGTGGAAAGGTCATATTCCCTGTTGCCGAACCTTTCGGCAGCAACCTTCGTCGTAAGATCGGAAATGACGCTCTCGCCGATCCTTATGTCTATCAGGAACTGTACGATTCTACTCTCGTTGTAGCCAAGCAGTTTGCCGATAAGAATAAATTCACGATATCGGGTGAGTATACATCCGGACGTGGCAGCCAGATTAATCTTGGGGCAATGAATGTGCCGAGAGGATCAGTGGTCGTCACTGCAGGGGGTGCCGTGCTTACTGAGAATAGTGACTATACCGTAGACTATTCCATGGGTATTGTCACTATTACCAATCAGAGTATAATAGACTCCGGTACGAATGTCAGCGTTTCGCTTGAAAACCAGTCGATGTTCTCTATGCAGCGCAAGACCCTTATGGGACTTGATGCGCAGTACCGCTTCAACAAGGATCTTACAATCGGCGGTACGCTGCTTCATTTTGGCGAGAAATCTCTTACCGAGAAGGTCGCTATCGGCGATGAGATCATCAACAATACTATGTTTGGAGTCAACCTGAGCTATAACAAGCAGTTCATGTGGCTTACAAACCTGCTCAACAAGGTACCCACCATCAATGCGACGGCACCCTCCACCTTCAGTCTGACTGCGGAGTATGCCCGCCTTGTGCCGTCAAAGCAGAAGACCGGTACAAACCAGGGCAGTTCATATGTAGATGATTTTGAGACATCTCAGACTGGTGTGGATCTTCGTAATCCATACAGCTGGTTTCTTGCATCTACTCCTCAGGACAATTCCTCAGATGCCCTCTTCCCCGAGGCATCGCTCAGCAATAATCCTGCCTATGGCAAGAACCGTGCGCTTTTGGCATGGAACTATATCGACCGCATATTCACTCAGAAAAACAGCAGCATGCTTCCCGGATATCTTAAAAATGACCTGAAGCAGTTGTCGAATCCTTATGTGCGTGAGATTCAGGTGCGTGAGATATATCCAGGTCGCAATACCAATTATGGTGACGCCAACTACATACAGACTCTCAACCTCTCATTCTATCCGCGTGAGCGTGGACCCTACAATGTTGATGCCGACAATATCGATGCCGACGGCAATCTCCTGAATCCGGAGAAGCGCTGGGGAGGAATAATGCGTAAGCTTGAGAACTCCAATTTTGAATCCTCCAATGTCGAGTATATTCAGTTCTGGCTTCTTGATCCATTCCTTGATCCGGACGCACCGGCGAATCCCGGCGGTGACCTGTATTTCAATTTTGGAGAGATCTCGGAGGATATTCTCAAGGATGGCATGAAGAGTTATGAGAACGGTCTTCCTGTCGACGGCAACGACGAGTTTATAGAGGAGACTGTCTGGGGTAAGGTCTCAAAACAGAATTCTCTGACATATGCGTTTGAGAATACCCCCGACGCGCGTCTGCTTCAGGATGTCGGTCTCGACGGTATATCTACCGAGCAGGAGTTTTCATTTCCTACCTATGCCGACTTCCTGGAGAGTCTGCGTGGAAAACTTTCGCCCGAGGCTATTGTCCGGATGCAGGAAGATCCGGCATCGGTATTTAATGACCCGGCAGGCGACAACTATCATTTCTTCCGTTCTGATTACTACGATGCCCAGCATACTTCGATTCTCGACCGCTATAAGCATTACAACGGTGTGGAAGGCAACTCCCTCTCTCCTGACCAGAGCAGCAATCCACAGTACCAGTCAAGCCGTTCGGTTCCGGATGTGGAAGACATTAATCAGGACAATACTCTTAATGAGTACGAGCGCTATTTCCAGTATCGTGTTTCTATTCGTCCGGAAGATCTTGTAGTAGGCAAGAACTATGTGACAGACCGGCAGGTTACAAAGATCCCGACGCGTGAAGGAAGCCAGGATGCGGTCTGGTATCAGTTCAAGATTCCATTGTCAAGCCCTGATAAGGTGGTTGGCGGCATCAGCGACTTCTCTACCATACGTTTCGCCCGAATATTCATGACAGGATTCTCGGAGGTGACACACCTTCGTTTCGGTTCCCTTGAACTCGTCAGGGGGGAATGGAGAGACTATAAGTTTAATCTCAATTCTCGCAACGATGCGCCTGCCGAGGGTGAACTTGACATGAGTGTGGTAAATATAGAGGAGAACTCCAATCGTACTCCGGTCGCTTATGTCCTTCCGCCTGGAGTCACCCGTATTCAGGATTCAAGTAGCGCTGCCGCCACTCAGCTCAATGAGCAGTCGCTCCAGCTCAAGCTAACGGGAATACAGCCCGGCGACGCGAGAGGCATCTACAAGAACACGCAGCTCGACCTCCGAATATACAAGCGCCTCCAGATGTGGGTTCACGCTGAGGCTGAGATTGACGACCGTACCAATCTGAAAGATGGCGACCTCGCCATTTTTGTGCGTCTCGGTTCCGACGTGAAGAACAACTATTACGAATATGAGATTCCTCTTGATATAACTCCGGAGGGTGTGTATCATAACAACTCCGCGGCAGACCGCTGGCTTGTCTGGCCGCAGAACAACTTCCTTGACCTTCCCTTCGAGATTCTCACCAATACAAAGGTGGAGCGAAACCGCATGATGTCGGAAGGAATGGAAGGTGTGGGATATACCCGTCTCTATTCCACTCGTGATCCCGGTAATCAGCGCAATACTGTGTCGGTCCTCGGCAATCCATCGCTGAGCGACGTGCGCACCATGCTCATCGGTATACGAAATAAGTCCAATACCGTTAAGGATGGTACCGTATGGGTCAATGAGTTGAAGGTGACCGAATTCAATCAGGAAGGCGGATGGGCCGCGAAGGTTAATGCTAATCTTGCGATCTCCGATATCGCTACAGTCAATTTCGCCATGCATAAGGAGACTGCGGGTTTCGGAAGTGTGGATCAGGGCCTTTCCGCAAGGCGTCTTGATAATTATGACCAGTATAATGTCGCTGTGCAAGGCAATGTCGGTAAACTTGTGCCCGAAAAGCTCAAGCTGAGTGCTCCTGTCTACTATTCGCGAAGCAGCGAGACTTCTACTCCTAAATATAATCCTCTTGATCAGGACATTCTCTTGAAGGATGCTCTTTCTGCAGCCACAACCAAGGCTGAGAAGGATTCCATCAGCAGATATGCGCTGACAAAGAAAGTTACGGAATCGTTCTCTCTGTCCAATCTGCGTTTCAACGTCACTTCAAAAAATGCGATGCCTTGGGATCCGGCCAACTTTACGGTGGCGTTCAACTTCAATAAGCAGCGCAATATGGATCCGACTACAGAATACGAGAACACCTCTGACTATAGGGGTTCGTTCCAGTATTCATATTCCCCATATTTCAAGCCTTTCAAACCCTTCTCCGGCCTGAAGGGAAAATCGAAGCTCCAGAAGTTCCTCAAGGACTGGCAGCTCAACTGGCTCTTCAACAACCTGACATTCTACACCAGCATGTCGCGTCACTACTATGAGCAGCAGACCCGTTCAGAACTGGATGTCGACATGCAGCTTCCGGTGCAGGTAAGTAAGAATTTCCTGTGGGACCGTCAGTTCTCAATCAACTGGAATCCGACGCAGTCGCTGACACTGTCGTTCTCAAGCAATACCACTGCAAGAATAGAGGAGACGATCGGTGCGGTAAACAAGAAACTTTTCCCCGACAAGTACAGGGACTGGAAAGATACGGTGATAAATTCCATTAAGGGTCTCGGTACACCCTGGAACTATAACCAGACCTTTACCGGAAGTTACAAGGCACCTTTCAATAAGATACCGTTCCTCGATTATCTGAGTGCCAATGTCACCTATTCGTCCAACTACCAGTGGGATCGAGGCACTCAGCTGCAGGGTGTCGACATGGGCAATACCATTCAGAATCAGACCACATGGAATGCAGATGCCAGGTTGAACTTTGAGACGCTCTACAACCATAGCAAGTTCCTTAAGGAAATCAATCAGCGTTTCTCTGCGAAAAGTGGTGCCCGTGCCGGTAAGAATGCAGGGGCTGCCCGCAAGAATGTCAAGAAGGACGTCAAGGATAAGAAGGTGGAGAAGACAATCCAGCTTTCTTCCGACTCGACTACCGTGTTCAGGCATAATCTCAAGACTAAGGATGTCGCGCTGACCGCTACTGTAAAGGGTAAGCATTACAAGCTTGAGACAAAGGTCATAGATGAGAACAGTGTGGAGATCCTCAACAAGGGTTCCGAGATTATCAATCTCATAGTGCGCGAGAAGAAGAAGGAAGAGAAGAAGAAGTTCGGAACCGAGCTCCTTCAGCATGGTGTGCGTCTGCTCATGGCTCCGCGCAGCCTGTCGTTCAGATGGCGCCAGAACCATTCGCTCAATCTTCCGCTGTTCATGCCGAGTGTCGGCGACATCTTCGGGCAGAGCACCAACTATGGTCCTATGACTCCCGGTCTTGATTTCGCGTTCGGATTCTATGACGAGAGCTTTGTCGACAAGGCCCTCGACCGCGGATGGCTTCTCACCGATGGTGTCAGCACTTCGCCTGCCGTGTGGAACAAGGGCGAGGAGTTCCACTTCGAGCTGACGCTCGAGCCTATACGTGGTCTTAAGATCACTCTTACCGAGAACCTTACTGACAACCGTACACATCAGGTCCAGTTTATGTATAGCGGCATGCCTACATCGCGCACCGGTAGTTATACGCGTACGCATATGGCTATCGCGACGGCTCTTAAGTCAAGCAAGGCGGAGAATGGATATAATTCCGAGGCGTTCAACAGATTCCTTGAATACATTCCTGTAGTGGCGGAGAGGTATGAGGCTAAATATGCAGGGATGTATTATCCCGAGGCCGGATTTCTGGAAGGAAGTCCGCTTGGCGGAACCGTTTATAATCCCGAGGTAGGTCGTGTGAGCCGCACATCAAGCGATGTGCTTGTCCCGGCTTTCATTGCGGCTTACAGCGGTATGGATATCAATAAGATGTCGCTCGACTTATTCCCGGGTCTGTCATCCATGCTTCCCAACTGGAAGATTACATACGACGGTTTTATCAATCTCGGTAATATGAAGAAGTGGTTCAAGTCGTTTACTATACAGCATGCGTATAACTGTACTTACTCGACCGGCGGATATTCATCATACCTTAACTGGGTTGGTGTAAACGGCGATTACGGTTTCACGCTCGACGAGGCTACCCAGAGCCCGGTGCCTTCATCTCCCTATAATATTTCTTCAGTTGCCATCACCGAGAGGTTTAATCCCCTTATTGGATTCAATGCCACTCTCAACAATGATCTGAAGATCAATATGCAGTATACCGACAGCCGTACGCTCAACCTCAATTCCCAGGCCGGGCAGATTGTGGAGACGGGTTCGCGGCAGATCACTATAGGTGCGGGATATAAGATAGCGAATTTCAACAAGATTATCAAGATCGGCAGCCGTCAGGGAAATGTAAGCAATGACCTGACTCTTGACCTTGACCTTAACTTCGCGAGCAATTCAAGTCTCATTAGAAGGATCGAGACGGCTTATACCCAGGCGACCCAGGGCACGAAGTCATTCTCGCTCAATTTCATGGCAAGTTATGTGTTGAGCAGGAGAATCACTCTTGCCGCATATTTCGACCATCAGGTGAATACCCCGCTTGTTTCTTCCTCGGCATTCCCCACTTCCAACTCAAATTTCGGGGTTTCGATCAATATGTCGCTTGCCCGTTAAGTGTGCTGGACAGCATAAAATATGCTGTATAACATATTTTTCTAAAACAATTCGCCGTTTTCTGCGTTATATATATTGTAGTGCGATTCAGAGGAACGCACTTTAAAGTTATAGTTTCGGTTCATAAGGACCTGATAAAGCGATAGATATTAGTCTTTATGAGCGGCAATTTGCAGTTTTAATGCCGAAAAATCCGAAGCGCCCCGGCTATCTCCTTGGCCCGCGTAGTCGCGATGCCTTTGCCGGGTAAGTCTAACCAAAAATTGTTTTTATGAATTTTAAACTGAAGACTGCGGGAATTCTCGCTGGAGCAACCGGCATGATGATGCTTACATCTGCCATTTCCAACGATAATGTACCGCTGGAGGTAGGTAATCAGGCTCCTGAAATATCCATCTCTAAAGCCGACGGGAAGTCAATCCGACTGTCGGAACTTAAAGGTGAAAGTGTTATTGTTAATTTCTGGAGCGTGAAGGATGCGGAGAGCCGCATCAGTAATATCCGCCTCGCAAGAGAAGCCGAACGAAATGGAGTGAAATACATCGGCATGTGTCTTGACGACGACCGCCAGCTCGCTGAAGAGGTTATGAGGGCTGACAATATGTCGGAATCCACGCAGTATTTCGCTGACCGTCAGATCAAGGAAGCTTATCTGGATGGTTCCAATGTTCGGACTGTCAAAATCGACCCTTACGGCATTGTGGCCGCGATTGATTAAAAAGAAGCATTCCCCGGCGGAATGCTTCTTTTTTTAAACCATATTGGAACGCTATTTGTTAATATTTTCGAAAAACACATAAATCCATTCCTTATGAATTTCAATAATTTCACTATTAAATCGCAGGAGGTCATTCAGAAGGCTATTGACTATACGCAGCAGGCGGGGCAACAGCAGATTGAACCTGTACATATTCTTAAGGCTATTATTTCGGAAAGTGAGACGATTGTCAATTTTGTCTTTCAAAAGCTCGGCGCCAATTTGAATGCTGTCAATATGGCGGTCGAGAATGATATAAAGTCTCTCCCGAAAGTCAGCGGTGCTGATGTAGTGCTTAGCAGGGAATCAAACGAGGCTATGCTGAAGGCGCAGGACTTCTCCAAGAAGAACGGCGATGAGTATGTCTCTGTTGAGGCCATGCTTATGGGTATTCTTATGACCAGATGCAACGCCTCCCGCATTCTGAAGGATGCCGGAGTTACGGAGAACGGTCTTGACGCGGCAATAAAGGAGTTGCGCAAAGGCAACAAGGTCACCGGACAGAGTGCCGAGGAGTCATATCAGGCTCTTGGCAAGTATGCGATCAATCTCAACGACCGCGCGCGTAACGGCAAACTTGATCCTGTCATCGGACGTGACGAGGAGATACGCCGCGTATTGCAGATTCTTTCGCGTCGAACAAAGAATAATCCTATGCTCGTAGGTGAGCCCGGTACCGGTAAGACCGCTATTGCCGAAGGACTTGCACAGCGAATCATTAGAGGTGATGTGCCGGAAAACCTTAAGACCAAACAGATTTTCTCGCTTGATATGGGCGCTCTTGTCGCAGGCGCTAAGTATAAGGGTGAGTTTGAGGAAAGACTGAAGGCGATCGTCAACGAGGTTACCCAGAGTGACGGAGAGATTATTCTCTTTATCGATGAGATACATACTCTTGTCGGTGCCGGTAAGGGTGAGGGCGCGATGGATGCCGCTAATATCCTTAAGCCTGCACTGGCACGTGGTGAACTCAGGAGCATAGGCGCTACGACTCTCGATGAGTATCAGAAGTATTTCGAGAAGGATAAGGCCCTCGAGCGTAGGTTCCAGAAAGTAATGGTCGACGAGCCGGATGAACTTGCCGCCATTTCCATTCTGCGTGGACTGAAGGAAAGATATGAGAACCACCATAAGGTGCGTATAATGGACGAGGCGATAATCGCGGCTGTTCAGTTGAGCGAGCGCTATATCACCGACCGTTTCCTTCCTGACAAGGCTATCGACCTCATTGACGAGGCTGCCTCCAAACTGAGGCTTGAGATGGACTCGATGCCTCAGGCTCTTGATGATGCTACCCGTAAGATTCAGCAGCTTGAGATAGAGCGTGAGGCTCTGAAGCGCGAGGACAACAAGTATCGTCTGAAGGAAATCGACGAGGAACTCGCTAATATGCGTGATACCCAAAGTTCACTGAAAGCCAAATGGCAGGCTGAGAAGAACGAGATCGATAAGATTCAGCAGAATAAGATAGATATCGAGCAGCTCAATATAGAGGCCGAGCGTGCCGAACGCGAGGGTGACTATGCCAAGGTAGCCGAGATCCGTTATTCCAAGATCAAGCAGAAAAGCGATGAGATCGAGGCGACCCAGGCTAAGCTCCGTCAGCTTCAGGGTGAGAATGCCATGATCAAGGAAGAGGTCGATGCCGAGGATATCGCGGAGATAGTAAGTCGCTGGACCGGTATTCCTGTAAAGAAGATGGCTCAGAGCGAGAAGGAAAAACTCCTGCATCTTGAGGAGGAACTCCACAAGAGGGTCATCGGTCAGGAAGACGCGATTCGTGCCGTCAGCGAGGCTGTCCGCCGTTCGCGCGCCGGACTTAATGATCCGCGTCGTCCGCTCGGTTCGTTCATATTCCTCGGCACTACCGGTGTAGGAAAGACCGAACTTGCCAAGGCTCTTGCCGAATACCTATTCGATGATGAGGACATGATGACCCGTATCGACATGTCGGAATACATGGAGAAGCACTCTGTGAGCCGTCTTGTGGGTGCGCCTCCGGGATATGTAGGATATGAGGAGGGTGGTCAGCTCACCGAGGCCGTACGCCGTAAGCCTTACAGCGTAGTGCTGTTTGATGAGATTGAGAAGGCCAATCCTGACGTATTCAATATCCTCCTGCAGGTGCTTGATGATGGTAGGCTTACCGACAACAAGGGCAGATTCATCAACTTCAAGAATACCATCATAATCATGACTTCCAACGAGGGATCACCTATTATCCGTGAGAATTTCAAGGATCTTGATGTCAAGAAGGAAGAGGAGCGTCAGGAGATTATCGACCGGACCCGTCAGGATGTGATGGACATGCTCAAGATGAAGATCCGTCCTGAATTCCTCAACCGAATTGACGAGATTGTGATGTTCACTCCTCTCAATAAAAAGGAGATCGAGGATATCGTGGGCATTCAGGTGCGCGGAGTCCGCAAGATGCTTGAGTCCAATGGCGTCCGTCTTGAAGTCACCAAGGAGGCGATGGCATTGCTTGCCGAGGATGGCTATGATCCTGAATTTGGTGCTCGTCCTGTGAAGCGTACCATACAGAGGCTCGTGCTTAACCAGCTTGCCAAGGATATACTTGCTCAGAAGGTCAATCGCGAACACCCGATCGTGATCGACGTGAAGGACGGCGAGCTCGACTTCCGTAACTGAATCAGAGTCTACATATAATCTTACAGATAGATAAATAAATCCCGGATGCATTCTTTTGCACCCGGGATTTATATGTTTATGCCTTTTCGTTTTGTATAAGGATATCTCGTTACGCGTTGGCTTCGAGCGGTGATTCAGCACGGCGTTTAGCCTCCCAGCCGAGAGCGGACGCTCCGAGCACGGCTGCGTCGCTTTCCTTAAGTTCGGAAATCAGGATCTGTGTCTTGCCGCGGAAAATGGGCATGATATGCTTGTCAAGCGATTCCTTGATAGGCTTAAGCAGAAGGTCTCCGCTCTTTGCGAGTCCGCCGAAGAGGATGATGGCCTGGGGGGAAGAGAAGGCGATCATGTCGGCAAAAGCCTCACCGAGAATATTGCCTGTATATTCGAATATGTCTTTTGCAATCTTGTCTCCCGCCACTGCGGCGTCATATACGTCTTTCGATGTTATGTCCTCAATGTCCATATTGCGGAGTGTAGAGGGATCCTGACGTACTTCAAGAAACTCGCGTGCTGTGCGTGCTACTCCGGTTGCTGAGCAATATGCCTCAAGGCATCCGGTACGTCCGCATCCGCACATACGCCCGTTGTTGCGTTTCATTACAAGGTGACCGAGTTCGCCTGCATTGCCGTCATGGCCGTAGACCATACGTCCGTTGATCACTATACCCGATCCTACGCCGGTGCCGAGTGTGATCATGATGAAGTCATTCATGCCTCTGGCTGCGCCATATGTCATCTCACCGAGGGCTGCGGCGTTAGCATCGTTGGTTACTGCTACAGGAATACCTCCGAATGCCTCGCTGACCTTTTCTGCAAGAGGAATGACCGGTCCCCAGGGGAGGTTTGGCGGATTCACGATTTCTCCGGTGTAATAATTTGCGTTTGGAGCGCCGATACCGATGCCCTGAATCTTGTCTTCAGCATCGTTGGCCTTTAAAAGGCGTTCGACATTGGTATGAAGTTCTTCTACATAATCGTCAAACTCGGCATGCTTTTTTGTCTTTATGGAGTCGCTCGCTATTACTTGTCCGCGAGCGTCGACGATACCGAATACCGTGTTGGTTCCGCCTATGTCTACTCCCAATACATATGGTTTTGTCATAATTATTTAGTTAAAGGTTAAACATCGTATTATTAGGTCCTCAAATCTGCGAATACGCCGGCTTGAAGGAACCAGACACAAAGATAACAATTTTTTCTTAATCTTAGAAAGGAAAAAACAAAATGCCCCCTATTTTTTATCAAAAAGGTATAAACCTACAATAATCAATCTGCGTTTTTGATGTAAACGGTTGGTCAATCTGATTGCTGGATATTCCTCTCGGTGATTCGTGTCGATTCTGTTTATCGATGGATAGATGTCATGGCTGACAGGTAGAGACTGATATGGTCATGATCGGCAAGAGGGGATTAGACACGGTGACTAAGGTTGTCTATTCTGTGAAAAACCGTAGCCATGATTTGATGAGCACCTATAAACTATTGATAATATGAAAAGATTCTACCATATCTGCATAATTGCGATTCTGCTCTCCATTACATCTGTGTCCGGCCTCTACGCTGGGGAGAAAAGTGGATGGCGCTTTTTCGCAGGTTTTAATGCTGCGTGTCTCAAGGCGTTTCATACGTCCGACTCGCGAATTCCCGTACGCATTCCTTTTGGAGCCATATGCGGCGCGATGAATGATCACATCGGTGTCTACATGCGTATCTCTTTGTCGCCGACCATTGCTACCAAAAACGAGGTCGACAATCTTTCGCAGATGGTGGATATGCCGCAGGATCAGGTCTTGCCAGACGGTAGGGTATCTCTTAAGTCAGTATACAATCAGTTGATTTTCGGTCCTGTCTTTCATGTCGGCAACGGTCTTAGCCTATACTGCGGTGTGGGTGGTTATCAGATGCGTGCTTATGTCAGGAATGTCAACGACGATTATGTCAGGGTGTCCGACCGTTGCTCCGCAAGCTGGGCGATCGATGCCGGAGCCATGTATAGGATAAACCATATCTTCATGACCGGCGGAGCGACACTTAATACCGCCAAATGGACCGACAATTCTCCATTCAGCCCGTTCTGGAGCGCAAACCTGTCGGTAGGTTACGTGTTCTGATAATCTGTCGGTTGGATATGTATTAAGATAGGATTCTCCGATTCATCCGTTCATTATCAGGTCCGATATGCTGCGGTATATATCAGCCTCTGCATTCATTCCTAATTCCTTAAGAAGCGCCTCATGTTTCTCAAGGGTGGATATGTCATGACGGATTGCCGGACCTGTCTGTGCTTCTTTTGCCGGAAGCGTTTTTAGTTTCTCCACGGTCTCAGCCACGAGAGGTGCCACTATTTTGCCGTCGATTCCACATTCCGACAGTATTTTCTGGCTTATGGCTATTGATGCGTTGGGAAAATTGCATGCGAATACTCCTGCAAGATGCACCTTACGGCGCATTTCGCTGTCTCCTTGCTGTATGTTCGTAAACCCGTATTGTCTCGCGGCGTTTATCAGGAAATCAGTAGTGGCGCAGTCACGGCCTTCTATGATCAAGGGTATGGAGGAGGGTGGGAGAGGACGGCTTTTGCTTATGGTCTGGAACGGATACAATACTCCGTATCCGTCGCATTTTACGTTCTTGAGTGTTTCCATAGGCACACTGCCGGTGGTGTGTGCTACTACTCCTTTTATATGCGGAAGCCTGTCGGCCACTTCCTTTACAGCCGAGTCACTTACCGCGATGATGCAGAGGTCTGTGTCACAGTCAAGGCCATCAAGTGTTCTTGACGATATTGGCTCCACGCCGAATATACGGGCCATCTGTGTTCCTACATTCCCTTTGCCGACTACTGCTACTTTCATTTTAGAACTCGGATTTAAGTGTTTTATACAGTTGATGCACAGGAAGTCCCATGACATTGTAGTAACTGCCCTCTATGCCGGCAACTGCAGCACAGCCTATCCATTCCTGTATTCCGTAGGCACCGGCCTTGTCAAAAGGCCTGTATCTTTCTACATACCAGCGGGCCTCATCTTCAGTAATTTCAGCGAAGCAGACTCCGGTATAAGTGGAAAAACTGACTGATTTTTCCTTGGTGGTCACAGTGACACCTGTCGCTACCGTATGTGTGCGGCCCTGCAGGCGCATAAGCATGTCGACAGCCTCCTGTTCTGAATGAGGTTTGCCGTAGATCCTGCCGTCAAGAATCACTATCGTGTCTGCGGTTATCACAAGTTCATTGCCCTTTATTTCCTCTGCATATGCCTTCCCCTTGAGTGCCGACAGATACTCCGCCACCTGCATGGCAGGCATTTCGGCAGGATAAGTCTCGTCTATTCCATCTTTGGTGTGCACCTCGAAGGGAATGTCGAGCATTCCCAGCAGTTCCTGTCTTCTTGGCGACTTGCTTGCAAGTATCACCTTGTATTTACTTATATTGTCAAGCATGGTTTCCTATTGGTTCGTATACTTTCTCCATTTGTCGATGAGTTCGGTCATGTCTTCCGGCACCGGACACTCGAAGTCCATCTGTTCTCCGGTGCGTGGATGCCTGAAACCCAGTGTGCGGGCATGCAGCGCCTGTCGGGGACATGTGTCAAAGCAGTTCTCTATGAATCTGTGGTATTTGGCAAAAGTCGTTCCTTTGAGTATCTTGTCGCCGCCGTACCTGGCGTCATTAAAGAGGGGGTGACCCTTCCACTGCATATGGACCCTGATCTGGTGTGTGCGGCCTGTTTCAAGCACGCATTTCACCAGTGTCACATATCCGAACCGTTCAAGTACCTGATAGTGTGTCACGGCATGTTTACCTATCTCCGGGTCAGTGAAGACTGCCATTTGCAGTTTGTTGCGCGGATTGCGTGCTATATTGCCGGTGATAGTGCCGCTGTCTTCGTCAAAGTCTCCCCACACAAGCGCGTTGTATTCCCGTCGGGTGGTCTTGTTGAAGAACTGCAGTCCGAGATCCGTCTTGGCCTCAGGAGTCTTTGCTATCACAAGCAGTCCGCTTGTGTCTTTGTCTATCCTGTGCACGAGTCCTAAACGTGGATCGTTGACGTCATAGTTGTCATCATTGCGGAAGTAGTAGGCGAGCGCGTTGACAAGTGTGCCGCTGTAGTTTCCATGTCCGGGATGCACCACAAGTCCGGCCGGCTTGTTCACTACCATGAGGTCCTGATCCTCATAAACTACGTCGAGAGGTATGTCTTGCGCTATGATCTCGAATTCATAGCGAGGTCTGTCCATCACGATGCTGACCACGTCAAGCGGCTTTACCTTGTAGCTTGACTTGACCGGTCGCCCGTTCACTATTATGCAGCCGGCGTCCGCGGCCTGCTGTATGCGGTTGCGGGAGGTTTTGGTCATGCGGTCCACAAGGAATTTGTCTACACGCAGCAGTTGTTGTCCCTTGTCGGCCTCAAACCGGAAATGTTCGTAAAGCTCGCGTCCGTCTTCTGTTATGAAGGTGGGTTCTTCAGTAGTCTCATCGACTGAATCCTCGGGGTCATTGTCCATGCCTTGGGCAATGTCGTTCATGTAAGTCTCCCTCTCTTCGGGATTTTCATCAATAATACTCATACGATTCAGTCTCTTCGATGATTGTCTCTTCTGTAGGGTATAGTTCGGGACTCGTCATTTCTCCCGTTCCATATGGATCATCAGCAGTGAATCCTGGGTCTATGTCTGACTGTATGGAGTCTCTTACCGCGTCGAGGTTGCCGTCAAAGACTTCCATTACTATCCTGGCGTTTACCGGAATCTTCTGCATCTTCTTCACCACTTTGCCGTTGGCGAATATCTTTGATATGCAGTCGTTCTCGCCCAGTATCTTGATTACCCTGATGTCCTTGAATCCGAGTTCCTCAAGTCTTGCCCTTCCCTGTCTGAACGATGTGGACTTCAGCGCGTCTTCGCGTGGATTGTTGTCCTCGTCGATGATTACCTCTTTCGGATGCACGGCATTGATGTAAAGGAATATCTTGCGTCCCGGTTTTACGGTTGAGTTGGACTTGGGAAACTGCTCAATCACATAGCCCGGCTTCTCGTCTTCCTTATACAGGGAGTCGCGGATGTCTACCTTGAAGCCTTTAGAATGTAGGATCTCTATGGCCTGTGTATACGACATCTTTTCCACTCCCGGCACCACGGCGCTCTCTCCGTGGCGGGTGAAGATGGCGAAGGAAAAGTATGCTATGCCGAGTCCGGCTGCCCCGACCAATATGATGATTATTAAGTTTGCAAGCACCGGATGGCGTGCGATAAATCCTTTGTCTTTCATAAAATTTCAGTTCGTTTTGTGAAATCGACTTCAAAGTTAATAATTTTTCTTGTAAAAAACGTAGTTGTATGAAAAAAAATTATTAACTTTGCATGCTTATTATGCTTATAAACGTATGAAGAAACTTCTCAACATATCTGTCCTCCTCATTGTTATGGCCGTAGGTCTCTCATCCTGTGGAGAATACAACAAGGTGCTTAAGAGTACCGATATGAACTACAAATTCGAGTATGCGAAAAAAGCATACGAGCAGCGCAAATATATGCAGGCGATCACTCTGCTTCAGGATCTCCAGATGCCTATGCGTGGCACTGAGAATGGAGAGGATGCCACTTTCCTGCTTGCCATGTCATATTTCGAGAACAAGGACTATCTCAATTCCGCCGTATACTTCAAGAATTACTACCAGCGCTATCCGCGCGGCAAGTATGCGGAACTCTCTCGTTTCTACTGCGGATATGGTTATTATCTTGATTCTCCCGATCCTCAGCTCGACCAGACTTTTACTCTCAAGGCTATTGAGGAACTGCAGGGTTTTCTCGATTATTTCCCCAACAGCGACAAGGCCGGTATTGCGAAGAATGCCATATTCGAGATGCAGGACAAGCTCACCCTCAAGCAGCTTCAGAATGCACAGTTGTATTACAACCTCGGCAATTTCCTTGGCAACAACTATGAGTCGTGTATCATAACTGCCAAAAATGCTCTTAAGGATTTCCCTTATTCTAAATATCGCGAGGACTTCGAGATGCTGATTCTCAAGGCAAAGTATCAGGAGGCCAAGAACTCTATCGCGGAGAAGAGCGAGGATCGCTATCGTGACGTGATCGACGAGTATTATTCTTTTATCAATACTTATCCCGAGTCGAAAAATATTTCAGAGGCTAAATCCATCTTCAATATCGCCTCAAAGCATCTGGGTGAATGATCTCCCGGATATATTATAGAAACATACTACACACCATACGTAAATCATAATTGCATATTATGGACTACAAGAAGACAAACGCACCCCTCACCACCGTGACTCGCGACATGATCGCAATGGCGGAGCAGACAGGCAACGTGTATGAGACAGTTTGCATCATCGGCAAACGCGCCAACCAGATTGCCATCGAACTTAAGAAGGAACTGGAGAAGAAACTCGCTGACTTCGCCTCTACTGACAATCTCGAGGAGGTTTCAGAAAACCGCGAGCAGATTGAGATTTCCCGTTTCTACGAGAAACTCCCGAAGCCGACACTGATCGCTACTCAGGAGTATCTTGAGCACAAACTCTATTTCTCGAATCCTCTTAAGGAGCGTGAGAAACTCAACGACTGATGAGGATTCTGCTCTTTAATCCCTCTACTGAATACGCCCTCGCTACGGGGGCGTCTTTTTATACCCCTCCGGCAGTTGTCGAGGAGTTTAGAGTGGCTAATCAGTTGCTTCCGGAAGCATGGGCGGATCATGACGATATGATTCTCGTGGATGATCCCTCTGTCCTTCGCTCATCGTCAGTGCTTGTGGGCTGGAGCGATCTCGAACGGATTTACATGCAGTATCCGGATGCGAGGATTGAGCCGTGGGGATGGAATCATGCGCTGAGAAGACGGCTGCTTGACAATGGTGTGCCTGAATCCTCGCTTCCGACATTGGAATATCTTGATATGCTCAGGAGTCTGGCTCACCGTCGTACTACCATATTGTTGAATGAGGAGTGGAATGATAGGTCCTTTGCTCAGGGGCCGGTACCGCTGCCTGTCGAGTTGTTTTCGGAGGATGATTGTGTCACTTTCTACCGGAATAACAGCGGATGCTGGATGAAGGCACCGTGGAGTTCTAGTGGCAGGGGAGTGATCAATACTGCGGCCGATATGGAGGAGAGGCATGTCAGACCTTGGTGTAGAGGTATAATTCGCCGGCAGGGGAGCGTTATGGCGGAGACAGCGGCCGACAGGGTGGCTGACTATGCTACAGAGTGGAGGTTGAGTGATGGCAAGGCCGATTATTTAGGACTGTCGTCATTCCTCACGTCCAACAGAGGTAAGTATATATCAAACAGCAGAGTGTCACAGTCTCAGATGAAGATGCAGTTTGATAATCAAAGCGCGATCCGGTTATACGACGTGATAGATGCTCAGAAGGAAATACTTGAAAAGGTATTGCGAGGTTATGAAGGTTTGCTCGGCATTGACATGATCGTGGAGCGCTCAGGGGCTCTGCGTCCCTTTGTAGAGACGAATCTTCGCCGTACCATGGGAATGCTGTATCTGTAGCCTTTCTGCTGAGACTTATCCCCTTTATGAGACTCGTGTCTATCTATGCCGTGGAGGCTGTTTCTGCTTAAGACTGCTGATTAGTCTTTTATCATCGTGTGTGCCATGACTTGGTCATGACCGATGCGGAAGAAGTTTCTTGAATAGTCTTTGGGCCGAAGGATTTGATGGTTGTAGATGACGGTGTCTATGTCGAGTGGGACATCTCCTGCCGCTCTGGCCTCTTCCGTTCGTCCGCATTCTTTCTCATGTATCTTGCATAGTTCATCTATTTCTTCAGGATTGAGACTGGTTTTACCGCACACAACCGCGTTGTAATACTCACGGCCGCTGCCATGATAGTCTGGAGTGGCATATATCGATGAGGTCTTCAGTTCGGAGATGAAGGTCTGAAGCCACTTTATGCCGTTGGCCACGTTCGACGGCCTGTCTCCACAGTTGCTCCCTACCGAGAAGACTACCTCATGAAGTGAGTCTTCCGGTGTCATTTCTTTTTAAGGGTTATGAGTGTTATTTCAGGATTGCTGTTGCCGAGACGATAAGGCATGGCTACCTCACCCGCTCCGATATTTACGTATAGCGACGGGCGGTCGAGACTTCTTGTGAGTCCGTCGGATGTTGTCGGATTGCCGAAATCCTCTATTTTCCCGTTGTTGTCATCTGTATAGAATCCACCCCAGGTCTGATAGCGGAAAGCCGAGGGCGACCAGCGTCTGCCAAACGCGTTGGCACTCATCTGCATGGCATGGGTATGTCCTGAGAGACTGATATCTATATTCGATTTATGGCGCACTTCCCTTATCCAGTGTTCAGGATTGTGGGTTAGAAGTATCTTGAAGTTGTTGTCATTAAGGCTGCGTACGCTGTCATTTGGATAAGCCACTCCAAGTTTGCCGTATTGACCGAATGGCGGTTCACCCCAGTTTTCCACTCCGATGATTGCTATGGAGTCTTTACTTGTCCCGTTAGAGCGGTATATGAAGTCATGGTCGTTGTTGAGCATCTTCCATCCAGCCTCTTTCTGATACTTTTTCAGCAGGTCGAGGTTGGATTTCTTTGCCGCCTCGTCAGGCCAGTCCACATAGTCACCATAGTCATGATTGCCGAGAATGGAGTAGACACCGTCTTTTGCCTTAAGCCGTGACAGTTCTGCGATGAAAGGCTTCATCTCCTCCGATTTCTGGTTTACTATGTCTCCCGTGAATACTATCAGGTCCGGCTTCATTCCGTTGATTGAGTCTACGAGGTCGGAAATGAAAGTAGTGTCATCTCCCCAGGTGCCGAGATGCAGGTCGGATATTTGTACCATCCTGTAGCCGTCGAAAGCCTTCGGAATTCGGTCGGACTCAAGGGTTAAGTCTACAGTCTGTGTCTTATGTCGGGTCACTGTGATTCCATACCATACACCGGCAAATCCCGCTATCGCCAGCGCAAGGCCGACGTATCTGGTCCATCTGATGCGTTTTGCTCCGAATATGCAGGGTATTCTGCCGACGATAGAAAAGAGGCAATACAGTATCTTGGGAATATATATGCTGAGATAGGCCGTAAGCATCCACATCACGGCATAAACCCCTCCGTCAAGACCACGGCGAGGCATGCATACTGTGACTGTCAGGAAAATCAAGCATATGAATGAGGAGACGGCATACCGGTCGCTCCATGACCACCTGCTTCGTGCTTTCCCTTGTCTGATATCAAGCCAGATATACAGGTCGGCAAGAATGCTGAGTGCGAATAGCAATATTACGGCTGCAACTGGTAGTCTCATCACTCAAATCCTCCAAGTATCGATTTTAGTTTGTTCTTTAGCGGATTTGCATACATGATGAGGATCATCTCGCGCATGAACGATCTTTCTTCTTCGGTTATGTCGTCTATGTCTATCTTGTTCAGCTGTTTCTCGAAGTAATCAAGACATTCCTGTTTTTCCTCTTCCGTATATTTATGGGCGAACCGTCCGGTCTCGTGCAGAGAGTCGTATGCCACGTAGTTGATCGGGAATATCTCGTATCCTCTGTGTATGGCCGAGTCTATGAGCGCGCATACATATTTCGCCGCCTTGTTGGTATCGCGAAACTCTCCGATTTCGTCGATTCTTACATTGATGCGGGGTGTAATCT
>X108_Striped_Desert_Hamster__coassemble_108_pt1 | contig 29346 bp, 17 predicted proteins | sample X108_Striped_Desert_Hamster__metabat2_low_PE_001 | metagenome-assembled genome bin X108_Striped_Desert_Hamster | reverse complement strand
CCTCTACAAGTACTCCGGCATTGAAGTCGATCCAGTCAGGTTTGCTCGAGGAAAGCCGACTGTTGGTCGAGATCTTGGCTGTCGGCACGAAAGTACCGAATGGAGTGCCGCGTCCTGTGGTGAAGAGTACGATCTGGCATCCGGATGCTGCGAGCGCAGTAGAAGCCACGAGGTCATTACCGGGTGCCGACAGCAGGTTAAGTCCTGCATTATGTATTCTTTCGCCATACGCAAGCACGCCTTTTACCTCGCTCTTGCCACTCTTCTGAGTGCATCCGAGCGCCTTTTCCTCAAGAGTGGATATGCCGCCCGCCTTATTTCCGGGCGATGGATTCTCTCCTACGGGCTCTCCGTGACTTAGGAAGTATTCCTTGAAGTCATTTATGAGATAGATGGTCTTGTCGAGTAGGGCATCGTCAGCACATCGCTGCATCAGTATTGTCTCCGCACCGAACATTTCGGGAACCTCGGTCAATACAGTTGTGCCACCCTGACAGTCGCAAAGGAAATCGGAAAACTCTCCAAGCAGCGGATTGGCCGTAATGCCGGAAAAACCGTCGCTGCCTCCACATTTGAGTCCGATACGGAGTTTCGAGGCCGGAAGGGTAGTACGCTTATCGTTTCTTGCGTTCTCATAAAGTTTGCGCAGAAGGTCAACTCCATATTCTACCTCGTCACCTTCGATTTCCTGACATACCATGAATTTCACACGGTTCCTGTCATAATCTCCGCAAAACTCCTCAAATACCTTGGGCTGATTGTTCTCGCATCCGAGTCCTACCACGAGTATACCACCGGCATTGGGATGATGTACCATATCGCGGAGTATTTTCTTTGTATTCTCATGGTCATCGCCGAGCTGAGAGCATCCATAGTTGTGCGGGAATCCGAAGATACCGTCCACACCTTCAGCACCGGTTTCCTCATTAAGACGGTCTACGATCTGCTTGACGATTCCGTTGACACAGCCGACAGTGGGGATTACCCATATCTCATTTCTGACGCCAGCCTGTCCGTCGGCACGCAGATAGCCTTCGAAAGTGCGTTCACCTCCTTCGCAATGGCATTTTTCGACTTTGGCTCTCTTTATGCCGGAATAGTCAAGCTGACCGGCGAGGTTGGTCTTTATGTCATGGTCATCGAGAAATGAGCCTTTCTCGATGTCATGCCTTGCATGACCGATAGGGAACCCGTATTTCACGATATTCTCACCTCCCTTTATGTCGGTAAGAGCGAATTTATGACCTGCGGGTATGTCGGATACAAGCACGAACTTTACTCCGTCTACATCAACCTCCCTGCCCTTTTCCAAAGCGTTGATTGCAACCGCTACATTATCGGCGGGATTGATCTTTATATAGTCTTTCATGTCTGAAGTATATATACTCTACATGCCCGGATACGTAAAGTGCGCGTACCGGGCATGTGTAAGGTATTGATTAGAGGATGCTTTCTACTGTTGCAAGCATTCCTTTATCACGGATGCTGTCAAGATACTCTGTCACGAGATCGGTCAGGCCCGGTATCTCATTAAGATTGCCGTGTTCTTTCCAGATCAGTTCGTCTGCTGCCAGTACTCCTTCTGCCACCTTGCGGGTGTCACCGGTAGCCCAGAGTTCAGTCAGGAGATCCATGATCTTCTGGTCGTCCTTAGGCTGGATAGGCGCTCCGTCCTCACGGTTGCCGCCCTTGTAATATGTGATGATGGCTGCAAGTCCGAGCACGAGACCCTTGGGAAGCTCACCCTTGCGTTCGAGATAAGTCTTGACGCCGGGAAGGTCGCGTGTCTGGTATTTCGGGAAGGAGTTGAGCATGATTGATGTAACCTGATGGTCGACGAAGGGATTGTTGAAGCGTTCGAGAACGCTTTCGCCATATGCTGTAAGCTCATCCATCGGGAGGTTGAGTGTCTGCATAAGTTCGTCAAACTGTACCTTGTGAATGTACTTTCCGATGACCGGATGGTTGCATGCATCGCGCACGATATCCACGCCGCTGAGATAGCTGACGGGGGAGAGCACTGTGTGAGGACCATTGAGCAGTGTCACCTTGCGCTCGTGGTACGGAGCCTCGGAATCTGTGATGATTACATTGAGGCCGGCCTTTTCGGCGGGGAACTCAGCACGGAGTTCTTCGATGCTCATGTTTTCCGGACGTTCGATTACCCATACATGGAATGCCTCGCCCTGAACCACGACATTGTCCTTGTATCCAAGTTTTTCCTGAATAGATGCGATTTCCTTGCGGGGGAATCCGGGTACGATGCGGTCTACAAGTGTGGCGCAGACATAGTTGTATGTATTAAACCAGTTCTTGAATCCTTCATAGTCGGCTCCAAGCGACTCTTTCCAGAGATCGATGTAGTCGTTGATGAATTTCTTGAGATGGTGTCCGTTCTCGAATATGAGCTCGCACGGCATGATGATGAGGCCCTTCTTGGGATCTCCTTCAAATGCCTTGTAGCGTGTATAGAGTATCTGAGTGAGCTTTGCCGGATATGAAGCAGGCGGTGTGTCGGTCAGTTTACATTCTGGATCAAACGCGATACCGGCTTCGGTAGTATTGGAAATGACGAAACGAATCTCGGGCTGCACTGCTAGTCCGAGCATGGCGTCATGCTGTCCCCAGGGGTTGATGCCGCGGCTGATTACGTCGACTCTCTTGAAGGAGTTGATTATCTCGCCGTTGAGTCGGCCCTGAAGGTTTACGTGATAAAGATAATCCTGCGATGACAGAAGCTTCATAGCGAAGTCATCGGGGGTACCCTGAAGCAATACAACGGAAGCATTGAAATCTGTTGCCTCGTTCATATTCTTTACGATCCAGTCTACAAAAGCACGAAGGAAGTTGCCTTCGCCAAACTGGATGATCCTTTCGGGAGCCGTCGCTTTGGGGGCGGTCAGTTTGTTTAAAACTTTCATGGTGTTATGAAATATATATTTTCATTTGTTTAGTTAGACAATATGGGTCAGTTCATTCGGATATGCAAAACTAAGAAATCTTCCGCACATATGCAAATAAATGTCCCATAAATCTAACATCGATTATCAATTTTATAATATTCTCACGAGGCGCGCATTTATTTCTGCATGTGTTCCATGTCGACCCCGCAGAATCTTTTAGTGCCCTTGCTTTCAAATCCCATCTTTACATACAGTTTTCTGGCATTGGGATTGCTGAAGTCTACGAGAAGCCCTATGGGTTTGCCTCCGTTCCGGTGGCGTTCCACCATCGCCTCGATCAGCTTGCCACCGAGCCCCTGCCGGCGGTGTGACTTGCTTACCATAAGGGTGTCGATATATATCTGGTCGGGAGTTGTCTCGTCGTCCATTTCAGACTCCTTGAGATCAGCAGCAAACAGTTCGTTGTATTTCTCTACGAAGTCTTCTCTCATCCTGTGTAGGCAGGCTCCGTCATATGCTATTATGACACCGGCCCGTTCACCATTCGGCGCTAAGGCAATCAGAGAGTTGCGGTAACTGTACTGACTTGTTGAGTTTGATGCGAGGAAGGTAAACAATTCCTTAATTTTGGGAAGGTTCTCGATTCCGCCGCCAATTTGGGCGCAAATTTCCTCTCCGATGGCATCCATGACTCCCTCGGCAATGAACGATGCGTCATCAGGTGATGCTTCCGTGATTCTATAATCCATTTTGTTATATCGTAAATGAAAGTATTACTCTCTGGTAGAAATTAAAATGTGATGGAGCGACATTAAAGTCAAGCGATGCTCTGAGCGACATGAAGGAGCGCCTGAGGAATATTACGGATAATGACGTGCGGTTATACAGGGAAGCGGCGTAATAAGGCTCTCCCTGATCAAGGATACTTCCGTATTTTCCTGCATACGGAAACAGCTTGCCTCCGGCATAGAAAGTGTTTTTCAACTCAAGAAATTTCCATGCGATGTCAATGTCTGCCCATATTCCGGCAGGAGTCTTCCAGTCTCCGTCGCCACGGTCACGCGTCAGACTGCCGAGCACTCCCACACGCAGGCTGCATGAATCAAGGGGTGTTGCAGCCATTTTCGCGATATTGATGCCGGCATATGGATTGTAAACGAAGTTATCCACCACATGCTGGTCCGGATTCCCTGATTTGTCAAATGCAAGATGGTTCATCATTGCAAGTCCACCCCACATGAATCGCCCTCCTGAATAGGTACGTTCACCCATTGCGATGACATTGAATGCCTCGCGCTGCTCTTTTGTCTGCATGCCCCTCCAGTCTACTACGGCCTGAAAATAGCCTTTCTCGTTTCTGTATCCTATAAGGGCGCCTCTTACATTATGTTGAGCGTATTTTACGGAATCATTCCAGATATAATTGGGCATTTCGGCATAGAGCTGGTCTCTGCCAAACATTCCTATCGCAAACCTCAGACCTTTGTTCTCGTATCTGTAATAGACAGTGGGCGAAATCCTGTGTCCGTCCCATTCACAGCCTATGGGTTGTGTCCATACCGCTCCTGCTGCTACTATGTGCTTTCCATCTTCAAGACTGATTCCTATTTCCGGCGACAGTTGTGTCTGGAAGAAAGTCTTGGCCGGTGCGTACTTTGTGTCTCCCTCCCGGTTGTCAAAAACAGCTGAAAGGTCTACTCCCCAGTAAAGGTCGGGCTTTTGAGCGAATATGTCTATAGCCACTGCCATTACTGCGAAAAGTATGACAGCGGTCTTAAGTCTGTTTGGTTTCATGACAATACGTCCGGACGGCGGAATGATGAGTATATTCGGGGAATGGATATGTATAGACGGCTGACTATCATGAGCGATATGTATCCGAATACGCTTCCGAAAGCGGCCCCGCATAAAATATCGGTCGGATAGTGGACACCAAGGTAAAGCCTCGATATGCTCACGACTATGGCCCATGTGAATATCATGAATGTGAAGGATCGCGAACGCAGCACGCATGAAAGGAGAGTGGCGAGAGCAAATGTATTAGCTGCGTGACATGATGGCCAGCTGTAGCCGCCGGGACTGATTCCCTTGACTATGGTGATATATTCGAAAATAGGATTATCTGGATTACATGGGCGCAGTCGTCCTATATAGGGACGGATCACGCTTGCGCAGATCTGGTCGGTCATCACGATTGCAAGTACTACGGCGAGTAGGGTAAGAGCGGCGTATTTTGGCCCGAGTCTTTTGAATAATAGGTCTATCAGGATTAGATAGAAGGGAATCCAGATCCATTTTCCGGTTATAAGCGACATGAGTTCGTCCATGAATGGAGTATGGTTTCCGTTGAAAAAGAGCAATATATGCTCGTCTATTGATGTAAGTGTTTCAATCATTTCTATAGGTAGTAATAATCTGATTCTTATGCTTTTTAATGGTTCTGCTGCAACATTGTTGCTCTTTTTTCGCAAATATAGTTCTTTTTTTCGGATTTTCAATATAGTAACGCATATTTTTATGATTTTTTTAAAAAAAATATGGATGTACTTCATCACGAAGCACATCCACATCAATATAGAGGTTTGGGATATGTATGTCAGAAATGGGAGGTACCGTCGAAGCAATGTGTGCATATCTGCTCCTTGGGGAGATCGATCGCTTCCACAAGATTCTCCAGTGTGTTGAATTTCAACGATGTGAGACCATAACGTTCGCGCATCTTCTCAACCATCTTGCAGTAACGGCAACTGCCTGTGGTGGCATATTCATCAAGATGTGCATTGGGATCGCCCTCAAGTTCTTCAATTATCCTTCGGGTCAGAAGTTCCATTTCTGATTTGGAGGATGTGAAGTTCAGGTATCTGCAGCCATAGATCAGTGGAGGACAGGCTATTCGCATGTGCACCTCTTTTGCGCCGCAATCGAAAAGGGATTTTACATTGTCGTTCAACTGTGTGCCTCTTACAATCGAGTCATCGCAGAAAAGAGCGCGTTTTCCCTCGAGCATGGCCTTGTTGGGAACAAGTTTCATTTTTGCAATGAAGGAACGCATCGACTGGTCGGCCGGTGTGAAGCTGCGTGGCCATGTCGGTGTATACTTTGAGATACAGCGTTGATACGGAGTGCCGTGACCGGCAGCGTAACCGAGAGCCATACCGACACCTGAATCAGGTATTCCGGCTACACAGTCGATGTCGGTATCCTTGTCCTGCTGACCGAATGAATAGCCTGACTTGAATCTGACGTCTTCTACGTTGCGCTTTTCATATGTTGACGTGGGGAAACCGTAGTATACCCACATGAATGCACATATCTGCATTTCCTTGTTAGGCTCTCTAAGCTGAACAAGACCGTCTGGCTTAAGCTCGACAATCTCTCCGGGGCCTACATCACGCAGCAGTTCATAATCGAGATTAGGAAATGAGGTGGACTCACTGCTCACGGCATATCCATCTTCTTTTTTTCCGATTACTATTGAAGTGCGACCGAGTTTGTCACGCCCAACGATGACCGAGTTTTCTGTCAGGATCAGCATTGAGCAAGATCCCTTGACCTTGTTGTATACGTTTTCTATGCCTTCCTTGAAGGTCTTGCCTTCATTTATGAGAAGTCCTATAAGTTCCGTCGGATTGGTGACACCTGAACTTAGTTCGGCGAAATGAGCACCTTTGTCGATAAGTTCTTTTTCAAGTTGATCGATATTGTCGATTTTAGCGACTGTGACCAGTGCATACCTTCCGAGGTGAGAGTTGATGGTGATAGGCTGTGGGTCAGTATCACTGATTACCCCTATGCCCATGTTCCCCTTGTATTTGTGCAGTTCTGACTCGAATTTCGTGCGGAAATAACTGCTTTCAAGTGAGTGTATCGACCTGCAGAACCTTTTTTCTTCCGCATCATAGGTCACCATACCGCCCCGGCGGGTGCCGAGATGTGAATTGTAGTCAACGCCATAGAAAATGTCGTTGACACATTTGCGTTTTAAGGCTGCGCCAAAAAAACCTCCCATAAGATTGTCAAGTTTTGCTTGTTACCTGTTCTAAAATAAATCCGGAGAGGACAGTTTTGCTATCCTCTCCGGATTCACGGTGCAAAATTAATAAAAAGTTGCAATACTTTTACTCTATCACCTCGATTTTTTTGAAGATTTTCCTCCTTTGAGATTCATTTTATTCACTATTCTTTCAGCAAGAGTCTTCTTGTTGAGAGGGTGTATGTCGTTCCATTCACCAAGGTCGTAATTCTCCACAAGCTCGCAGTTGCTGACTTTCTCGCAGGTGTTTTTTTGTATCTCACGCATCTCGGCCCATGCCTGACGCCCTCCCTTGTCGCTATCAGCCAGGAAGTTGGCAAGTTCTACTACATAGAATGGCAATGACGCGTCTCTCCGGTCAGACCTCCACAGGTATATCATTTTTTCGAGAAGTCCACCATACTCGTTGCGGGTAGAGACGTTGCTTTCACCCTGATACCATACCACATTACCTACACCGTAGTTGGTGATCGGCGATATCATTGAGTTGTAAAGCACCGTAGGCGAGTAGCACCAGAAAGTGCTGCCTGGAGCCTTGGGCATCTCCTTACCCTGCTTGTATTTCCATATGCCTTCAAGTGAAATCTCGTCACCACCCTCGAATACTAACTTATACGGTTTTTCAGGTATGAACTCACCCCTGCCGCCGTTTGATACAAGGCGCACTGCTATCGTGTTTTCTCCGGCCTTCAGCAGTCCGTCGCGCAATTTGTATTTTCGCGGAGGATAGCAATACGATACAGTGCCGACAAACTCACCGTTGACATAAGTCGAATCAGAATCCACAAGAGTACCAACCCTGAGCATTGCGGGTTTTGATGCCAGTTCGGCAGGTACATTTACTTTCTTTACGAACCAGTGGCTTCCGCCTATGGGATTATATCCGTCAGTAGTCCAGCTTCTGTCATTCAGAATGTCAACATCTTTCCATGTCGAAACATCAGTGGTCTTTGACTCCCAGTGTTCTTTTCGTCCGGGATCGCCTGCGTGAAGAGCGGCATTCCATCGCCCTTGCATCTCGCGTTCAGTTGCAGTGACCGTGTCGCGGTACCCGCTGTCTTTGTCTATGGCCAGACGGGCGAGTTGTCGTGGATATGCTGTAAGTGCCTTCTCACTCATCCAGGCCTCAATAGGAGTTCCACCCCAACTGCAGTTTATTATACCGACCGGCCGGCCTGTCTTGGCGTTCATCTCCATGGCAAGGAAATAACCCAAGGCGGAGAATGTCGCACTGGTTGAGGGTGCCGTCTTCATCCATTGTCCGCCATTCAGGTCTTTTTGCGGACCATCGAAGGCAATATCTTTGGGCGCGGTAAAGTGCCGGATCTTATCGTTCTTGTAACTGGATATGATATCGCCAAACATATCTTCAACACGATAGACAAAAAGTTCCATGTTGCTCTGTCCGGAACATAACACGACATCACCACTCAAGACATCTTTCAGCGTCTTGTCGCCTATCTGGATTGTGTATGGACCTCCGGGGGCAAGAGCAGGCAACTGTATTTTCCAGTTTCCATTCTCATCGGCGGTTACTCTTGACTTGCGTCCCTGGTTTATCCTTACATCAAATTTCTCACCGGGGTCGGCAGTACCCCAGAGTGTAAGGGGCTTTGTGAATTCCACAACCATACCGTCCTGCAGGATCTGTGCAGGCTTGACCTCGGCATATGCGGTCAACGCAAATAATGCCGCAGCCGCAAGTATAGGTCTTTTCATATCGATTATATCTATTAAATGGATTTAAGTGTTTATTATGCAAGCAATTAGTTTTCGATTATGCTTTCAGTACCTGCGATATAGTTGTCAGGTCAGTATCTGTACAGTTTTACGTGAAGTGCCTTGTAGCCATCCACTCCGATTCTGACATGTCTGCCCTGATGCGTTTCATCGCCGTTGAGTCTGCGTACAGTAGTGAACGAGCCGTCAGGATTCACCTTGACCTCATCACAACTCAATATGCCTACTCGTCCCTTTCCCTGCCATCCGTGTTTCTTGGCGGCATCGGAACCGGTCTGCATAAAACCGTCTTCACCAAGACTCGCCTCTATGTCGCTTTCTCCGACAGTTTCCCACTTCACGACAATTCCGCTGCCGGCAATCAGGTACTCGTCTTTTGCAAGTCTTATCACAATTCCTCCTCCATCGGGCCATACGCTACCGTCAGTAGCCCGGCTGTCCCATGGTAAGGTGAAGAAATGGGATGAGATCGTTCGTATTCCGTCTTGTTCCTTGGTTATGGATTCCTTGGCATTTGACGAGTCAAAAAGCAATCCATAGCACTCTTTTTCACGAGAAAGCGGCACAACCGTTTCAAGCAATCCATATGCTTCCTTAAGCCTCTCCGCTTCTGCCGGAGTGGCATTCTCTATGGAAAAGGGGCTGAATCCAAGTGCATTATGTTGCCCGAATGCATAGAAGGCGTGAGTTCCACTATCGGTTGACCGTCTTATTTCAGGTATGAAGAGGGGATTTCCCTTCATGTCATACTGATTGAACCATGCTGCGAACGGAGGATCGTAAAGGTCGGGAGAAAGGAAGTCGACTGATGGCGCACCCGCTTTCCATATGCTTGCAAGCCGTGCGAGTGGTCCGGCGGAAGGATACTGTCCCGGGCGTCGACCTCTGCTGTCCATGGCGGCATTGACATATAAGGGAGTTGATGGAAGTTTTTCCCTCGCTACTTTTGCAAGTTGTTCCACATATCGTGCATAATTCCAGGCCATGAACATCTCTTCAGCATAGTCTGTGTCAGTCGAAAGGGTATTCCACGAAGCGCCGGTGCTTACGCCAAGACTTTTCGCCAGACTCTCGGGAATACCTTTTGCATATTCCTTGTCAGCGATAGGAGAGTGGTCACGTGCTGATTCAAGCATGCCGATTTCGTTCTCTATCTGAATCATGGTGACAATATTGTTTTTGTCGTTTGATTTCAGGTAGTCTATAAAAGCGTTAAACGCCTTAAGATCCGCATTCAGTACGTTATCGCTGAATGCACTGAGGATCTCCAGAGGCTTTCCCTCATCTGTTATAGCCCGTGGGTAACGTTTCGTATCTTTTTTCACCCATGACGGTGCATAGCAGCTCATTGAGTTTTTCCAAGCACCAAACCATAAGGGCACAATCTTGAGATCGTTCTCATTGGCAGCTTGAAGCGCCTCGCTTAAAAGTGTGAAATCAAAATGTCCTTCTTCCGGTTCGATAAGTTCCCAATATACGGGCATGAGGACTGTGTTAAGTCCCATTTGCTTAAGTTTTGGAAAATAGTTTCTGATATCGTCTTTCGATGAGGCTGAAGAGTTGCCGAGTTCTCCACCGAGTATCACATACCCCGGGATTCTTTGTGCTTCGGCATTTACGCCTGCCATCGCAAGAAGCGACACTGCCGTGGTTAAGATAAAGCCGCGTAGTCTCATTGTGCCTGTGTTTCTATGCTGTCTTTTCGTCGCTTGTTATTATCTTTTGCTGTCAAGAAGTTCTGATGAAGGATTGGTATAATTGTCTATACCGAGGTTTACCTTCATCATTTCGTCGAGGGTATGCATTGCGGGCTTCACAGGTTTCAAGCCTGCTATATCACCGAAATACTCAAGACATGCGTCCCTCCACCATATCGCGTCCTTGTGTTGGGTGAGAAGACGATTGTCTATGTCGGCATATATTTCCTTGTCTATGCAGTCTTCCAGCCTCCGCCATGTATTACGCATGTCGGCGACTCCATCTATGCCCGAATCATAATGACGGTTAAGAGCCTCCCAAACGGTTTCTCCGTTAGACAGACGATGGTTCCAGTCTGCATGATGAAACCATAGGAGATATTTTTCAGGACATGTGTTGATGTCTTCTATCTGAGATCTCATTGGTTCAGGATACTGTAGCGTTGCGCCACTGCCGGTCGACGCTGTACGGTCGAATCCTATTCCTGTCTTGTCTGCCCTATGATAGTACTTGGGCAGCCAATCCGCTCTCGCACCTTCAGGATCACACCAGGGTTCGGGTCCATAGTGATGTCCGAATGCAAAAAGATGGTGAAGACCGATAGGCATCATATAGTCCACCACATGCTCTCGGCTTGATTCCATCATGTCGGTAAAGTCGTCAAGGTCTTTTCCTTCGAGTGAAATCCAGGGTGTCATATAAGACCACTCTTTAATGATATCCGACGACTTTAAATCAGGATTCCATGCGAGTCTTCCGAATGCATACCAGTTGGCCTGTGCAAGTGGATGTCCCGTAAGATTCTCATCATCTCCTATATTGGCAACTCCAGCTATACCTACTACATTATCCTGAGGGGCTTCCTCAAAAAATTCTGTCCACATCGGGGCAAGATATGCCACATGGTTGGAATGACCGAGGTATTCCTGAGTGATCTGGAATTCGGCCATAAGCCTGGTTTTCTTCATTCCGTCGAAGAGTGCACTGTATGGTTCCCTCGGCTGGAAATCTACAGGCCCGTTCTTTACCTGGACGATTACATTGTCGGCAAACTGGCCATCAAGCGGATGAAACTCGGCATAAGCCTGTTTAGCCCTGTCAGGATCGGAAGGTGAGTAGACGAATGCCCTCCACATGACGATTCCCCGATGCTTGCCGATAGCCTTGGCAAGCATATTGGCACCTTCGGCATGTGTCCGGCCGAAATCACACGGACCGGGCTGTCCCTCGCTGTTGGCCTTCACGAGAAACCCGCCGAAGTCCGGTATAATCCTGTATATCTCATCGGCTTTTGCTTTCCACCATGCGGATACTTTCTTATCGAGCGGATCAGCAGTCTTGAGACCGCCAATTGCCATTGGTGATGCGAAATTGACCGACATGTAGACCTTGATTCCATATGGCCGGAGCACGTCGGCGACTTTTGCCACATTACCGATTATCTCATCGGTAAGCATTTCCGGCGATGCATTTACGTTGTTGACGACAGTGCCGTTGATTCCGGCCATGGCATTAGCCAACGCATATTTTTCATAAAGTCTCTTCTGATCTTCAGTCATGGGTCGGTTCCAGTCCCATATGCTCTTTCCGGCATATCCTCGCTCTATTGTTCCGTCAAGATTGTCCCAATGGTTCAGTATCCTTAGGTCGTTTACAGGAGAGTCGCTTCTGTCCGTACAGGCATTATGCCGGTAGAGCGACAATGCACCGTAAAGCAGTCCACGGCCTGACGACGCCTCTACGGTGACGGACCTTGAGGCACTGTCTACATCTACGGTATATGCCTCTGCATTGCCGATATGTCTTCGAGTCTCCACGAGCCTGACATTGGTGAAATATTCATCAGGTGAATATGTCGAGAGGATTTGTTTCGCTTGAAGCGCATTGATGTCTTTGCCTTTATACTCTACAGTACAGCCATGATTAATCTCAGGCAGCCATAGACGTGCATCCATCCTTTCGGCATTCACGTATTCATACAAGAAAGGCAAGGCCGCAGTTAGAATTGCAGCCTTGCTTATGATTGATGTGGATATTTTCATTACTTTAATGATGCTTCTACAAATGGTTTTACATTCCAGCTTCTGTCAATTGCAAGTGGATAGTCCGTACGGCCTCTCATTGGCCAGTCGTTTCTCCAGGAATCAGCATCATTGACTCCCCAGAAATTCACCCTTGTTATCTTGTCGGAATGCTTTATCAGGAGTTTCATGAATTCCGCCACCCTGTCATTCCACTGGTTGTCTATTTCAGGAGTGAGACCATCAGCATAGGGGTTCATCTTTTGGCTATACTCAAGATTATTCTCGACTGCAGCACCATGCACCACTGTCGGGAGCACTGTAAAGTCAAGTTCAGTAATCATTACGTCGCAACCTGTACCGGCAAAAGCCTCTATGCTTTTCTCGAATTCCTTATAATCAGGATAATCCATGCCGTTGTGTCCCTGCATTCCGATGGCATCGACTCTGAGTCCACGCTTCTTGAGGTCATTAACGATCTGGACATAGCGTTCGCGCTTCTTTTCCCCCGACATGGAGTAGTCGTTTATTATCAGTTGCGCGTCAGGATCCGCTTCATGCGCATACTGGAAGGCGAGGGGTATATACTCTTCACCGAGAATCTGATAAAACGGGGTCTTACGATATGAGCCGTCGTCCTCTACAGTCTCATTCACTACGTCCCAGGCATGAACCTTGCCTTTATATCTCCCTACGATGGTGTGGATATGATCGCGAAGACGTTGTTTAAGCACATCAGGACTGACGTTTTCGCCCTTTTCATCTACACAGAACCAGGGTGAGAGCTGTGAGTGCCATACAAGACAATGGCCTACGATCCACATGTTGTTGTCGGTTCCGAATTTCACAAAGTTATCGGCATCTTCCCAGTTGTACTCGTTTTCAGTCGGATGAATCTCTGCTGATTTCATGCAGTTTTCGGCCACTATAGTATTAAAATGTCGTTTCGCCACCTCAGCTCCGATCGAGTCCTTGCCGTTGGTCTGATTCACATTGAGTGAAGTACCGGTCTTGAAATACTCCGAATATGACTCGCAGATGGGTGTCTGTTCCATTGCGGGTATCACATTGGCTGTTTCTTGCCTGCTGCTTGTGCAGGCTGTCGCGATTAGCATCACTGTTGCCAGATAGGATAGTTTCATTGATAATGGAAATCGTTTAAGGTTAATGAAAGAATAGTTATTGGTCTTGAGAAGGCCGGTCAGGGCCTTCTCAAGTAGGGGAGACCTGATCATCTTAATTAATCAGGTGGTTTATTCATATCGGGATCTTACTAATTCGATATTAGCAATACATGTTGATGATTGCCTCGTAAAGTTCCTGCTTGCCGCTTGTCTGCGCGGGTTCGCCATGTTCCTTGGAATAATTTACGAGATCCTCGAGGCTCAGCTTGCCTTCTTCGAAAGCCTTGCCTTCGCCCTTGTCAAACGATGCATAGCGGTCGGCAAGCATCTTCTTGTAGGGAGACTTCTCAAGCACAGCGGCTGCGCTTTCAAGTGCGCGTGCCATTGCGTCCATACCTGCGATGTGAGCGATGAAGATATCCTCGAGATCGGTGGAGTTGCGACGAGTCTTGGCGTCGAAGTTGGTACCGCCGTTGCCGAGACCACCGTTACGGATCACCTGCATCATTGCCTGTGTCAGTTCATAGTTGTCGATGGGGAACTGGTCGGTATCCCAGCCGTTCTGATAGTCACCGCGGTTAGCGTCGATAGAGCCGAGCATGCCGTTGTCTACTGCCACTGCGAGCTCATGCTCGAATGTGTGGCCTGCGAGTGTAGCGTGGTTCACCTCGATGTTTACCTTGAAGTCATTCTCGAGTCCGTGAGCCTTGAGGAAACCGATTACAGTCTCGGTGTCAACGTCATACTGGTGCTTAGAGGGCTCCATGGGCTTGGGTTCGATCAGGAATGTACCTGTAAATCCTTTGCTGCGGGCATAGTCGCGTGCCATGGTAAGGATGCGTGCGAGATGTTCTTTCTCACGCTTCTGGTCTGTATTGAGCAGGCTCATGTAGCCTTCGCGGCCACCCCAGAACACGTAGTTCTGACCACCGAGCGCGATAGTTGCGTCGATAGCGTTCTTGATCTGTACGGCTGCACGTGCCACTACATCAAAGTCGGGGTTTGTAGCAGCACCGTTCATATAGCGGCCGTTGCCGAATACGTTGGCTGTGCCCCAGAGGTTCTTGATGCCTGTCTCTGCCATTTTCTCCTTGAGATAGACAGTGATTTCCTTCATGGCTGACTCATACTCGTTGATATCGGCGATATCACCTACGAGGTCGGTATCATGGAAGCAGTAGTATTCGATGCCCATCTTCGACATGATCTCGAAACCTGCGTCTACCTTGTTCTTTGCGATTTCCATTGCATTGGCGCCTTCATTCCAGGGGAATTTCTTTGTGCCGCCACCAAACTGGTCGCCACCTTCTGCACAAAGTGTGTGCCACCATGCCATAGCGAACTTGAGCCATTCTTTCATGGGTTTGCCAAGTACGAGCTTCTCTGCGTCGTAGTAGCGGTATGCGAGGGGATTATAGCTTTCCTTACCCTCGAATTTGATTTTCCCTATGCCGGGAAAATATTCTTTCTGTGCCATAATTAAGATGTTAAAATGTAAATTGGGTTATTATTATGGATTTCTTTTTATTCAGGTCAGTGGCTTAACCTTCCACTGCCTTCAGGCACTCCTTCCAGCGGTTGTAAGCCTCGAGATAGGGAGCGTTGTCGCCGGTAGGCGTGATTTCCTTGATTTTTCTGAGCGTCGCGAATGCCTCGTTGTTGTCCTTGTAGATTCCGGCACCCATACCTGCACCTTTTGCAGCTCCCACACTGCCGTCTGTCTCGTAGAGCCGGATCGTGGCGCCGCTTACGGCCGCGAGCGTGTCTCTGAAGAGGGGACTGAGGAACATGTTGGCGTTGCCTGCATGTATTGTGTCCACCTTAAGGCCCATTGCCTCGGTGATCTCGATGCCATACATGAAGGAGAACACGATTCCCTCCTGAGCGGCACGCATCAGATGCGCCTTGTTGTGGATGTTGAAGTTGATGCCATGTATGGAGCATCCGGTCTCCTTATTCTGGAGTATTCTTTCAGCTCCGTTGCCGAAAGGTATGATGCTCACGCCGTCGGCGCCTACGGGTACAGACTCGGCAAGACGGTTCATGTCGTCATACCCCATGCCTGCATCTGCGATGTTCCTCTTTATCCAGCTGTTGAGGATACCGGTGCCGTTTATGCATGTAAGAACGCCGATCCTTGGCGCCTCAGCGGTATGGTTTACGTGCGCGAAGCAGTTGACTCTCGACTTCGGATCACAGTCTACCTTACCGTTCACAGCATACACTACTCCCGATGTGCCTGCAGTCGCCGCTATTTCACCGGGATTGAATACATTGAGGCTCAGTGCATTGTTCGGCTGGTCTCCCGCACGGTATGTCACCGGTGTTCCGGGTGCGAGTCCGAGTTCTGCCGCAGCAGCCGGAAGGAGTTCTCCCTGATTGCAGAATGTTGGCCTTACCTCCGGAAGGATCGACATGTCAAATCCGAAATAGTCCATCAGGAATCTTGCAGGACCATTCTCCTTGAAGTCCCAAAGCACATAGTTTGACAGGCCTTCGGGGGTAGTGCAGAGTTCACCGGTCATTTTCATTGCTATATAATCGGCAGGGAGCATCACTTTGTCTATCTTCGAGAATATCTCCGGCTCCTTGTCTTTTACCCATGCGAGTTTGGCGGCGGTGAAATTACCCGGAGAGTTGAGAAGGTGGCTCAGGCACTTCTCTGCACCAAGCTCCTTGAAGGCTTTCTCTCCGTATGACACTGCACGGGAATCACACCAGATGATGGCATCTCTGAGAAGTTTGCGGTTTTTGTCGACGCATACCAGTCCGTGCATCTGAAAAGAAAAACCGATTGCCTTGATGTCTTTTGGATCAATTCGGGAGGATGAGAGCACGCTCGATGTGACATCCTTTAGATATTGCCACCAACTTTCGGGGTTCTGCTCTGCCCACCCCTGGCGAACTGCCTTTATAGGAGCTTCAGTTTTCGGATAAAAGTCAGTGGCTACACATTTTCCACTTTCGGCATCTACGATACTTGCCTTGACCGAAGACGTACCTATGTCGTATCCTAATAAATACATTCCTTTTGTTTTTATGGTATAGTTATGTTGCATTGTAGACCGCTTCAAGCGGTTTTACTCCGACAAAATTAATAAAAATTTCAGACTTGAAAAAAAAAATCATGAAAAAGTTAAAAAATTTTTATGCCTATCAAAAATTTTTCTGTAATTTTGCATCATAGACTTAACACTCTCCTTACTGACAACAATAATTACTTAACCTCAAATCTAATCATGGCAGAATCAATTGAAGCGTATGCAGACGCAGGCGCGGATGCCTGCGAGACAAAGAAAGGCTTTTATAAGGTCTCTATGCTGCAGTGCATCGGTTTCGGATCCGGCGATCTTGCACAGAATCTCATCTATCAGACAATCAGCATGTATCTGCTGTTTTTCTACACGAATGTCTATCATCTTGATGCCGCTACAGCCGCGGTAATGTTTCTTGTAGTCCGTATTATAGATGTAATATGGGATCCCATAGTAGGAACATTTGTTGATAAGCATGATCCAAAGATGGGCAAATACAGGTCTTATCTCGTGCTTGGAGGCATACCTCTTACAGTATTCGCCATTCTCTGCTTCTGGAACGGTTTCTCGGGATCCATCTTCTATGCATATTTTACATATGTGGCTCTCTCGATGTGCTACACCCTCGTGAATGTGCCTTATGGCGCTCTCAATGCCTCACTCACGCGCGACACCAATGAGATCACGAAACTCACATCCGTGCGAATGTTTATGGCAAATATCGGCGGTCTCGCTGTAGGTTCAGGTATACCTCTCGTGCTCGAGATGATAGACCCGACGAGCACCGACAAGATGTCAACGTCTGACACCGCATGGTTCATGACCATGGCCATTTATGGACTGTTCGGTCTTGCGCTTCTTTTCTTCTGTTTCTCACAGTGCCGCGAACGCGTGGTAATGGACAAGAAGGCCACAGAAAATGTCAAGGTCTCCGACCTTTGGATGGAGTTTGTACACAATCGTCCACTCCGCATCCTCGCATTCTTCTTCATTACTGCATTCGCCATGATGGCGATTGGTAATGCAGCCGGCGCGTATTACATCAACTACAACTTGAACGGCACAGCCGGTCAACTCTCTATTTTCATGGGTCTCGGCTCGATACCGGCATTCATCTTCATGCCCCTTGTGCCGGCCATCAAGAGAAGGATAGGCAAGAGAGGCATGTTCTATGTGTTCCTGATGATAGCGATTATCGGCATGGCCATGCTTTATGCGGTATCAGTCATCCCCGGTCTTCAGCATATGTGGATTGTCTATGTGGCACAGTTTGTCAAGTCTACCGGTGTCATTGTGGCTACCGGCTATATGTGGGCACTTGTACCTGAGGTCATCTCATATGGAGAGTATACAAATGGAAAACGTATCGCCGGCATAGTCAATGCTCTCACCGGTATATTCTATAAGGCAGGTATGGCTCTCGGCGGCGTGGTTCCCGGACTTGTGCTTGCATTCGTAGGATTCAATAGTGAGGCTGCAGCTCAGACTCCTCTTGCCGAACAGGGCATACTCTGGCTTGTCTGTGTGATTCCCGCCATACTTCTCGCCGTAGCGATGTTCATCATCTCACGCTATGAACTCACCGACGAGGTGATCGATCGTATCAACACCGAAATAGAATCCCGTCATTCATGACCGGAAAAATCCAAAGTTTTACTAAAAATTCGCTAAAGTTCTTATGGCCCCTGAAGTCTTTAGGGGCCAGAAATCCAAAAGCAGCAATAACATAATGCATTAAAACCCAGAAAGATTATGAAAAGATACCTGTTTCCCGCCGATTATATGGCAGACCCCAGTGTCCACGTATTCAACGGCAAAATATATATATATCCTTCCCATGACTGGGAGTGTGAAAATGTCGAGAACGACAATGGTGACCAGTATGTGATGAAGGACATGCATGTGTTGTCGATAGATGGAGATCCTATGACCGGAGAAGTAATTGATCACGGTAAGGCTCTCGATATAGCCGACATCCCATGGGCAGGCCGTCAGCTTTGGGACTGCGATATCGCAGAGAAAGATGGCAAATACTACCTTTATTTCCCTTTGAAGGACAAGAATGATATTTTCCGTACCGGTGTAGCGATAGGCGACCGTCCGGAAGGTCCCTTCATTCCTCAGCCGGATCCTGTAAGAGGTAGTTATTCGATTGACTACTGCATCCTGAAGGAAGGTAACGACTATTACATGTATTTCGGTGGCCTCTGGGGTGGACAGCTCCAGCGCTATCAGGACAACAAGGCTCTCGAGATTCCCTATCTTCCCGAAGGTGACGCTCCCTCGCTTCCGAGCCGTTGCGTAAGGCTTTCGGCCGACATGCTCCAGTTTGCCGAGGAGCCGCGCCCCGTGCAGGTAGTGGACGAGGAGGGCAATCCGCTGCGCGCCGACGACCCGCACCGCTTCTTCGAGGCTTCGTGGGTACATAAATATAACGGCAAGTATTACTTCTCCTATTCCACAGGCGACAGCCATCTCCTCTGCTATGGTGTCGGTGACAATCCTTACGGACCTTTCACATATAAGGGCGTGATTCTCACTCCGGTGGTAGGATGGACCACTCACCACAGCATCATAGAGTTCGGAGGCAAGTGGTATCTCTTCCACCACGACAGCGTTCCTTCAGGCGGCAAGTCCTGGCTCCGCAGCCTTAAGGTATGCGAGCTCCACTACGATGCGGACGGCAACATTCTGCCCATCGAAGGCCTTGACTAAATATGTTGTGCAGCATATTTTCGCAATTGTGTAAAAATTAGTCGAAAAACATACTGAATTTAACAAACTTTTTATTAAATTTGTGAAATCTTTTTCATTTTATGAGGAAGATTTCACATTTTTTTTGTGTCTGTGAAGATGCATCGTACATCATGAATAATTATAATATCCTATACATTAACCTTTAAAATCACGCTGTATTCATGAAACATTTCAAACGTTTCAACCTCACGGCTTTGCTGTGGGCGTTATTGGCACTTCCGCTCTGGGCTTCAGCTCAGAACATCTCGGTGTCAGGTACGGTCATCGATGAGAATGGAGAACCTCTCATTGGTGCTACCGTGCAGCAAAAGGGCACTTCGGTCGGAACTGCAACCGATTTCGATGGCAAGTTCACACTTCAGGTGCCCTCAAAGTCAACACTCGTCTTCTCCTATGTTGGATACAACTCTCAGGAAGTTCCGGTCGGAGGTAAGACTAAAATCGACGTCACTCTTCGTCCGAATTCCGACATGCTGGATGAGGTCGTGGTAGTGGGCTATGGCCAGATGCGTAAGTCTGACATGACCGGTTCTGTGGCTTCTGTAGGAGCAGAGTCTATCAAGAAATCAGTACCTACAAGTATCGACCAGGTGCTTGCCGGCCGCGCCGCAGGTGTCTCGATACAGGCTAACTCCGGTACTCCCGGTGCCGCATCTACCATTCGCATCCGTGGTATAAATTCTCTCAACGCGACATCGCAGCCTATCTTTGTGATCGACGGAGTAGTGATCGAGGCTTCTTCAAGCGACGACAACGGCAACTCCAACCCGCTCGCGACCATCAACCCCTCCGATATTGTATCTATGGACATTCTGAAAGATGCGTCGGCTACAGCCATCTACGGTGCGCGAGCATCCAACGGTGTGATCATGATCACTACCAAGAGAGGTTCCAAAGGCGATGCAAGCGTGACCTACGACGGATATGTAGGCTGGCAGCAGATGCAGAAGAGCTACGACATGCTCAATCTTCGCGAGTATGCCGCTCATCATAATTATCGTGCAGGTCTTGGTGTAACTCCCCAGTCAAGCACATATGTTCGTCCTGACCTCCTCGGTGAAGGCACTGACTGGCAGAACGAACTCTTCCGCACCGCTTTCATGACCTCGCACAATATTTCGGTATCCGGCGGAAACGAGAAGACCACATATGCCTTCTCAGGCGGCTACATGGACCAGGACGGTATCGCGCTCGGATCCGACTCCCGACGCCTGTCGCTCCGCTCTAATCTGGAGACTCAGATCAAGTCATGGCTGCGCGGTGGAATCAACTTCGCATTCGCCGAGACAAAACAGAATGTAGGCACTGAAGGAACTATCCTCACAGCCCTCATGCAACAGCCTGTAGTGGCTGTGACTTCCCCCGACGGTACATTCGACGGTCCGGAAGACTCATGGATGCCCGACAACCCCGTAGGTCTTGCCTCCTTGATCACCAACAACAACCGAAAGACCAACTTCCGCCTCAATACATTCCTTGAAGCCACTCTCTACAAGGGCCTCACTCTCCGTACTGAGGTTTCCGGTGACTGGAACTACAACAACTATTACTACTATCAGCCCGACTATCAGTTCGGTATTAAGAAGCAGGAAATCCGCTCCTCCCGCTGGACAAAGAACCAGAGCAAATACTGGAGCTGGCGCAATATCCTCACCTACAACGCTACATTCAACGATATCCACAGCCTTAACGTGATGCTCGGTCATGAGATGAGCCACTTCAACTGGGAACAGCAAGTGGGTACCGCATCAGGATTCCTAACAAATACTACACCCGACCTTTCGGCAGGTGACAACAGCACTTCACGCTCTACAGGCTCGAAATTCCACAATTCAATCCTTTCCTGGTTCGGACGCGCATTTTACAGTTTCGACGACCGTTATCTTGTGACAGCCACTATCCGTCGTGATGGTTCCTCAAGATTCACCAAGCAGAACCGCTGGGGCTGGTTCCCATCTGTCGCTCTCGCATGGCGTGCATCGCAGGAGAGTTTCCTACGCGACATCGAATGGCTTAACAATACGAAACTCCGTCTCGGCTGGGGTTCCACAGGTAACCAGAATGTTGACCAGTGGGCAACAATAGGCCTGCTCAATTTCAAGACCACTCCATGGGGCCAGGGTGTGATGAATGCAAATACCCCCAACAGCGACCTGAAGTGGGAAACGACTTATTCCTACAACCTTGGTCTTGACCTCGGTTTCCTCGGCAACAGAATCGAGTTCTCGGCCGACCTTTACTATAAGAAGACTAAAAACCTTCTTCTTCAGGTGCAGATGCCTGCCTACATCAACGGCTATGGCTCTGACGGTCCCGCAAATCCTTGGCAGAACATCGGATCGCTCGAGAACAAGGGTGTTGAGTTTACTTTAAATACGACAAATATCACCAACAAGGATTTCCAGTGGACTACCAACGTAGTCTTCTCACTCAACCGCAATAAGGTGCGTCAGCTCGACACTGAATCAGCTACACTTGTGCGTACCATGCAGCCTGGCTCTACCAACATGAACATCACCATGACTAAGGAAGGAGAGCCCGTAGCACAGTTCTGGGGATATAAAGTTATCGGACGTTTCGACAAGCCTACCGATTTCTACCGTCATGACAAGGACGGCAATCTCGTGCAGGTGGCTATCCCGAAAGGCAATACTATCAGCCCGTCGAGCACCTGGATAGGTGACTATATCTTCGAGGACCTTAATGAAGATGGCGTTATCGATGAGAAGGACTGCACATTCATAGGCAACCCTGAGCCTAAGTTTACATTCGGTTTCGGTAACACACTTTCATGGAAAGGCTTCGACCTTAACATATTCTTCTCGGGTAGTTACGGCAATAAGGCTCTCAACCTTACCCGCATGCGCATCGAGGACCCGCGCGTCAATTCCAATATCACGAAAGACGCTATGAACGTGCCCATCATCAAGATGTACGATCCCAACGGTCCGGAAAACGACTACAGAAACCTTTATGTAGCCAACGCTTCGGAGACACTGATGTCGGCAGTTCAGCAGTCTGATGCCAACAACAACTATACCCGTATCTCCGACCGCCTCGTGGAAGATGCCTCTTATATCCGTCTGCAGAACCTGTCTCTCGGCTATACATTCCCGAAAAACTGGATGAGAAAGATATATCTTGAAAATCTTCGAGTATACTGCACTTTCCAGAATCTCTTCACATGGACCAAATACAAGGGTCTTGACCCTGAAGTCGGAGCTCATAATGGCGACGCGCTTCTCAACGGAGTCGACTACGCACGTTATCCTTCTCCCCGTATCTATACGGTGGGTCTCAACGTGACGTTCTAATCTAACCTATTCAATCGAAAAGACATGAAATCGAAAATATTTATGACCTCGGTGCTGGCGGCTGCGTTCGCCTTCACATCCTGCTCCGATTTCCTTGAGCAGACCAATACCACCCAGGCCAATGAGGATACTTTCTACGACAGCGACCAGGCGGTAGCTTCTGCAGTATATCCTCTTTACAATTATTGCTGGAACAACTTTAACAATAAGTTCTCATGGGCAGTAGGTGACGGCCGTGCCAACAATATCACCGCACAGTACTCTGATTATGTGAAATTCTATTGCAATTTTACCGAGACCTCACTTACTGAAGGCCTTGAGGAGGCATGGGGCTCTCTCTACCTTGTGGTGTCGTCATCCAACAATGTCATCAATGCCATCGCCAAAAGCAACGGACCTTCGGAGGAAGCCAAGATTCAGGGCACTGCTGAGGCTCGCTTCATGCGAGGCATAGCATACTGGTATATAAGTTCTCTCTGGGACAGGGGTATAATATACACCGACACGAAATATCAGCAGCAGCATTCAGTATGTCCTGCACACCGTCAGGTCGACGTAATGGAGTTTGCTATCCGTGACCTCGAATATGCCGCGGCCTATCTGCCGAAGACCCAGTCTCAGGCCGGACGCGTGACTTCTTACTCTGCCTACGGCGTTCTCTCGAGAGTATATCTCTCCATGGCAGGCCTTACTACAGACGGCGCCTACGATGGAAACAATATCGCTACCGATTTCAATCGCGGATCACGTAATCAATATTACCTCGATCTCGCTGCAAAGGCCGCACGTAAATGTATAGAAGGCCCCTTCAAGCTGATGGATGATTACGAGGACCTTTTCGAACTCGCCACTATCGACAACAACAGCGAGTCCGTCTTCCAGTTGCAGTTCATGAAAGGCGACCCGCAGGGCGGCATGGGATTCGGCTGCAACAACCAGATGACAGCATTCTTCGGATGGTCTACCATGGTGGCCGACGGCAACTGGGGTGGCGCTACTATCGCATCCTACGATCTCGTGCATTTCTATGACTCCAAGGACCGCAAGCGTCGTCATGCCTCTTTCTGTGTCTACAACGAGACCTACGACAAACTCGGAGGCTACACATATCCCACTGAAGGTGACGGTGTTTCCGATGCGACAAAGCAGTGCAACATCATCAAGCATGTATATGGCACACATGCCTACAACGGTCAGACCTATCTGCACAACTCGGGAGCCAACGCCTACATGATGCGTCTTGCAGAGGTATATCTCAACCTTTCGGAGGCTATCATGGGCAACAATTCCAACACTTCTGATGCAGAGGCACTTAAGTATTACAACGCGGTGCGTGAGCGTGCCGGAATGGAGACCAAGCGCGTGATTAGTTACGACGATATCCACTACGAGCGCCGCATCGAACTTGCTTTCGAGGGCCAGTACTGGTATGATCTTCTCCGTCGGTCCTACTACAAGCGTCAGGAAGTGCTCAACTATGTCAATGCCCAGCACCGTAATGCCTCTTACCTCTATGACGAGACAGAGCCGTCTCAGTTCAAGCTCGATGAGGAAGGAAAGGGTGTGAATACCGCTACTGAGGACCGCTTTACATTCCCGTTCAGCGATGTCGACATGACCCGCAATCCGAAACTGAAAGATACACCTGTCGCTTATGAGTTTGGCGAAAGGGAGGTTTCAGTAACTGAACTCTACAACTGATAATTACTGTCACTGATATGAAAAAATTAAAATATATTGCAATCTCGGCGGCTGCCTTGGTAGGTCTGGGCTTCTCTTCCTGCAACAGTTCGGATGCCTATTTCGAGAGCGATGCCCAGAATACTCAGATAAAGGTCTCGAAGGTTTATCTCGAAGACTACAAATCATCCGTTCCTGACCGAGAGGTGGATTTCGCACGTCTCGGACAGCTTATCCGCATAGAGGGCGAGGGCCTGTATGGTGTGAAGAAAGTCATCATCAACGGCTATGACACATATTTCAACCGTGCTCTCGTCAGCGACCGGTCGATGCTCGTGACTGTCAACTCGAAGACTCCTATCTCGGAATGTGATCCCGAACTCCGCGACAAGGTCACACTCAAGAAGGACGGCTCAGAGTTTACTTTCGACCTCGTGATCCGTGCCGCATCGCCTACAGTCACTGGCATCAGCAACTCACTCCCTCAGCCCGGAGAGAAAGTGATCGTGTATGGTACCGGTTTCCAGGAGACTTCTCTTGTCACTCTACCCGGCGGTGTCAAGGTCACAGAGGGTATAGAGTCAGACAATGAGGAGGGCGAATGGTTCTCCTTCACGATGCCGCAGGGTGTCACGGAAGGTGGCTCGATAGAGGCTGTCAACGCCAACGGCGTGGCAAAGACTCCGGCTTACTTCAACGAGCGCTCCGGCATGGTACTTGACTGCGATGGTACCGGAGTGTTTGGAAAATGGAGCGCGACATATGACTATGAGACAGATCTCGCCGATGACCCCGCCAATTCCGGACGCGGCAAGGTTATTCCCGTAGTGCCCCTTAGCATCGTGCAGGGCGACGGCGTTAAGGCCGGCGGACAGAGCAGTGCCTGGTTTACTGCCGGCAATGATGAGCCTTCCGATGACTGGGCGCGCATGTATAAGCTGATTCCGGAGATGACTCCCGTCAGCGAGATCGCCTTCCAGTTTGACATCTATTGCCCGGAACCTCTTTCTACCGGTGTTCTCGAATTTACTTTCCAGAACAACCTCAGCAACTATGGCTTCGGCACAAGCGAGACTACCGCCGACTATAGCGGTGCATACGCTGTCTGCTGGGTTCCCTGGATCAACGAAGAGGGAGAGTTCGAGCCTTTCAGGACCGACGACTGGGTGACAGTGACGATTCCTGTCAACACCGTAGGAAAATATCAGGATGCTTCGGTCGACAATGTATTCAAGAATGTAGTGGAAGACCGCAATGCAGCATCTTACCGCAATTTCGGTCTCTTCTTTGTCAACAAGGATGTTGAGTATACCGACGGCAACACTTATCCTGCCACTCAGTTCAATCAGGGTGTATTCGTCGACAACTGGCGCATCGTTCCCTACAAGAGTTTTACTGTCAGCGATTTCCCCGACGAGGAAGAGGCTGAGTAATCATGTAGTCATCTTAAATTCTTATAACAATGAACAATAGAAATATATATGTTCCGGCGGCTCTCACCGCACTCCTCATTTCCGCAGCGTCGTGCGAGGAAAACGTCATGGAGTGGAAGGCACCTGATTCCACGGTAAAGCCGACCGAGCTCCCGATGGAACTTGCCGAAAAAATCGCTCAATACGGTTTTATCAAGGACTATATGAAGGAGTATCATCCCAATACTCCTGTCACCATCGGAATGGGACTCGCCAATTTTCTCGGCGATGAGCAGTATCAGCAGACTGTAAAGGATAATTTCCAGGGAGTAACGTTTGGCAATGCCATGAAGCACCAGAGCATCGTTCAGAGCAATGGCTCGTATAAGTGGGATTCAGTCGACGAGTTCCTCGCCATGAATACCGGAATGCCTATCCACGGTCATAATCTTCTTTGGCATACCCAGCAGCAGCAGAGTTATCTGAAAAGCCTTATAGCTCCCGAGATGAAGGTGAGTGGTGGCGCATCAGGCGGCATCGTCAATGTTATCACCAACTCCGATTTCGAGGACGGCACATTGTCTGGCTGGGACGGATGGAGCCACTACGCGAAAAGCGTTGACTCTCCGGGCCACGACTCACAGTACTGTCTCAAGGCTGAGATGGATGCCGAGACTTCCGCAAACTGGGACTGTCAGCTCTGGTGGCCGACCGAACTGAAGGTAGGAGTGACCTATGCCTACCGCTTCTGGGTGAAATCGCCCGACAACATCAAGGTTCAGTTCGTAGGCCAGAATGCCGAGTATGGCGGTATCTACAAGACCGAGTTCGATGCCGGCAAGGACTGGACTCTATGTGAGGGCGAGTTTGAATATACCGACAGCGATGCCGCTAATGTAATCCGTATTGGCATTCAGTTTGGCGGTACACCCGTCTCTACCCTTTATGTAGATGACTTCGAGTTTGGAGAGAAAGCACCCGATGGACCACTTAATATGTGCGCCAACGGCGATTTCTCATCAGGCACAGATAACTGGACTCTCAATAACCCCGGCGATGGCATTACCGCGGTTGAGATTTCTGACGCACCGTCGGGCAATAAGCACGTGATGCAGATGAAGGCTTCAGCCTCATCCGCCAACGCATGGGACCTGCAGATGGCATCGGCCGACATGGTGGCCGAGCACGGCAAGAAAGTTCAGGTTTCCTTCTTCGTGAAGAGTGATCAGCCTGGACGTGGACGCATTTCCTACAACGGACTGACCAACAACTATCCCTGGACCAACTGGACTGGTAAACAGGATAGCTGGACAGAGTTCTTCGAGACCAATTCCTCGTGGACCCAGATCAGTTACATCATCCAGAATTTCTCTTCCGACTTCGCGGACGGTGCATCAGTCTGGAACATGAACTTCGATTTCGGCTATGATCCCGGAGTCACATACTACATAGATAATGTAGTGGTGAATGTCGTTGAGGAAGAACCTGCCGCCAAGCCTCACAGGGCTGTATCCATATCTTACGAGCCCAAGTCGGCTGAAGAGAAGAAAGCCGCACTGCTCGGCGCCATGGAAGACTGGATCAAGGAAGCCATGACTCATATGGGCGACAACTGTACTTCATGGGATGTAATCAATGAGCCTATAGGTGATGACGGTACTTTCCGCGGTATCGACGGAGGTTGGATGAGCGGAGATGCTGTACCTGTAGAAAATACTGAGTCAGGCCTCACGCTCAACTGGGCGAACGAAAGCCGAAACGGTCACTTCTATTGGGGTTACTACATCGGTATGGATTATGCTGTCAAGGCATTCCAGTATGCCCGCCAGTACATGAAGAATGATGCGAAACTTTACGTCAACGACTACAATCTGGAGACATCCGACCGCAAACGCGCGAAACTGATTGAGTTTGTCAAGTATATCGATGACAACGGCGGCAAGGTCGACGGTATCGGCACCCAGATGCACGTGCAGAAGAGCATCACCAAAGAGCAGGTCGACAAGATGTTTAAGGAACTAGCCGCAACAGGCAAGCTTATCCGCATCACCGAACTCGACGTGGCTCTCGGCACTGAGGCCAAGACACTCGCAGACTACGAACTTCAGGGAGAAGTCTACCATATGATACTCACCTCATACTTCGAGAATGTGCCCGAACCCCAGCAGGGAGGTATCACCATATGGTCGCTTACCGACGCTCCAGAAGAGCACGAATACTGGCTCAATGGTGACGAACCTAACCTCTTCGATGCCTCATATGGCCGCAAGATAGCCTATAAGCGAGTATGCGACGCAATAGCAGGCCGCGACCTCGGTGAAGACTTCACCAGCCCCGACTACTCCCAGGCTGCCGGACAATAATAACCGACATACTCAAAATGCACTAATGATCATAATAGAGCAATCAAACCCAATCATGACCAATCAAGATGAATCATGTCAATCGAAAAGACTCATGCCAAATCAAGATAAATCATGCTAATTCAAGATAAATCAAGCTCAATCAAGATCATTATTCCACCAAAATAATAAGCCAAAACCCACCTAAATTAAAAAGGCTCGCGAATTCTCGCGAGCCTTTTATAATACAATAATATGAGATCTAAATGAGAATCAAAACATCCTCCAAGTCCCAAAGTCTAAATCAAATGAGAAGTCTCAATCACTGCCCAATCCTGACAACAGTAAATGAATACCCTGGCACGCTGATATTATCGCCAAGCACAATCTCTTCAGTTGTAGGTTTGGCGTCAAGCTGCCTCGGTGTGCCTGTCAGTGTAGTGACTGTAGCCTTTCCCTTCGGATAGTCTATAAGATTCACATCTATTCCAACCGGAAGCATATTGGCTATTCTCACGATTGTATCGCCTGTCTTCTCGTCTATAACCGTTGATACACCAAAACGATTGGTCACGTCATCTCCGACTTTTCCGTCACAGTCCGCAGCACACTTGTCACACTTTTTCTCCTCGATGGCAACACTTGCGGGCACATAGGTTGTACCGGCATTTGTGCCATACATCTGCTGCACATAATAGTCTGGCGAGAGTGTAATACTTTCGTTGTCGAAATAAATAAGGTCCGGTCGCCACTGTGTGCGGTCTTTTTTCGAGAAGAGCGGAGCATAAGAGGTCATCTCCACAACGTCAGCGTTTCTCTCGACGTCGGTCAGATAAAGAGCGATCGAGAGGGCGCACTCGAGATTCGACTCACGGCCGGGATAATGGGATGCATATTCGCCGAGATATACCTTCGGTCCTTTACGGTCATACTTGTCGTAGAAATCGCGATGGTTCACATACCATCCGGGAGCCACATAGTAATGCTCATCGACCATTGCCACATTTTCCTGCTTCGCATACTTCCATCCTTCCTCGTAGTCAGAACCTTCATAGAAAGGTCCGGTAGTGCCGACCACGATAATTTCCGGATATTTTGCATTCACGGCATCGCGGATCATCTTGAATCTCTCCTTGAATGCCTCGCTTATCAGGTCTTCATTGCCTATGCCGAGATACTTCATGTTGAAGGGTTCCGGATGACCTGCCTCCGCACGCACCTTACCCCACTTTGAGTCGGCCGGTCCGTTGGCATATTCCACGAGGTCGAGAATGTCCTGCACATATG
>X108_Striped_Desert_Hamster__coassemble_105_pt1 | contig 32412 bp, 29 predicted proteins | sample X108_Striped_Desert_Hamster__metabat2_low_PE_001 | metagenome-assembled genome bin X108_Striped_Desert_Hamster | reverse complement strand
ATTGTCGCGGGTGATCACCTGCTGCGAGGGGAAGTCGTAGACCTGCTCACGGAGGTCGATGACCGATGTAGTCGTGACACGCACATAGCCGCGTCCACCTATGCCGTTCTCGATGCGGCGCGTATAGATCACCTTGGGTTTGTCGATAAACGGAATGATGAAATTAAGTCCCGGCTGAAGCACGGAATGAAACTTGCCGAGCCTCTCGACAACTTTTGTCTCCGACTGCGGCACGACCTTCACGCCGGCCATTATGATGACTACAAGGAGTAGAAAGATTACTCCGGCAACGATAATTGTTCCCATATCTATTAAAATTTTAAAGTTCTATACATTGCTGTTCCGGCATCCTGACACTCATTCAGGCATTATCGGCTCTACACTCAGCACTATGGAGTCATACCCCACTACCCTGACGGTCTCACCGGGAATAAGTTCCCCGTTCTTCGCGGCCGGTCTCACAGGCCAGCAGTCTCCGTCGATGCGCACCCGATACTGGTCAGAGACCTCGACAATACCTGTACGCCCGATCAGGGCATCCATCCCTGTACCGGTGTGTCTGGCACCTTTGTGAAGAGCAGACAGCAGCCTGCCGCGCCAGCGGTATGTAGCAAGATACAGCACCACCGTTACGATAAGGAACACTGTTATACATGTGGTCCAGCCATATCCGGCAAGAGCGCATCCCGTAGCGGCAAAACTACCTATTCCGGCATACATGCAAAGCATCGAAAGCGACATAACCTCCACAATCATGAAAGCGGCTCCCAACACGAGCCAAAATATCCATATCACCATAATCACAAGTATTTTCAGACAACTTAGATGACATCAAGGACAACTCTCTCCCTTGAATACACAAAAATAATCTTTTTTTCACAAATACGCAAATATCGATTGCATTATTTAAAAATAAGCCCAGCCGCATCCGCTCTACCGCACACGAAATGTCGCATCCGCCATACCACACACGACCAGCCGCACAAAGGCTTTGCCCATGGCCCTGCGGATTTCAAGCCGCAGCCCGAGCAATTGCCTAGCTTTGATAAAAGCAGACTCGGTATTTCCATATGTTAAGCGACCAGTCATTCGATTCTTCGGCAAAGCCGAAGACTGTCGCATGCATTCACACCCAAGCGACCCGCCAAAACAAGTTTGATTTAATAACACCGAATTCCAATCACGACAAAGAATGATGCTTTTTTTGATTTTGTTCGGTTTTTACGCGTAAAAACCGAACAAAATCATTACCTATGCAATTGTGATTTCATGAAGATAGTAGAATCAACGCAAATAGAACGTAACGTGCTGTCGTTTCCAGAAGACAAGGGATACTCCGTGAAGAATCTACACTATATGAGACGATTCACTGAGAATTATCCTTACTTCCCGATTCTGCAAGTGCCGCTTGCTGAATGTAAGGTCTTTTATAGTTACAAATTACGAATTTGATTTTGATTATAAGCAATTTCCGATTATCCGAATAACTCGGAATGGGAGCCAAGACGCAATACACCAATCCGCTTATTTGTCTCATCAATCCAGATCAAAAGGAAGTCTCCCTCAACATGACATTCCATGCAACCACTATAATTTCCTGTTAGCATGTGCGGTCTGTTGATTTAAGGAATCGGTTCTTCGTCACGGAGTCTGCGAAGAATTTCCGCAACCTTCTCCATTTTCTTGGGTTGGTTGCGGTATCGCTTGACATCCTTTTTGTATTGAGTAGAGAATCTAAGCTCCTTCATAAGCCCATGGACTTATACATCGCTTCTACACTTGACACATCGAGCGGTCCCTGTAATTTCCCTGCCTTGGCCTCTTCCAAGGCAGCCTTTGTCTCAGCGTTCGGCTCTGCATAGGCTATGTCGAGCAATGCGCACTCCACGAAATTATTAAGGCTGCGGTTCTGACGCTTTGCCATTTGTTTAAGTCGTTCTATAAGATCTACCGGCAGACGGAAACTCTGGGCTTTTTTCTGTATTGCTATATCCATACTAAGTTCTTTTGTGTGCAAAGTTAATCCATTTGTATTACACCAACAAATCATATCCAATTATTGTTTCATGACAATAATAGATATCTTCCATCTTATCAGATACCCAGCATACCAGATACCATTGTATATCATATATCGCTGTATATCAGACATACTTGTCTTATAGGTAGATCTACTTGTCTTATAATCAGATTACGGGGTAACGGTGCGGATATGGGCGCTGCAAGAGAAAAGCGCTCTAATGCTGCTGCAGCAGAGACGGGAAATGAAAATAATTTGGGAAAAAGTGGATGAATGTCCGATTTTTTAGTTAACTTTGCATAATAAGGACAAAAGCGCGCGCTGCGGCGCGCCCCTATAGACCTGAACTAACCCATATAAAGAATCAAGACAATGGTAAACTTCTCACTTGAGGGCAAGGTCGCCCTCGTGACCGGTGGCGTATACGGCATCGGTTTCGCAATCGCAAAGGCACTCCACGAAGCGGGCGCCAAGATTGTCTACAACTGCAACACCCAGGCATCCATGGATCTCGGTGTGGCCAACTATAAGGAAGCCGGCATCGAAGCAAAAGGATATATGTGTGACGTGACTGACGAAGAGGCCGTGAAGGCCATGGTGGCCGACGTGGAGAAGACCATCGGCACCATCGATATCCTCGTCAACAACGCAGGCATCATCAAGCGCATCCCGATGACAGACATGGACGTGAAGGATTTCCATCAGGTGGTAGACATCGACCTCGTGGCTCCCTTCATCTGCGCCAAGGCCGTAATCCCCGGCATGATCAAGAAAGGTCACGGCAAGATCATCAACATCTGCTCGATGATGAGCGAGCTCGGCCGCGAGACAGTGAGCGCATACGCAGCCGCAAAGGGTGGCCTCAAGATGCTGACCCGCAACATCTGCTCTGAATTCGGCGAGCACAACATCCAGTGTAACGGCATCGGCCCGGGCTACATCGCAACTCCCCAGACCGCTCCCCTCCGCGAGATTCAGCCCGACGGAAGCCGTCACCCGTTTGACCAGTTCATCATCGCGAAGACTCCGGCAGGACGCTGGGGCACTCCCGAAGACCTTATGGGTCCGGCTGTATTCCTCGCCTCTGACGCCTCTGACTTCGTCAACGGCCACGTGCTCTACGTAGACGGCGGTATCCTCGCCTACATCGGAAAGCAGCCCTGATAACCATATCCACCTGTTATGAACGACTTTAAAGAAGTATCTGAAAACTATACCCTCGCCGAAGCCATCAAGGAGGCGCAGAGATGCCTCCACTGCAAGGTGCCCGGATGCAAGAAGGGATGTCCGATCAGCAACGACATCCCCGACTGGATCCATGAACTCGCCCACGGCAATTTCGGCAATTCCATACAGATCATCCACAACCGCAGCAACCTTCCGGCAGTATGCGGCCGCGTATGCGGCCACGAGCGCCAGTGTGAGGGCAACTGCGTGCTCGCCAAGAAGGGCGAGGCCGTGCATATCGGCAAACTCGAACGCTTTGTGGCCGACTTCGACAGCGAGGCCGGCTGGAGCCATGAGAACATCCCGGAGAAGAGCCGCGGCAAGGTGGCCGTGATCGGCTCAGGACCTGCCGGACTTACAATCGCAGGCGACCTCTCGCGTCAGGGATTTGCCGTAGAGATCTTCGAGATGCAGCCCGAACCGGGCGGCGTGCTGATGTTCGGCATTCCGGAGTACAGACTTCCCAAGGAAGTGGTTCGACGCGAGATCAAGAAGATCGAGAACCTCGGCGTAAGGTTTCACCTCAACACCACCATCGGCAAGAACTATACAATCGACAAACTCTTCGAGGAAGGATTCGACGCCATCTTCATGGGCACCGGCACAAGCCGTCCGAAGACTCTTGCCATCGAGGGTGGCGACCACCCCGGCGTGCGCCAGGCAGTATGGTTCCTGCGCCGCGTGAGCCTGTACAACTCCGGCTCCATCAGCCGCGACGAGGTCGTGATCGGTGATGGCGACAAGATCGCCGTGATCGGATGCGGCAATACAGCCATGGATGCCGCCCGCACCGCTCTGCGCATGGGTGCATCGGAGGTATCGATCATCTATCACCGCGACATCGAACATATGTCGGCGCTCCGTGCCGAGTATGACGAGGCTGTGGAAGAGGGAGTAAAGTTCCTCTGGAACACTTCGGTTGTAAAGGTCAACGGAGGTGAGGGCAACCGCCTGAAGTCGGTAATCATAGAGCAGGACGGCGAGCAGAAGGAAATGCCGCTCGACCGCCTCATAATGGCCGTAGGCTCCGCTCCCGCATCACGAATCGTCGACTCTACAGAGGGCATCGAGGTGGACTCAAAGGGCTACGTGCTGACCCGTGAGACTCCTTACGGCATGACTACCCGCAAGGGTGTCTTCGCCGGCGGCGACGTCACAAACCGCCCGGCAACCGTGGTACATGCCATGCAGGACGCCAAGAAAGTGGCCGAGGGCATAGCAAAGTATATCGACGCCATCAAGCTGATCGAGTCGATAGAGGCATAATCGATCGCGCAACTCCGGCGACCCACACCTCACTACGATACGTTGATACGTCACGCACAGCATGACTCCCTACAAATAAGAAACATAATAGAAAGGCTCGGCCGTAATCTCCAGGGATTACGGCCGAGTTTTTGTCTGTCGAATCATCTCGCAGATTACGGAAGCCTACAGTTGCTCAAGAAACTCAGCCTCGACAATGGCGAGCTGATATTCCTTGGCCGGGCGTATGTCAAGGTCGCTGGCAGGACCGCCGGCGAGTTCCTTCATGGAGAAAGCGTCCTTCTCGGTCATACCGCCAACCTGACGGATAGTGATGCGGTCGCTCTTGACTTTCTTTTCGGGACGGATGTGGATGTAGCCGAGTCCCTTGGGAGTCCAGCCCTTCCATACAAGTTCGTCGCCTGCATAGACCTCGACCGGATATGTGCGCTTGCGCCATCCAGAGAGTTTAAGAACTATGTCGTCGACCTCGGCCGCGCGCTCCAGTTCGTATGTGATCCAGGCATTGGCGAGATTACCGTCTGAAATCCACTGCGATTTCTCGTTGTCGTCGCGCGAGAGATGCGCGTCCTGCTGGTTGGAGCCGGCAGTAATCTTCTTAACGGACACATCGGCGAAGCGGTCGGAATAGGATGGAGTGACAGGTGTAGGCCCCATACCGAGGCGTCCCTTGAGAGTGGCGGAGGGCATGTATTCGCAAAGACCGCCGCGGACTTCCACCGGAACCGTATTGAGCGTAAGGGATGCGGCGGGAAGATCCCATGCGGTGGCGGTGACACGTATCTCGCCCGGCTCCGTGGTGCTTCTGACGAGTGCGCGGTTGATACCGCATTCCACCGGAAGGCTCTTGCTGAGTATGAAGTTGTCAGGACCCTGCGCTATGCCGCCACGCCATTCGGCGGGACCCTCTACCGAGAAGTTGATCATGCGGTTGTCGAGCGGGCAACGGCGTCCCTGGGCGTCGACCACCTCTACCTGCAGGAGCGCCATGTCGGCTCCGTCGGCATGGAATCCCTCGGGATTCTGCATGGCTGTGAGCCTGATGGCCGCGGGGGCGCCTACCGTTGAGATAGTGTCGCGGCTCACTTCATTGCCGGCTGCATCACGGCTTACGGCCACGAGTTCACCGGGACGGTATTCCACTTTGTCGAACGTGAAGAGCCAGTTGTAGTCACGCTTGCCGTGGCCCAGCGACTCGCCATTGAGCAGCAGTTCCACATCATCTCCAGTAGATACCACATATACAGGTTTTACAGTCTGCGCAGGATAGTTCCAGTGACCGACAATATGGCTGCGGTGCCCTTCATTATCGACCCATGTGTCGCCCCACATCACCTGATGGGCGAAGAAGGCGTCCTTCTCGATACGCATCGGGTCGGTGACACCTGAGCGTCGGTAGTTCTCCGCACCGCGATAGTGCGTGTTGGTGTCGGAGAAAATGATCTTCGTGCCTCCGCTGCTCGCGCGTTTGCCGCTGCCGGGACGCTCGAGCCAGTAGTCATACCAGCGGCGTACCATCTCAACAGCGAAAAGATCCTGATTCTGATTATATTCAAATGCAGGAGCATTCTTGTAGAGCGGGCCGTCGCCCTGCTTATGATAGGGATATGAATATTCGTCCCAGTACTTACGGAGTGCCTCGTCGCGGCAATACTCCATCGACCACATCGGATGCTTGGCCGAGCGGTTGATATATAGCATCTCGCCGCCATACTCGGCATTATCTATGTCAAGCATCTCGCGGCATCCTGCGGCGCGTCCGCCGTGAGGGTCATACTTGTCGCGAAGCGCCTTCATGGAGGCCATGTGATCTTCCGAGACAGCCCTGTTGCCTGACTCATAGAAAAGGATCGAGGGATTGTTGCGGTTGTAGATGATGGCGTCTCGCATCAGTTCCTCGCGCTGCTCCCACTTGCGTCCGTCGCGGTCTTTCTCGGCATCGCCGGCAGGCATGGCCTGAATGAGGCCCACGCGGTCGCACGACTCGATGTCCTGCTTCCAGGGGGTGACGTGCATCCAGCGCACGAGGTTGCCGCCCGACTGCACCATAAGGTTGTTGGAATAGTCGCTGAGCCAAGCCGGCACGGATATGCCGACGGCAGGCCATTCGTTGGAAGTGCGCTGCGCATAGCCGTGCATCATGATGACACGGTCGTTGAGCCAAATCTTGCCATCAGCGAAGCGTGTCTTGCGGAATCCGGTACGGGTAGTCACATTGTCGATTACCTTGCCTTTCGAATCAATCAGTTCGGTGTCGACATCATAGAGATATCCGTAACCCCAGCTCCAGAAATTCAGGTCGTTGACCTTTGCAGATGCCTTAAGCACAGCGGTAGCCCCCGGAGCGATGGTCTTTTTCTTTCCGGTAAAGGTCTTGACAGTCTTTCCGGTCTCAACATCTTTTACACTCACCCTATAGGCCAGTGTCTCGGGTCTGTCCGACTCATTCCTTACCTCTGACTCGGCTGTGATTCTTGCCTTGCGTCCCTTGATGTCGAAATCGGAGGCATATACATAGACACCTGTAGTGCCGAGGTTGCTGTAGAGTGGCAGAGTCTGATATACCGGTGCTGTCACATGCAGATACACGTTCTTTGGTATACCGCCATAGTTGGCGTTGAAGTTCTTGTCGCTCCACTGATATGTCTCATTGGTGGCACGCTCACGGTATTTCCAGTTGTTGTCGATCCTTACGGCAAGTACATTGTCGCCCTCCTTCATGTAGGGAGTAAGGTCGAGACCTACCGCCATCACGCCGTTTTCATGAAGGCCGAGATGGTGACCGTTGAGGTAGAAGTCGGCACCCTGTCGGACACCCTCGAACTCTGCAAACACCTTCTTGTCCTTTACCTCGGGTACCGTAAAATGCTTGCGATACCAGCTGACGGTATCAGTGAGAAGTTCTATCGACTTGCGGAATGCCTCGTCCTCATTGAAGGCATGTGGCAGCGTAACGCGCTCCCAAGAGGAATCATCAAGTCCGGTGGTCTCAGCCGACGGCACATCTCCCACTTTCAGGAGCCATCCGGAATTGAAGTTATACTTCTCGCGGGGAGATGCCTTTATTCCGAGCATCAGACCCGCCAACAGCATAATGGCTGTGAAAAACTGTCTGTATGTCATAGTGGACTTTTAGTTGTATGTTATTCGTTTTATGTTGTAGCTTAGTTGTATGTTGTAGCTTATTAGTTGTATGTTGTGGGCTTGAGGTTTAGCATTATTTCCTCTTACTTTCTTAATTCTGACGATAGTTTGCGAGGGTCTCGCGGAGACGGTCTATAAGCATTACCTGCAGCTCACGCGGTGAGATCACGGTCACGTCCGGCCCCATCGACAGCAATTCGCTTACAAGCTCGTAGTTGAGTTTCAGTTTATAGCTGAAAACTGAATAGAAGTCGTGTACCTCTTCCTGCTGCGAGGGATGCAGAGGCAGAGCACGCAGATACTTCGCCCGGGTCAGGGTAGTCTGTATCCTGACGTCGCGGATATCGGCCTTAGACGTGGTAATGCCAATTATGTTGCCGAAGAAATCCGACGCCCTGATGCCCGAAGGCATTCTGAAACGACTGTCGGTGATCTCCATCTCGGTGACACGGTCAAGGGCATAGGTGCGTTTTCCACTGCCGTCCTTTTCTCCGAACATGTACCAGCGCTGCTTGTAGAGCTTCAGGAAATATGGGCTGAAAAGTATGCCTACCTCAGGACGTGACCTGGAAAAGCCCGCGTAGGTAAACACGATCTTCTGGCTCTTGTGCATGGCCTCGGCCACCACCGGAAGGTATTCCCGGGCCGAGGGAATATCCTCGAGCTCGATTCTTCCGGTGCTGGTGCCGAGTTCAAAAAACGCGCTTGTCGTAGCCGAACTGTTCAGGATCCAGTCAGTAAACTGCCTGACGTGAGGGGAACTGTCGGCATCGATACTGTAGTACCCGTCGCGCGAGCACACTATGTCGATATTGAAACTCTCCTCGATACCACGGCGATAATGGAAGAAAGTCCTGTCGGCAAGGGGATTCCCTTCCGAATACTGCGATTTCAGCCACAGACTGTTGAGCTCCTTCTTGGAGATCCGTCCATGCCTGAGGATCGTATCCACGATCCATATGTATCTGCCAATGATATCTTTTGCCATTTCCCTTCCTGAATATTACTTGATTATGATCTTGACGGGACGCATGCCGTCGACAGCAAGCAGGAATATGCCCTTCGGCAACTGGAATCCGATGCTTCCCTTCAAGGCCTTCTCTGCCAAGATTATCCTGCCAGACATGTCGTAGACACATACACGGCCCTTGCCACTTAGGTTGTTGACTGTCACGATGTCTCCTTCGACCTCTACCTGCGGCATGGGAAGCGCATCGGCAACCTCGTCGACAGCGTCGCCGCCGGCGGACACGTACTGTTCTATGAGGATATCATGGAAATTGATACCCTTGTTGTCGAGTGAGGCACGGTCGATCCTTACGTTGCAGAGATCTGTACCTTCATAGACATGGGTGAACTTAAAGGTCTTCTTCTCAGATGCCGCGAAACTGAATGTAGCGAGATCGTCGCCATCATCCACGATACCGTCGCCGTTGACGTCGGTACCTGTGCTGAGACATACTGACTGTCTGCTCTTGTCGGAGTTGCCGCAGTAGAGGGTGATCTTCCACGGGCCGGGTATGTCATTGACCTGAATATAATTGCGGTCTACCTTGCCCTGTTTTCCTATAAAGCCTACAGCATTCTTCGATGCTCCCTTGTCGTCGGCCGAGTATGTAGCGTAGGGGGAAAGGTTGCCGAAAGCCACTATACGGCCGCCGTCGGTGCCGAGGACAAGATTGTCAAACTGTTTCTCATCCTTCACGCCCTTCATGATGTCGGCCTGGTTGCCGGCGATTATGGTACCCCAGTCCGATTCGCCGTAGGATGCGGGGACTGTATGGAAATCGGTATAGAAGAGAGTGCCGCCCGGTATGGCATTGAAATGCCATACGTCGCCTTCCGTCACACCGGTATCGTTGATGGCATCCACACGCCAATAATATGTCTTTCCGCTTTCAAGTTCGCCGGGACGGAGCGATGTCTCCGCGATACCCTCGGCTATGCGTTGGAGAGCCTGCGGATCAGTGCCCAGATATACGTCATAGGTTATCCTGCCGAAGTATTCGCGTGTGGAGTTGGACCATTCAAGCACCACGTCGAGCACCTTTGCGTCACCACCGTCGGCCGGGGCAGCCAGTTCCGATTTATCGGGGCTGAACGGCTCTGAGGTCATGGTCTGAAGCACGGGTGACTCGACAGATCGCATGCCTCCCTCTCCAAGCGCGTAAGCACGGAAATAATAAAGCCTGTTCTCCTCAAGGCCTTCCACCTTTAACTCTGTCACATCAGATGCCGTACGCCCTGCCTCGGAAAAGGCGGAGCCATCAGCCGAGATCTCGACCACGAAACCGGTTTCCGCATCAGAATTGTCGTTCCATCGGAGCGTGATAGCGTTCTTCTCGTTCTTGACAGCCTTCAGGTCGGTAGGATTCTTGATATACGGATAAGCGGAATCGATCGTGAATACATAGTTCTCTATATTGGCATATCCGTTGGCGGCTATTGCCGCAGCATCTGAGGGGTCGTTAGGGTCAAGGCCGTTGGCTGTCTCCCATTCGTCGGGGATTCCATCGCCATCGGTGTCAAGAGGCTTATAGCCGCCGTAGAGTGCTCCCGTACCCTTGTGGGGAAGAACCTTTTCGGTGGCTATACCGCCGTTGGTGCCGAGAGTACCGAAAGACGAAAGTTCGTCGATAAGATACTGATCCACCTCGTCACGCACGGGAAGCGAGGCGCCAGCATATGCAAGCACATATTCGAGAGCCTCGGGCGCGGTCATGCGCGAGGCGATCTCCGGAATGGCATGTGGCGCTCCATGGTCGGCCAGTGATGCCACATCCTTCACGAATAAACCACCTGAACGGGCGTATTCCTCATCAGTCATCTCATGGCCGTCAAGTATTCCATCGACATTGCTGTCGTACCAGTTGCCCTCGGCATGATACTTGAAGTTGCTGTTGCCTCCTACAAGGGGATACGCCGCATTCTTCCACGGACCGGTCACCCAGTAATTGCCCGAGATCTCGGCCCACGACTCTCCGGCGCTGTCGCCGCCCATGTTGTAGGCGGCCTCCTTGCCCCAGTTGTAAGACACGTTGTTGACAAACTGGTTGAGGCCCTTGACCTTGGGGTTGCGGGTACTGTTCTCGATATAAAGGTTGCGGAAGAGCGTAACGCCGTTGTCGGTCTGTATGAGTCCGCCGCATGAATGCGGCTGCAGGCCCTGTCCTATGATGGAGTTCTGGATGGTGACGTTGGCCGGGCCGGTACCCTTGTTGTTGGAACTTACGGAGAAATTCTCGTCACGTCCCCATAGCACCGACATATGGTCGAAGATCATGTCATGTCCCGATGCGACACCCGCGGCATCCTTGCCGTTGTCGCCGTTGACACCCATGCGGACGCGGAGATAGCGCACTATTATATTGTTGGCGTCGGAGAAGGACACACCGTTGCCATAGACCTGCACTCCCTCTCCCGGAGCGGTCTGTCCGAGCACCGTGAGATTGCTCTTGAAAACGAGACGGCTCTTAAGGTTGATGACGCCCGACACGTCGAAGACCACGATACGGTTGGGTTTCGAAACAGCGTCGCGAAGCGATCCGGTGCCGCTGTCGTTAAGGTTGGTGACATGGTAGATCTCGCCGCCGCGTCCACCGACGGCATACCTGCCGAATCCCTCGGCTCCAGGGAAAGCGGGCAGTGCATCCTGAGCCGCTGCGGGCACCGCGCTGAGCAGCGCACAGCCAAGTCCGAGGAATGCAATAGACAGTTTCTTCATGATGTTATTAGGCTTTTGTATTGATGTCGAATGGCCCTTGAATTCCCACCTATGGTTTTCAAGGGTGTTCAGTGGTTATTCCGACTGCAAAGATAAATAAAAAAATCCGACAATCAAAAAGCCATGCCTGTCAATCGGCTCTAATTTAGGCCCGGCCACATCAAAACGAACTCTTAGTTGCGGCGGTTCTCCACGTCGTCGTTGGTGATGGTCTTGCCGGTCTTCTTCACCTGCGCGTTGAGGCGGCCGAAGCGGTAGCTGACCTGCAGGCTGAGGCTGTTGTCGCTGCCATAGCTGTAGGATCTCGAGTAGCCGGTGTAGCCGATGTTCTGCGGCACGTTCTCATACATGCGGGCTTTCTTGCCGAAAGGGTTCGAGATGCCTACGGCCACGGTGAGGCGCTTCTCCTTGAGGAGCGACTTCTGGAGGTTGAGTCCGTAGTATGCCTGGTCGGCGAAACTGAAGGTGGTATACCCGTAGATTGACGGAGCAGACTTCCATACGCTGAGATAGCCTGTCAGCGCGAGGTCCCACGGCAACTGCTGGCGCACGCGCAGGAAGGCGTTCATGCCCCAGCCCTTCTCGGAGAGGCCGAGCGAGGGATTCTTCGTGTACGACCTGTTGACGTTGGCGTTGACCATGACCGAGGTCTTCTGCCAGGGGGAATAGTTCATCCACAACCCGATATTGAAATGGCGGTTGTGGCCGGCATTGGCGTATCCGCTTCTTGTTATGTCGCCCGGCAGGAGTTCCTGCACCCCTATCACGGCATTGTTGGTGAAACTATAGGACGCAGAGAAGTCGAGGCTCAGTTTGCGAGTGATGAGGTTGTAGTTGAGGTTGACGCTCTGGTTGCGCGACGACCTGAGATCGGGATTGCCAGATGATATGGATGTCGGCGAGGACACCTCGGCCGGATTGAGCTGGCTGATGCCCGGACGGTTGATGTGTGTGGAGTAAGAGAGTTTCAGAGAGTTGGCGTCATCGATATTGTAGGATATGGCCGCGTTTGGTACCCAGTCGCTGAGGTCGGTGCTGAAGGGGTCGTTGGTGCCGTCGCGGTACCGGGCCGAGAGGTGGGAATACTCGTAGCGGAGACCTGCCCTCGCACCGAGGCGGCGCCAGTTGAAGCGGTAGTCGAGGTAGACGGCGAACACCTGTGTGTTATGCACGAAATCGGAGTGGCGCTTTTCCCAGTCAAAATAGTCCTGATCGTTGATGGAATGGTTGTTGCGGTTGATGTATTTCAGGCCCACATCAAACTTGTTGGCGTCGTTGATCGGTCGGGTCCAGTCGATCTGTCCGGTATGCTCGATGAAGTCGAGTGTGAAGTCGTTCTTTATGCCGGTATATGGCACCGGCATGTTGAAGCCGTCCTCATATTCCGTCAGGCTGTACTGCTTCTGGTTGGTCGATGATATGAGGTAGGAAAGCGTGATGTTCTCCCCCTTTCGCCGGGTCGACCTCTGGTAGTTGATGCCGCCGTTCACGTCGAAGTAGCGTGTGGGATCGACAGAATTGCCTGATGAGTAGGAGTAGACCATGTTGCCCGCGGCATCGTTCATGATGTTGGTGCCGTGGCTGAAGTTCTTGAATGAGTAGACATATCCGCTGAATTCCGCCGTCACGAGGTTGAGCGTGTCGATCTCAAGGCTTCCGTCAAGGCCGAAATATCCCATCTCGCCTCGCGATCTCCCCTCGGAGGTGGTAAGTATCTCGTTGCCCGAGTCCTCATACCTCATATACGACTCCGAGCGGGAACGGTTGAATCTGTCGCGCATCTTGTCATATCCGCCGTAGAACGAGAGGTTTACCTTGTCGATCTGGGTCTGTAGCCATATGTTGGGTGCCGGAAACTCCTGGTTCTTGTCGTAGCGCAGACCGGCCGTACCCATCACTCCCTTGATCACCGTGTTCTCCATCGTCACGATGTTCAGGATGGCCGATGTGCCCTCGGCATCCTCACGCGATCCGGGATCGGTGATCACCTCTATCTTCTTGATCATCGAAGCCGGAAGGGCCTTGAAGATGTCTTTCGCATTGCGTGAGAAAGAATTGTTAGGGCGACCGTTCTTGTATATCTTGAAGTCGGTGGAGCCCTTTATCTTGATGGTGCCGTCGGGGTCTACGCTGACGAGTGGCACCTTCTTCAGGATCTCGTCGAGTTGCGAGGTCTTCGCTTCCGTGTCGGCCTGCACGTCGTAGCCGATACGGTCTATCTCCTTGCTGACGAGAGGGCGTTGCGCCGTCACCGTCACCTCCTGCAGCATCATGTCGATGTTGGAGAGAGTCACATCGCCTATGTTGGCCACCGGGTCGGTTTCGCTGACCGTTGCCTCTCGATTGCATTCGGCCTTGCCAAACGACTGGATATTGACCCTATAGCTTCCGGTCCGGAGAAGCGGTATGTCAAACGCTCCGTCCTCATCCGCCACGCCCGAGGTGCAGGGCTTCACGGTATCCGGCAGCAGATATATCCTTAGTGTAGCAAAACTCTCCGGGTTGCCTATTGAATCGCGCACCGAACCTTTCACGCCAAACCGGCTCTTTGTACCTTGCGAGGCTTTAGCACCTGACGATGCATTAACATCCTGCGAACTTTTAACGCCTGTCGAAGCCGCGTCGGCCGCAAAAGCCACAGTAATAGATAAGAAAAAGAGGAATCCGGTCAGAAAACGTGTCATGTCTTGGGTATATCGTTTATAGTTAAGATACTTAATGAAATCAATTAACAAGACGCAATCCGAGCGATAATATTTCAATCCTCCTCCATATTTATACATTATTAACGTTTCAGCAAACAAAATAACATATCTTTAAGTAAGTTCACACGTATGTTTCAAGATTACAGACATCAACTTTTTCGTAGCTTTATTGATTGTGGTAGCGAAGCCGGGAATTGGTTGTCTAATATTTTATCAAAGCAGGATGACTGAGGCCGGAAGTGGCTGGCATGGGCTAAGGCTGAGGCCGGAAGGGGCTGGCAGGGACTCGGGCTGAGGCCGGAAGGGGCTGCATGGGCTCGGGCTGAGGACGGAAGGGGCTGGCATGGACTCGGGCTGAGGGCGGAAGGGGCTGGCATGGGCTTGGGCTGAGGCCGGAAGGGGCTGGCAGGGACTCGGGCTGAGGCCGGAAGGGACTGGCATGGGCTTGGGCTGAGGCCTGAAGGGGCTGGCAGGGACTCGGGCTGAGGCCGGAAGGGGCTGGCAGGGACTCGGGCTGAGGCCAGAAGGCCTCAGTGCCATGGGCAAAGCCATGCAATGCGGGCGGTATGATATGGGTAAAATTACAGGGCAAATGACTGGTGGATGATTCGGGGGCGGATTTTGGAGCGGGATTTTTTTTTTTTGGGGGGGGGTGGGATTTGGTGGGGACAAAAATGAAAAAGAGCACGCTGAAAGAGGGATTGGGTTCTTTCGGCGTGCTCGGGAGGTATGCGGATCGCTTCACAGCGGATTCATGACTTTTATATACAGCCTGATGCCTGCATCAGGATCGTCAAGGCCAACGAATTCGGTCATGTCGTCGGCGTCAGGGTCGTGACGATTACACGATTCTATCTTGCCCTGAATATTGAAGACGGAAGGGGGACGAAGACATATTAGCAAAAGCTTCGCTTTTGAACGGAACGGCTTCGCGACTTTGAAAGTAACGGGACGGATTCGTGACCTTGAAAGGAAAGAGGGGCTTCGGAATTCATGGCTGATGGTCGGTATTCGGAGTATAGATTCTGTAGATGATTACAGGATTTTCGAGTGAAGACTCCTAATGAGAATCGAGATCGAGGGTGGCAGGCTTGGCATTGTACGCTTCTCTTACCTCGGAGGGAAATCCAGAGAGATGAATCACTGAGATAACCATGCTGGGCAAGACCGGAGAAGGACCTGTTTGAGTCACAATATCATCCGGAGAAAAGATGGAATCAATTGAGAGATTTAAGGCTCTCGAAGGGGGATTCATGTTTTCAGGTGCAAAATTAACGAAGTTTTCGTGGAGGTGCCCCTTATCGCTATAAAAACAGGGAGATGGAATAGGCAGGGGGCTGTGCTTTTGTAGAGGCGACTGGTGCGCGGTTTGAGAAGGATGAAGGATGATGAGAGGAAGATAAGGGGACTGAGAGATGGCGGTAGTTAGAAGAAGGTTTTGGAGGGAGGAGAAGACGGAGAAGATTAGGGTGTGGATGATCAAAGGGGAATCGTGTGGTAATAGGGATCCTGGTATGTAGGGTCCAGGTTCTCGACGGCGAGCCGCAGGAAGAATGGATTTGAGCATATATGGCGATACCGGCCAACAAGGATTCCGGAGGCATCGATATCGTAATTCTCTTCTATCTTGAAATACTTTCTATCGGGAATATCACCCTCAATCACGATTAAGGTGTAGAAATCAGGCAGCACGCCGCTGATGGCCGCCGTATGAGCCCGGATCGACAACATACAGCCCGGGTCATGCCAAGATGACATGTTGGCAAGGTGGACATAGGCCACATCCATGCCACGAGGCGCATCCGGGTTTCTGAAGGAATTGAATATCGCCATGCAGATTCCGCCCGGAATCCTTACTTTCGACACGGAATGACTGTTGCCAATTTTGAAATAACGCTGAATGTTGGCCGTCCATCTGCGGTTGGCAAAGCCGGATTCGCCGCAGGTATAGGAATGAGAGACATGAGAGGAGAACAACTGAAGCCAAAGCATATAGGCCTGCACGCAAGTGGTCACGCCGATTCTCGGGTCGCGTTTCGTGATGATGTAACGGCCGGACAACTTATGGAAGTATCTGCGCTGGAACACGTTGATTATGTGATGCTGGTTCTCGTTCAGTACAAGAGGGACAAGTTTGTCAGCTTCACGCACATCCCGGATGATATATTTCGTTGCCGCCCAGAAAGCGAAGTCATAGCACATGCGCAGACTGTTGAAAGATTCACGGGCCTTCTGTATGGAATCGACCTTAAGGACAGATAGCGGGTCCTGGCCGGCCATCAGTCTTTGGACAGCCGGAATCGACTTCATCTGAAGCGGAAGGAAAAGAGCCCGGCGTGAAATTTTCCTGACAGAGAACCGGAACCTGAAACCGGGAGAGCGAAACCCGGAAAACGGGTTTGGGGAATTATGCTGGGACATGGCCTGAACGTTTTTATCCTGCAAAATTAGTATAGGGAGGTGGAGGTGAGGCCTTATCGCTATAAAAACAGTGAGATGGGGCAGGCAGGGGCTGCGCTTTTGAAGAGGCGGAATACGGCGCGGTATGAAAGGAAAGAGGAGTATTAGATTTTTCCCATTTACCTTTGTGCTTAAACGGGTATATAAAGACGAAGGATAAATAACATAAACACTCATGAAGAAAGTAATTATACTTGTCAGTCCTGTTTCGACTGACATCAAGGCATTTGCCATCAATCGATCAGGAGCAAGAGTAGGATATAATCGAAAACTCTTGTAAAAGTTAAAATTTTTCGGAAGCAAGTAAAAAAATGGTCGTTGCATGAGGAAGTTTGACAAAATCTTTGTATCTTTGCGGTTGCGGTATGCGCAATACGTTGCAAACCGCAGACATATTGAACATGAGCGTCAAACACTCGGTTATCTGATACTGAAAATCTGGACAATTTTCAATACCATACAGATAACAGGCAATGACGCTCACGCTGAAGTGTATATCTCAGTTTTCAAGGACTGTCATATATGCCCAAAGCGTGAGCCTTTTTACTTGTTACTTATGGTATGGCAGTCCAGAGCCTCAGTATGGTAACGCAGTGAAGAGAGTTCACGCTTCTTTTTGTGTAGTTTGGTAAACCCGACATTAACATGAAACATTTCAAAGCTTCAGAAACGACCTTATTCTTCAATACGAGAGATGAAATGATAAAGGTCAAATTGGAAAGAGTGGCTTATTTCGAGGCCGACTCCAATTATTGTCATGTCTTTTTTATCAACGGTGCCAAGGCCACACTACTCACCAGTCTTGTGAATATCGAAGGATTATTGACCGAAAGATTCAAAGGTGATAATCCTATGTTCATTCGCATAGGTAAAAGATATATTGTCAATAAGCTATACATATTTCAGATCAACATACCTCGCCAACGACTGACTTTGACAGATTATATCACACCCGGGATATTGGAAATATCAATCTCCAAAGAAGCCTTGAAAAATCTTAAACTGCTCTATACCAACATTTGATATGGAAATAATAATAGGACGACAAGGTAATCAGAAAACACCTATCACTGACCGGACTGTAAGCAGAAGTCATTGCAAGGTGACTGATAACGGAGACGGAACATTCATTATTGAGAATCTCAGCCCTTCAGGTACTAAAGTAGATGGCATTGATATTATAAGATCGACGGTCAAGCTTAATAGCCGCATCCAACTTGGACAGTCTTTCTCGGCGACACTGGTCGAACTGATTGGAGTACCCGCGAGCGAGGGAAAGTCCGCAGGACAGGCCGAAGTTCCCCGTATGCCCGGGGCTTCCGGGACAAAGACTCAGGAGAACATTGTCAAGACGTATGATATATCTCATTTAAGACGGATATGGGATGATTTCAACAACACCAACCTTGAAATGGCCGAGGCTCAGCGTAAGACAAATCTTGTGCGCACCGGTCTTGGAATCTTTACGATGTGTGCGATGCCTACGATTTACTTTTTCGATTCACAATTGGGGTATGTCCTGCCCTGCATCGGGATTCTCGGCAACGTTTACAGTTTCGTCGGAATGAAAAACGCCGAGACCGCCGAGCAGCGTCAGCGTCGTCAGGATGAGTTTGATGATGCATGGGTTTGCCCGAATCCGGAATGTGGCCATTCATTATTGGCCAAAAATTATAAGATGCTGTTCCGCAATTATGTCCGCAATCATCAGCCATGTCCGTATTGTAAATGCAAATATACAGAGAAATGAGAAATGTGGTGACTTTGCTGTTGGTTCTGGTCGCCGCACTGTCGGTGCAGGCCGAGACATTTGTGGTATGTGTCGGGATAGGGCATTACGCCGATCCCAAAGTGACGGATCTCGCAAAGACAGAGAAGGATGCGAAGGCAGTAGCCGACTTTTACAGGAAGGGTACGGAAAATGTCATAACTATTACCGGTAAGTACGCCACCAGAAAGCAGATTCTTAAAAGTCTGCGCAGTCAGTTCGGCAGGGCTAAGGAAGGAGATAAGATTGTCTTTTATTTCAGCGGTCATGGCTATCCCGGAGGTTTTTGCCCCTATGAGATGTCGAAGCTCGAAGAAGGACTGACTTATGCCGAGGTCATAAAGGTTATGGCGCAGTCAAAGGCAAGAGACAAGATGATATTTGCCGATGCGTGCAATAGCGGAGCCATACGCCAAAGCAAGACCTCGTCAAAACCTAAATCGGGGAATATATTGATGTTCCTGTCTTCGCGCAGCAATGAATATTCTATTGAGTCTCCGTTGCTTGCAAATGGCTATTTTACCAACTATCTGCTTCATGGACTAGGCGGCAAGGCCGATGCCAATCGCGACAGGGCGATCACTGCCAAAGAACTGTATGATTATGTCAGCGCGGGAGTCACACGGCTGACGAATAATGAGCAGCATCCCGTGATGTGGGGCAGTTTTCCCGATAACCTTGTCATAGTAAAATACACGAAAAAATAGATTGTCAATTATCCCCGTCATTTCATCAATCATATATCGGGGTTTTATGCTGATTGTACATCTTTAATATAAATTTGCAGAAAAAACAGAGTCAATATGTTTGCAATAATCTGGATAGCAGTCTGGGCGTTGGTGTTCGGTATTTTTGATGATCCCACTTCAGGGCAGATATTGGGTTTTATCCTGATAGGGCTTGGAGGTCCTGTGGGCAAATGGTTGTTCAATACATTTAATCGATAGTCATGCAACTGAAAGAAAACAGCCTGCTTCAAAACGGCAAATACCGCATAATCCGGGTCCTCGGGCAAGGAGGATTCGGCATAACGTATCTTGCCGAGAATACCTTCTTTGAAAAAACTGTCGCTATAAAAGAATTCTTTCCGAAGGATTTCTGTGGTCGTGACAACACAAGCCATCTTACACTTGGCACACAGAATAATTCCGAGACTGTCGGGAAACTTAAGGCACGTTTTCTAAAGGAGGCCAAGAACATCGCAAAACTCGACCATCCCGGCATAGTCAAGATTCACGACATCTTTGAGGAAAACAACACGGCATATTATGTGATGGACTACATCGAGGGAGAGAACCTTAACGAGATGGTCAAGCGTAACGGTCCGTTATCCGAGGAGAAGGCGGTTGAATACATCCGCAAGGTCGGTGATGCCCTTGATTACATCCATTCGCGTAACATGACCCACTTCGATGTCAAGCCTGCCAACATCATGGTGCGACAAAGCGATGACCAGCCCATCCTGATAGACTTCGGCCTGTCGAAGCAGTATGACATGCATGGTGATGCGACGTCGACACTTATGCAAGGCGTAAGTCATGGTTATTCACCGATTGAACTTTACAATTCCGGGGCCATCACCTCCTTCTCGCCGCAGACGGATGTATATTCGCTGGGTGCCACATTCTATTTCCTTTTGACAGGATTAGTACCTCCAGCTGCTTCAGAGGTGCTTGAGAATGGGATGGAAATACCTTCCTATGTTTCGAAATCTAATCAGGATGCTATTAGAAAAGCTATGAGTGTTAGCCGCAAGTCGAGACCTGAAGTTATTGGATCATTAATCAAACAAGAATCTGAAAATAGTCAAAAGTTCACACAAAAGAGTGAATACTCTACTGTAAACAGTAATCATTTAATAAAAAAAGAGACAACTTTATTAGTTAATCCTAAAACTAAAAGAACTGAAAATCAAGAATTGTCGAATGTGAAATCAACTATACGAAGTTCATCTGGTTTTTGGGTAACATTGGCAATTGTTGGAATCGCTTGCATTGTGGTACTGTCAATAATTGGAATAGGGAATTATGGAATCAATAATTCTAACCGGGAGTCGACAAATCAAACAAAAGAGAAAGCAACAGATTCCCTTGTAGATTTAGGAAAGCAGGAACAAAGAACTGATGAAACAAACCTAAGAAATTCGAATGAAATGGGATTGACTCCAATTAAAAAAAATATGGCAGATTACGGAGCCTCATATTTTAATAAACAATCGGGTTACAGCACCACCGCGTCTGGATTGAAATATGTTACAGTGGTAGCAGGAACAGGAAAGTCACCAAAAAAGGATGATGTGGTCATAGTGCATTATACTGGAAGATTGCTTGACGGAACTGTTTTTGATTCCTCCGTCGAACGTGGCGAACCCGCATCCTTCCCCCTTCAGGCAGTCATCAAGGGATGGACAGAAGGTCTTCAGCTGATGAAGGAAGGCGGCAAGACTGTGTTTTATATTCCAAGTAATCTTGCATATGGAGAAATGGGAACGCCAGGGGGGCCAATTGCACCCAATGCAGACTTAATTTTTGAAGTCGAACTATTAGGAATAGGAGGACAGTAGAATATTTTGTCAATTGGAATTTAATTTGTGCTGAAATGATTATATAATTAAGTAGATATAATTTAAAACTTTATGAAACGGGAATGTGGTTCAGAACTTCAAAACGGCAAATGCCGCATTATCCGAGTCCTTGGGCAGGGTGGATTCGGCATATCGTATCTTTCGGTGCCTTAAATATTTTTGATTAGAGAAATTAACATAACATGCATATTTATAAGAAAATCGGTGCCAATTGTAATATCTTGATGGTGCCATTAGGAATCATCAACAGTTTTCTTTCGGCATAATGCCTTAAGCCAAATTACCTCGATTATTACTTCATCCACCTCGGGGAATATACTCACACCTTTGCTAAAGGAGTCCCCACCGAAGCTAATATCTGGACGGTAAAATAATTAATGAAAATGATAAGAATAAGCAACTTGTCAACCAATCCCATAGTTTCATCATTTAAGAGCGAATATGCTTGGTAGTTAGAAAACACCACCTTATATTTGCATTAAAAATATAACACTAAATATATGGACAACGAAACAACCCGACTCATCAACGATGAGGCAGCATGCAAGGAGCAGGTGATATCCACACCTCAGTCTGAAACAAAGGCCACACAGCCTGAATCTACTAAAAAAGGAAGTTCGGTGAAAGCCGCAGCCGGAGGTTTTGTAGCCGGTGCTGCCGCCGGTGCCGCGGCTACAGCCGTAGCATCCGACTCTTACGATGAAACCGCATCGGCAATTGAAACTCCGGAAGGGTCTGCTGCGGAGGAGATATTGGAAACTCCGGAAGAGCCTGCTGCTGAGGAGACATTGGAGACTCCAACTCCTGAACAGGCGATTCTTGCCAATGACGAAGGCATACGCTATGCCCATGTCGAGGCAGATACCTTCAGCGACGCATTCGCTCAGGCCCGTGACCAGGTTGGCCCCGGCGGTGTATTCGAGTACAACGGCAAAATCTATAGTACTTATATCGCGGAGGAATGGAATGGAATGTCGGCCGAAGAGCGCGCGGACTATCAGGCTCGTGTCAATGAGGTGGCGCCTGCCCGCTATACTAAGTCGCATACGGCCGGTGAGTCTTATGCTGCCAATGAGCCTGCCGCCGCCGGTGAGCCTTATGTGGCAGAACATCATGAAGCCGCATCCGATGTGGTTCCTGCCGATGCACAGATGATTTCAGCAGAACCGGTGGACAGCGAAATAAAGGTGCTCGGTGTGGAGGCGGTTCAGAACGCTGACGGACATATAATGAATGTAGCGCTTGTAGAGTGTGAGGGAGATCAGGCGTTGCTGGTGGATGTAGATAACAACGGAACTATAGATGTACTCATTCACGATGATAATATCGACGGAGAGATACAGGGATCTGAAATCCACGATATTTCAGATTCGGGACTGGAGGTGGCACATCTAATGCAGGCCCAGGCCGCTCAACAAGGAGATGTCCTCTACGCATCTAATGATGACATGCCCGACTATATCAATGACGCGGACTCAACAATCAATGTCTGATGGGAAGAAAGATATTCATAGTATGTCCTGAGTGCCACCAGCAGCTTTCGTTTAACGAAGTACCAGGCTATCAAAATATGGTGGTGGAGTGTCCTAAGTGTCACTTCAAGGCCAATGCCAGCGTGTATCAGAGCGGCGCACAGGCCCGAGGCGCGCAAGGAGCCGATGAAATGCCTACCCAATTGGTCATGCCTCCCAGATCGGTTGCCGACATCGGACAGATAAGGGTCAAGGCAACCAACGAGATACAGTTTCTCAAAGAGGGTCAAAATATCATTGGCCGTCGCGCCAAGACCGGCACCGCCGACATCAAGATCAGTACCGACATGTACATGAGCCGCCAGCATGTACGGATCGACGTTGTGAGGAAAGGTAGCGGCTATGAGCATCATCTCGTTGAAATAAATTCGAAAAATATCGTTAAACTAAATGGTAAGCCGATAAATCGTGGTGATATTCTTATTTTGAAGTTTGGAGACACGATGACTCTTGGAACGACAGATATTGTACTTGAGTCAAAAATCATCGATGAAGAGGCAACCCAATTAGCATAACCACATCATGATTAAGATTAGGAAACCGCTGTGTTTTACCGAGATAGGATTAAAGGATAATCAAGAAGACTATCTTTTTCCGAGTAACGCAGATGAAGAGACACGAGTCTTCATCATGTGTGATGGAATGGGAGGACATGACAATGGAGAAGTTGCCAGTATGACCGCTGCAAATACATTAGGCAATTATCTCACGTCTTGCTCTGCCATTGATATTCCTGTATTCGAAACAGGATTGGCAAAGGCTTATGATACCTTGGACAACATAGATACCAATTCAATGAAGAAACCAGGAACCACTATGACGTGTCTTTGCCTTAATGAGGATAACTATTTAGTGGCTCATATAGGAGACAGTCGCATATACCATATACGTCCGTCTCTATACCATTCTGAAACAAAGAGAGGCGGTATACTTTATCAGTCATCCGACCACTCCCTTGTAAACGATCTTCTAAAAGCAGGAGAACTAACCGAAGAAGAGGCAAAAGATTTTCCACAGAAAAATGTCATAACGCGTGCCATGCAACCGCATCTAGCGAAACGATACAAGGCGGACGTATATACATTCGATGACATTAAAGGAGGTGATTATTTTTTCTTGTGTTCTGACGGGATTTTAGAGCAAGTCTCGAATGAGGCTTTATGTGAAATATTGGCTCAGGACAATCTTTCCGATGATATGAAACTCGCAAGTATTAAATCGATATGTGAGAACAAGACGAAGGATAATTATACCTGCTGGTTAATTCCCATTGACAAAACTGATGTTAAGGAACCCAATTTAAATAATACGCAGATTATTCAAGCCATTGAAGAGAGAGGACACACAGACGTGTCTGTTGCGGGAAAGCCTATCACTACAATCACTCCACAGATTAAGGAAAAGAATTTCTCTTTCCCAAATTTCTCAATAGACACCAATAGATTGATTCGATATATCGAATTACTAGTAATTGGAATTGTCTTACTTATAGGAATATGGTTCCTTGTTAAAGGATTAAAAGGCTGATATGAATAATGTGAATAATAACGGCTTAAAGCCGGGTGCGTTACTTCGTCATGATACATACCGTATCGAACGTATACTCGGACAAGGCGGTTTCGGCATCACGTATCTTGCCACTGATTTATCATTGGATAGATTTGTGGCCATTAAGGAATTCTTTTCGAAGGATTATTGCAATAGGGAAGAATCGACATCGCATATAACTGTTGGGACAAGTTCTAATATTGAGTTGGTTTCTCGTCTTAAGGCTAAATTTCTAAAAGAAGCGCGAAATATTGCGAAATTCGATCATCCGGGAATCATAAAGATCCACACAGCGTTTGAGGAAAACAACACAGCATACTATGTAATGGATTACATTGAGGGGAGCAATCTTAACGAAATCGTAAAGAGTTCGGGAGCACTCTCTGAAACAAAGGCTGTCAATTACATCACTCAAGTAGGTGATGCCCTTGACTATATCCATAAACACAATGTCAACCATCTGGATATTAAGCCTGCGAATATTATGATTCGCAAGTCGGATGACCGCCCAATTCTAATTGACTTTGGATTGTCTAAGCAATATGATAGCGATGGTAATCAAACATCGACAACTCCTACAGGAATCAGTCACGGTTATGCTCCTATGGAGCAATATAAGGCAGGAGGTGTTAGTGAATTTTCACCTCAGACCGACGTATATTCTCTTGCTGCTACTCTTTTCTACTTAATATCGGGTAAGATTCCACCTCATGCTACGGATTTGATAGAAGATAATATTGCTTTTCCTGTCGGTTTTCCTATGAACTTGCAGAAAGCGATATCCAAAGCGATGTCTTCCGCAAGAAAAAACCGTCATGAAAATGTTGCGCAGTTCCTTAAAGAGCTCAAGAATTGTGATTTTGAAGAAGATGCCACTATTCTCATTGAGAAAACTGTAAATGTCAAAAAGGAAACTACAAGAGACAAACTAGAATCAACAAACCATCTAAGAAAAAAAACTTCACGATTAAATTTTAAGTGGATATTGAGTTTAAGCGCCCTGACTATAATAATCATAGGTGTTTTTATATTTGTCAAGCCCAAAAGTGGAAATCAATACCCCATCGTCGAAGACTCCTACTATGACTCCATTGTCGTTAACTACGAGACAGTTGATGAGGAGATAAGATCCAGTTCCGAAGAGATTGATATGTTGGCAGTAGAGGACATGATTTGGGATTCCCCATTAGGCAAAGCCATGTATTCAGGTGAAGTTCACGGTTTTGATTCAATTCCAAATGGGAAGGGCATTGCTAAAATAATTAACGGGAATAAATATTATATAGGAAGTGTATATGACGGGGAATTTAAAATGGGTAATATGGATGGGCAAACCACATATACTTTATATAATGGAGATACTTTCATTGGAACTTTTAAAAATAATAAGTATTATCAAGGGAAATACACGATTAAGAAGACTGAAGAATACTTTGAGGGTACTTTCAAGGATGGTCAACCAGATCAAGGCTCTTGGTATGACAAAAATGGAAACAAACTATAAGCAGAAATGAAACTATATCGAATTATCATAATTGTATCTTTTGTACTTGTATTTGTGTCGTCACATGCACAAGGTCTCATTTCTCGCCCTCAAAAAGCGAAAATTGAAAAACAAGAAAATAAATCACAACCAAAGGAACGCAACACGCGTTCTTCAACAAATCACTCTCGTCGAACACCAATTACAAATACACGACATAAGCAACAACCAACTTCAAGCAATAAAAATCAAACTGGATTTATCAATGGGCATGAATGGGTGGATTTAGGCTTGCCTAGTGGTATAAAGTGGGCTACATGTAATGTGGGTACATCGTCTTCATCGCAATATGGTACTTACTTTGTATTTGGTGAAGTAGGGTATAGTCAGAATAATTATACTACAAAAGATAAATATAAACTAATATCAGAAGGAGTAATTAACCATACAGGAACCTTGAATAAGCAATACGATGCGGCCAATGCTAATTGGGGATCTTCATGGCGAATGCCGACAAAATCAGAGGTTGATGAACTGATATCAAAATGTGAATGGGAATGGACGAGTATAAACGGAAAAAAGGGTTATAAAATCATAGGACGTAATGGAAATTTTATTTTCTTACCAGCCGCAGGTTGTAGCAATGGATCATCTTTCTTCGGAATTGGAAGTAATTGCAGTTATTGGACCGCTACTGTAAATAGTACTGGATACGCTTATTATTTGGGTTATTCTTATTATTATAGTGATCAAAATGGTTGGGGATTTCGTGGATACAAACGGCCTGTTCGTCCAGTTACAAACTAACTAAAAACACTTCGTAATAATGATTGTAAAGGAGGCGAGCACGGCTCAAATCCGGTACAGCCTTATGCGGAGCAAATAAGATTTGAGGAAGTGGATTGATACATTAGCAGGCATATTTCATACAATAAATGTCTTCTCGTTTTTGTTTTATGTATCAGGTGTATAACTTTGTAGGGCAATCATACACAGAGTGCTGTTGGTGATTGCTTTTCTTGTTACACGGCACGTCTTTAAGTGTCAGTGTGGCCGGGCATTTCAAAAATCTTGCAGAAGGAACCTATATCAACTCTAAAAAATATGTGCGTAATTGAGACGAACCCTGTTGGTAACATTGTGAGTACTCTGTGTAGAGTTATATTTGCCGTGACATCTATCATTGGATGTTACGGCATCGGGTATTCCATGTCCATGGATGGTTTATCGCGTGACAGTGTTGACATTGAGGTGGATTGGCTTCTTGAGAGGCATGACCTTTGCGGGAAAGGTTATCTGCGTGCTGACAGTGCAGGAGCATACACGGTTGCGGCTCTTGAACTTATCGATAAGAAGTATGGATTCGACAGCAAGGAATATGTCTATACGTTTACCGACTATATGATATCCGACCTGGCAAAAAACAGAGAGGCTCTTTGCGAAACAGTGTATCCGTTGGTCATGGATTATTTTGACCCGACAACCGATTATGTGTGGTATTGCTATTTTACACTCGGGAAAAAACTTCTTGATCTTGAGGAATATGACAAGGCCATCAATCTTTTTGATAAGACAGAAAATGCCGCAACCGAGCCATACGACAGACTTAACGGCAGGATTTACGGCATAATAGCACGCCAGCACCGCGACGGCGGCAATCTTGAACAGATGCTGGAGACGGTTGGGCCGGAGGTAAAAGAGATCGAGTTGGCGGACCGGGCAAACCTACTGTATCCCATGGCATTGAACATAGCAAGATATTATCTCAACGTCAGTGACCATGACAACGCGCTGAAATTCATAGATTTCGGAGAGCACCTAAATGGTTGGATCTCCAACCGGAAGATGCGGAAGCTGCTCGAATTGAAATATGATATTCTTGCAGAACAGGGCAATCCGGAATGCATACGATGTCTTGACCGGATAACCGAATTGTCTGAAACTGACGATGAAGACGATATCAAATGGCTTGCCTCTGCATATGTAGATCGTGGCGATCATGCCTTAAATCAGGAATTTAATGTAGATGATGCCGTAAAGTACTATATCAAGGCCTACAAGCTGATATCGGGTCCTTACGCATATAGTTCACCGGTGATGCAGGCAATTACACGACGCATGATGCACCTTCTGACGATGAGCGGCGATCATGACGATGCCATCGAGATGGGTCGTGTACTTATAGATGCAGAAAAACGAATGCCGTCGGGTGTGGACCTGCATCATGTGCTTGAGCTGGTAGACGCTCTGCTGAATGCCGGACGTCCGGACGAGGCCGGCGAACTGCTCGACAGTTACAGCAACGAATTTGAAAAGGACAATCTGATACGTCAGAAGTATCTTATCCACCTTGCCAATCTAAAACTGAAACTTAATGACAATGCGTCTGCTCTGGAAATACTTGACCGGATCGGTCATGAACCGCTACGCAGGGATCTCAGACTCTGGCATGAGCGCTACAGCGCCCTCGCCTGTGCACGGCAAGGCGATGCAAGGGCCTCCGCATTTTCAGACTCCATAAGCAAGACAGCCAAAAAGAACATCATGAAGCAGATGCTCATGATATCCCCGGCACAGCGGGGCAACTGGCTTGCACTCTGCCATGAAGCCATAGAGTGGCAGCTGAGCCTCGGCAACTGCGCGACCGCCATTGCCAATGCCGCGGAACTGAACCTATACCGGAAAGGACTGCTGCTACGCACATCGACTCAGATACGCGACAGAATAAAGTCAGAACCGTCGAATGCCAAGACGCTGGCCATGATAGACAGCCTTCAGGCACTGCTCAACAAAAGCCGGATAAGAGGAGACTCTTCAAGCATACATCTGTCTGAGAGGATTGACTCTCTGGAGCAGATCATTGCCTACCGGTCTTCCCTGACGGACAACTTTACTGACAAGATTGACATTGACCTGAAGGACGTGATCTCCAGGTTAGGGAAGAACGATGCCGCAATTGATTTCTATTATCGGAAAATGCACGGGAAATTCAATCTGGGTGCATTTGTATATTATTCAAACCGGCAGCCATTCTTCATACAACTCGCCCAACATGACGGAGGACTGCAGAAAGACGATATTTTCCCTGCACTGTCAAAACTGGAACAATACACAGCAGGACATGACAACGTGTATTTCTGCGCAGACGGCATTCTTAACACGACCGGATTCGAATTCTACAACCACCCAGCAGTCACCGGCAGAAACTGGCATCGAGTATTCCATCTCGCGGATATCCATGAAAAGACGACAATGGGCTCCCGACCGGTGCTTATAGGAGTATCCGACCACAACTCACCTATCGGGGATGGCGAGACCATCGACCGTGGGACATGGACCGACCTGCCGGACGTAAAGCATGAGATACAACAGATCGCAAACAGGCTGGAGCATCTCAAGCCAATGGTACTCTTTAACGACAATGCCACCGAAGAGGATGTCAAAAGGCTGTCGGGCACTCATGTAACAACCCTTCATATCACAACCCACGGATTCTACCGCAACAACGATCAACTTAACAATGCAGCCAAGGACACGACCGACCATGACCACAACATAGCCTTACGTCTGCTCTCATCAGGACTAAAAAGCATTTCAGGTCTTGTACTCCGTGGCGGCAACATCTCATGGCAAGCGAAACAGATTTCCGACGACGAGGACAATCTGCTGACCGAACAGGAAATCGAAAGAATGAGTTTTCCCGACCTCAGGCTGACGGTGCTTTCGGCATGCGACACAGGACTTGGCGAGATAGACAGCGAGGGTGTATGGGGGCTGCAACGCGCCTTCCGCATAGCAGGGACGCAATCACTGATATGCACACTTTCAAAAGTAGACGAGTACTGGACAGCCCAGTTCATGGACGAATTCTATGAACAGGCATCCAAGGGGAAGACTATATACGATTCGTTTCACACAGCACAGAAGTGGCTCAAACGAGAACTTCCGGATAATCCGGAAATATGGTCGTCATTTATACTGATAGAATAAAACTTACGTTATACATGGCAGAGAATTACGAAGAAATCGTGCAGAAATGGTACATAAGGCTGCGAGGTGAATTTACCGGGCTTCTTATGGATAAATACAAGAATACCAATATGCGTCTGGCAGATGCCGAGAATATATATCAGGATATTTTCATTGCAATACACCAGAACATCAAGGAAGGGCGTATCGGAGCAAACTGGGACTGGAGCAATTATATAATACGGATAGGTCTCAATATGGCCAGCAAGAAATACCGGATCATGAGCAGGACTGACTCGCTTGACGAGGTAGATTCAGATGAAGGCGGAAAATTATCCGCAAGGGCCGAGAGGATTCAAAGAGTTACCGAATTGCTGAAAGAAATGCCCTCGCATGAGGAGCCTGAACTTTATCAAGATCCAGAGGCTCAGGCTCTGCTGGGCGACGAGTTGACCCATACCCCGGAACCGTGCGCCTCCATTATCCGCAAGACATACTTCAGCGGCATGTCTGATGCAGAAATAGCAGAGGAAGTATCTCCGTATCGTGATAATGGCAAACCATTGTCGGATAATGCAAAGGCCGTAAAGGCCCGTCGCTGGCTCTGTATGCGTGATTTGATACATAGGGTAAAACTTGCGCTCTATCATGCCGGAATAATCACTGAAAAACCTGAAAAGAAAAAACGCAATGGGAAATAACATAGAATTATTCGACCGATATATCGACGGCAAACTCAGTGCCGAAGAAAAAACATATTTCGAGCAGCGTTTAAACTCGGATAAGAATTTCGCATTGGACTTTCGTATCTATCTGTTTACTCTCAAAGGGATATATCAGGAAACGGAACAGGATAACACTGAGTTCGGCATGGCAATGAAGAATATATCAAAGGAGGAACTTCTACACATCATCGGACGCAGGACATATCCACGTGAATGGCGGTTTACCCGTCTGAGAGAGAGGATGGCATGGGTGGCTTCAATCGCAGCAGTTCTTGTCATCGGCATTTTTACGGTATTACATGTCCGTCAGTCGGGTATGGACAGACTTGACAATACTATTGTAGCATACAACTATATCCCGGACTCAAACAGAGGTTGGGAGACAATAACATCCGACGATGTCCCATCGCTTGAAAGAGCTTATCAGATGGCTCCTCCGGAGGATATACAGGCACAGCAGGACTCCGGAATGCGTCTTGCCCTGGCCTACCTTAAACTACATGACCGCAAGAAGGCAAAAGAGATACTTACCGAATTATCAGTTCGTTTTGCCGATGATGAAGAGTTTGCAGCTCAATGCCGGAACATTCTAAATCAACTGAAATAATGATCCGCCAACTCTTTCTGGTATTATTGTTGTCAGCCTCGGTTTTATCGGGACTGGCTACTAACCGTGCGTTGCTCGTCGGTATCGGTAAATATGACAGAATGAAAACCGGATGGAATGTGATACACGGCGACAATGATGTGGCACTACTCAGACCATTGCTACAAAAACGCGGATTCAGCGATATCGTAGCCATAACCAATGAACAGGCGACAAAAGCAAGGGTTGTCTGTGAGTTGAATGCTATTGCTGAAAGATGTCAGTCCGGAGATAATGTGTATTTCCATTTCTCGGGTCATGGGCAGCCGATTCGGGATGACAATGGCGATGAAGGGAGGTCAAAGAAATATGACGAATCAATCATACCTTACGACGCCTGCCGTGACAGTCGAAAGATGAATGGGAAATATAACGGACAATATCATCTTATTGATGATGAATTATGTCCGCTACTGGATTCTATAAAGCGTAAGTTAGGCCCTGATGGAGAACTCTTCGTGGCTGTGGATGCCTGTTTCAGCAAAGGGATCCAGAAAGATGAGATGACAGATATAGATCCTGAACTTCTCAGATATGTTCGCGGTACAAACCATGCTTTTACACCTCCGGGGCGCATCACCGTCAAGTCACCCAAACAGTTTTCAAAAGGAGCGAAGCTGACGGTCGTCACGGCCTGCAAGGAGAATGAGCGAAACATAGAATATAAAGCACCAAGCGGGAAAATGTACGGTTCCCTCTCATACTACATATCCATACTATTGAAAAGCAATGCGGATTTCAGCATATGGAGGCAATGTTTCAGCGATAAAGAATACCGCAGTCGCGGAATCTTTCAAAGTAGCCAGCATCCGTCAATAGAGATTTTTCCTTAGCCTGTCATTTACCATATAGAATGTTTAGGTATATTTAGATGTAAGTAAAACTAAACAGAAAAACGATGGAATCGCTTAAACTTAATTTCGATACGGAGATACTTGGCAAGCCAAGGACCTTCATCGTCGAGGTGCCATATCAGGACGGCATTGTCGCTACAAGTGAATTCTGCCCTACCGAACTATTGTCAGGAACAGTAGATCTAATGGCGGCAATCAGAGGGGAATCTCTTGATGGATTTATGGCTGACTGCCGCAAACAGCTTCTGGCCATGTCAAAAATCACGGAAGCTGACACTGAACTTGACCGGCATAACGGCGGATTGATGGCGGTGGTAATGGATCATTTCAGCCGCAACACGCGGATCGCGTTCGGCGATCTGCTGATATATATAGACTGCTTCAGTCTGCTCTTGAAAGCAGCGGGATTCGATAGTGACGAAATCCGCACGATATATCCGCGAGTCGCAAAAACCATTGTGGATCTGTATCCGGATTTTGTAATTGATAAAACGACAACATGATGAGTCGTTGCTGTTTTTGTATTCTTTTATCAGATGATACATTATAGTGGCTATTTCATACATTAAGGGGGAATTTATTACAAATTCAGATAAGTTTCAATTACTTTTGCAGAGGATTTTCGCGAGGATCTGCTTTTGCTTTGATGTGCGGAATGATAACCAATAACAACCTATAACCACTAACAACTTATAATCATTAATTCAAATTTCGCAAGTTCTGTCAGGACTTGAAAATTTGATGTTTAACGGCGGCT
>X108_Striped_Desert_Hamster__coassemble_102_pt1 | contig 37953 bp, 29 predicted proteins | sample X108_Striped_Desert_Hamster__metabat2_low_PE_001 | metagenome-assembled genome bin X108_Striped_Desert_Hamster | reverse complement strand
GAGTCCGAGGGTCCAGTTGTCGGCCGACACGTCGGCATCTCTTGTGTTGACGTTAACCTCGATATAGTAGCTGCCCCACTTGTGAAGGGTCTTGCCCCAGTCGTTGGTAGCCACCTTCACCTCCTGTCCGTCGACCGTTATGGTCAGGGTCTCGATGTCGATCTCATACTTGTTGTCGTCGCCTTCGAAAGTGAGGTATCCCTTGTCGGAGGGGTCAACGGTGAGTTTGCAGGTAGAGAGATTTGTACCCTTCACCTTGTTGTAGTTCTTAGCGGTCTGCTTCAGCTGGTCGGCCTTGATGCAGTAGTCGAAAGTGCGGATGCCCGGCTTCGCCATGCGCTTGGCTTTCGCGTCGCTGAGCGATGCCGTCGCGGGTCCCGGCTTGAAATAGTTGTTGACCAGGTTTACGGTCATGGCCTCGCCGCCGTAGCAGCCTTCGCCGGCATAGTTGTATATCACGTTGTTGCGAAGGTCGAGGCGTTCGTCAAGCTGGGTTCCGGGACGCGGGCCGAGACGCGGCGTGCGCGAGCCGTGGTGTGCGAGCAGGTTGTGGTGGAACGATGCTCCCGCGCCGCCCCAGTTGCCGCCGTAGCCGTGGGCGCCCTTGGAGTGTCCGGCGTTGACGAGGCTCTGCGTCACCATGCACCACTGCACGGTGATGTTCTTCGATCCGTAGACCGACAGGCACTCGTCGATGCTCCAGCTTACCGAGCAGTGGTCTACCATAATCTTCTGGCTGTCCATGCCTCCGAGTCCGTCGCCCTCATGCGCCTTGTTGTTGGTCTTCAGGGCCTCATTGCCGAGTCTGAAGCGCATGAAGCGTATGATCACGTTGGGGGCGCTGATCACGAAAGGATAGTCGGCCACGCAGATTCCGTCGCCGGGAGCGGTCTGTCCGGCGATGGTCACGTTGCCGTTCTTCATGCGGAGTTCTGATTTCAGGTGGATGGTTCCTGACACGTCAAACACAATCGTGCGCGTTCCGCTTTGTGAGCAGGCCCAGCGCAGCGAGCCCTCTCCGCTGTCGTCGAGGTTTGTCACATGATACACCTTGCCGCCACGGCCGCCGGTAGTGATGCTTCCGAAGCCTTCGGCGCCGGGGAAAGCCGGCAGTGCGTCTGCATCCTGAGCCATTGCCGGCACAGCCATCATTGAGGCGAGCAGTGCCGGAAGGAAAGTCTTTTTCAGATTCATGACTATTGTATTATTTCTTTATGACCTTGTCGGTTTCCGCAGAGCCGTCGGCATACACGATGCGGCGGATGCTGATTCCCTCCGCGGGGTCCGCGATGCGTCTGCCGCTGAGGTCGTAGTATTCCACTGCCACTACTTCTCCTTTGGGGGCGGTGATGCTTTCCACGCTACTCATGCGCACGCATTCTGGATAGTATTCGTCTACCGCCGACTCGGCATCGGCGTTGCCGCCCTTCATGATGTCTTCCACAAGCTGATTGATGAATACCTCCACATTGGTGTAGATACCTTTCGGGTCCACGGTGTAGAGACCGGCGTCGTCCGGATTGTTGGGATCGAGGCCGTTGGCGGTTTCCCATTCATCGGGCATGCCGTCACGGTCAGTGTCATATCCGTCGGGCCGGTTCACCGTAAGGAGCGGCGGATAGCTTGCGGTCTTATCATTCTGCTGGCCGGCGGGGTCGTTGATGAAGTCAAGGATTCCTGCGGTTTTTGAAGTGGGGTATACCTTGCCGTTCTTGTCGACGTAAGGCTCTGTGCCGTAGTATGTCACGGTGCCGGTGCGGGCCTCTTCCATGTATCTTGCGTCGACGGCGTCGCGGTAGAGTGACGCGCCTACATACTGCAGCACCTTGTCGTAGGATGCGAGGGGAGCATGTGTGGTCACTGTGCCGGCATCGATAGGCTCGTCAAGGCGCACGGGGAGATGGTCCTTTCCGTTGAGGTTGACGTATGGCGCGTTCTCTCCGAACTTGTGCTTGGGGTCGGGCATGTATTTCTGGCCGTCCACCTCGGTGAGGCCGCTGTCATACTTCACGCCCTTCCAGTCATAGTTCTCGGGCGAGGATGCCGCCGATACGTAGTTGCCGCTGATGAAATAGCGGGATGTCAGGCCGCGCAGGGCCTCGTTGGTCGAGTTGCCGTCCTTTCCTACCGACACCTCAGTCACGCGGGTCTTGTTCTTCGTGCCGGGTCCGGCCTGTAAGAAGTTGTTGACCATGTTGATGTATCCGCCGCCGGGGCCGCCGTAGCAACCGTTGCCGTTACCCCAGTTGTAGATCACATTGTTGCGGAAGTCCACGCGCTCGGCATCGACGGTATTCTCATATTTCTCCTTGTCCCATCCGGTCCATTCGTAACGTGCGCCGTTGAAGCGGGGCGCGCGGTTCTGCACGTGGCAGAGGAAATTGTGGTGGAAAGACGCGTCTTTACCGCCCCATATTCCGCCATAGCTGTGTGCTCCCTTCGAGTGTCCGGGATTGGCGAGGCCTTCTCCCATGGAGCACCACTGCATCGTGAAGTTGCGGTTGTCGTAGAACGACGCTACCTCGTCGATGCTCCACGAGAAAGAACAGTGGTCGAGTATTATGTCATGACGGCGTCGTCCCCATGTGGCGTCGGCTCCGTCGTTGACGTCCTTCACCTGCGAGCGCCTGCTCCTGATGAAGCGCACGATCACGTTGTCGCACTTTCCGAAATACAATGTATAGTATCGCAGCGTGATTCCGTCGCCGGGAGCCGTCTGTCCGGCTATCGTGGTATTGGAAGTCACGTCGAGCTGGCTTTTCAGGTCGATATAACCGCTTACGTCGAAAACGATAATTTTAGGTCCCTGCTGGCTGATGGCCCAGCGGAGGGATCCTTCGCCGCTGTCGTCGAGGTTTGTGACGTGAATGATCTGCCCGCCACGTCCGCCGGTCACGTATCGTCCGTGACCTTCGGCTCCGGGAAATGCGGGTGCCTGCTCCTGCGCGAAAGCGAAAGACGACAGGGCGAGGGCACCTGCTAAAAGTAATGATTTTTTCATATGGATGTGGTTAGTTTGTGTCAACCCACAAAATTAGGCAGATTATTTGTAATCTGCAACTAAAATCCATAGAATTTATTGAAAATTAACACTATTGACGTAGCGGCGGAATCTTTCCAGCCCGTCCTGGAGCACGGAGCGGGGGCATGCTATGTTCCAGCGCATGAATCCGTCACCGTCTGCTCCATACATCGAGCCGGCGTTGAGCCATAGGCGTGCGTCGTCTACGAGGCGCTCCTCCAGTTCTTCAGAAGTCATTCCGAGTGCCCTGCAGTCCATCCATACGAGATAGGTGGCCTCCAGACGCGTTATCGGGAACTGCGGCAGGTTTTCTCGACAGAACCCGCGCATATACTCATAGTTGCCTCTAAGATAGTCGAGCAGCTGCTTGAGCCATTCCTCCCCCTCGTTGTAGGCGGCGATCGTGGCTATCACGCCGAAAGGATTCACGTCGCACACCTCGTTGATGTTGATGGCCTTGTCGATCCTGGCGCGTGTATCCGAATCCGGAGCCACGATATTGGCTATCTGAAGGCCTGCGATGTTGAACGCCTTGCTTGGCGAGACGCATACCACGCAGTGCCGGCTCAGTTCCTCCGATACCGATGCGAAAGGAGTGTGGCGGTAACCGTCGAATACGAACTCGCAGTGGATCTCGTCGGATATCACCGTAACGCCGTGGCGGATGCATATCTCTCCGAGACGCAGCAGTTCGTCGCGGCTCCATACCCTTCCGGCGGGGTTGTGGGGGTTGCAGAGGATCATGAGGGTCGCCTTCGGGTCGGCGGCCTTGCGCTCGAGATCGTCGAAGTCCATGCTGAAAGTGTCGCCGTCGCGCAGCAGTGGATTGGGCAGGATTTCGCATCCGTTGTTTCGGATCGAGGAGAAGAAACAGTTGTAGACTGGAGTCTGCACTATTACCTTGTCGCCCGGAGCGGCGAGGGCCTTGATGATGGCCGAGATCGCAGGTACTACTCCGGAGGTATAGATCATCATGTCGCGGTCTATTTGCCAGCCGTGGCGGCGGGCGAACCATGACGTCACCGCGTCGTAGTATTCGTCAGGGACGAGCGTGTAGCCGAAAATGCCGTTGTCTACACGCCTGTGGAGCGCGTCGGTGATGGCCGGAGCGGTGCGGAAGTCCATGTCGGCCACCCACATGGGGAGCACACCCTCAGGCGCACTGTCCCATTTGTAGGAGAGTGTGCCCCTGCGGGGTATTACTGTATCGAAATCGTATGTCATGCCTTTGTCTCTATCTTGCAGTCAGCCGGAGCCTTTATGAACTCATCGATCGTTATGCTGCCGATCTCGTCGGCACGGATCACTCCGGAAGTCGGATTCTTGATATTGGTGATCGCACCCTTTATGTCGGCATTCAGTGTGGAGTATTCGAAAGCTCGGTCACAGTCGGGCCCGAAAGTGCAGTTTTCCAGCACGAGGTCATGAGCGTAGCAGAGGGGCTGCTCGCCGGTGATGTGGCAGTTGACGAGTCGCAGGTTTTTCGAGTGCCATCCGAGGTATTCTCCATTGAGCACGGAGTCGTAGATGGTCACGTTCTCCACCTCCCAGAAGGCATCCTTCGTAGTGATTTTCGCATTGCGGATGACAGCGTTTTTTACATACTGGAATACATACTTGCTGTCCGACTCCAGACCGTCCACCTCTATGTTCTCGCTCAGCATGAAGGGGTATGTGCCGCCGTGGAGCCGCAGGTTGCGGATCCTGATGTCGCGGCATCGCCAGAAGATCTCGTCGGCATCGTTGATCTCCACGTTCTCTATGTCGATGTCGTGCATCTCGCGAAACATCTTAGGAGCGTCGATCACCGTGTCCTTCATCTTCAGGTGGTCGCTATACCAGAGGGCGGATCGTCCTCCCACATCAAAATAGCAGCGTTCGATCAGAAAGCGGTGCACGTGCCAGAAGGGATAGTTGCCCTCGAAACGGCAGTCTACGGCCTCAATGTCGGAGCATTCCTTGATGGCCGACTCGCCTTCGCGAATCACTACATTCTCGAGTCTGAGGGAGTGTGAGCCGAAAAGCGGACGCTCGCCTCCGAATTCCTTATCTTTTATTGTCTGCATGGGTCTTTTTGATTAAGATGTTGTATTCAAATGACGGTTGCAATCACCGTGCGGTCATCGCAGTGGCCTTGTGTTGCAAAAATAATGTATTGTCATGTAAAATACAAGTGTAAAAGCGATTTTGTTTGAAATATCAAGGATAATGGTATGAACTTGCGGATGCGTGCCGGCGTTGTAATGGCATCACCAAAACACACACGCATATGTTGGAAGAATTGAAAGACAAGGCCGCCGATCTCCTCGGAGATGAAAAGGTAAAGGTGGTGGTCGACAAGGTGCAGGAATTCGCAAGCACCGAGAAAGGCAAGGAAGTCATAGAAGACATCAAGGAAAAAGCCACGGAATTTATCCAGGAAAAATTCAAAAAGTAATGTACCCACGGGCGGATCCATAACAGGTCCGCCCAAAATTTGCCCAGGGCTTTTACGCGGCATTCGTGGCGGGTGCGGGCGTATCAGGGATTATGAACCCGTGTATAAGGCCGTGCGTTGTATTGTCAAAATATCCACCTACTAAAAGTATCCGCTATGGACTGGCTGACTGAAATAATGAGGCAGAACACCGTAATACCGATTTTCCTTACCCTCGGACTCGGTTTCTGGCTCGGCAACCTGAAATATAAATCATTTACTCTCGGACCGGTGACGGCTACCCTGATAGTCGGTGTCATCATCGGGCAGCTCGACATCCCTATATCAGACGAGGTGAAGTCGCTTGCCTTCATGCTGTTTCTCTTTGCCATCGGCTACAGCGTGGGACCTCAGTTTTTCCGCTCCCTCAAGGGGGAGGGTATGAAGCAGATCTGTTTCGCCCTTGTGGAGTGTGTGGTCATAATCGGTGTCACGGTAGGCATCTGTCGCCTCATGGGCTACAGCAAGGGCATCGCAGTGGGAGTCTTTGCCGGGTCACAGACCATATCGGCGGTAATAGGTGTGGGTAGCGACACCATACGGTCACTCGGATATACTGAAGAGGAGACGCGCCGCCTGCTCGACATCATACCGGCATGCTATGCGGTCTGCTACGTGTTTGGTACCGTCGGCTCTGCATGGGTAATAGCAAATCTCGGCCCCATACTTCTCGGTGGCCTAAAGAAAGTCAAGGAGGAGACGGCCCGCCTCGAGGAGGAGATGGACACCGGCGACTTTACCCCAGATCCGGGACAGATAGTGGCAAACCGTCCGGTATCGTTTCGTGCCTATAGGCTGGAGGCTGATTTCTTCGACCGTCCGCGCACAATAAGGGAGACAGAGCGACGTCTGAGAAGCATGGAACTCAGGCATTTCATCGAACGGGTGCGGGTGAAAGGAGAGATCCTGGATCCGGATCCGGACATCAGGATACGCAAGGGCGACATCATAGTGCTGAGCGGCCGAAGGGAAAGCATAGTGAAAGACGCGGACTGGGTAGGTCCGGAGGTCTCCGACCATGAACTGCTGACATTCGGCACCGAGAATCTGCCGGTCGTGGTATCTAAATCGGGAGCGGCCGGACTGACGATCGAGGAGTTGCGCCGCAAGCCGTTCATGCACGGAGTGGTGATCCACAAGGTGCTGCGCAATGACATGCCGCTTCCTCTCCGCCGGCGTGTCACCCTGCAGAAGGGGGATGTGGTGACACTTGTCGGCCTTCCGCAGGACGTAGAGGAGGCAGTTCCGGAAATCGGCTTCAGCGACCGCAATACCCACGAGAGCGACATCGTCTTCATAAGTCTCGGAATCGCGATCGGCTGTCTTGTAGGCGCTCTGGTCATCAACTGCGGCGGCATACCCGTCTCGCTGAGCACGAGCGGCGGAGCCGTGATATCCGGACTCATACTTGGATGGCTACGCTCGAAGCGTCCTTCGTTCGGTCATATACCCAGGTCGGTGATCTGGTTTATGGATAATGCCGGACTCAACATCTTCATAGCGGTAGTGGGCCTTATGGCAGGCCCGACTTTCATCAGCGGACTGCGCGAGGTAGGAGTGGAGCTTTTCTTCGTGGGACTTGCCTGCACCACGATTCCGCTTGTGATATGTATCCTCATAGGCAACAAACTGTTCCGCTTCCCTGCCGCCGTGACTCTCGGCTGCGTAGCCGGCAGCCGCAATGCAGTGGCTGCGATCGGAGCCATCCAGGACTCACTCGACAGCACTGTCCCTGTGATGGGATATACCGTATGCTATGCAGTAGGCAGCACCTCGCTGATTCTTGCCGGAATGGTGGTTGCGCTTCTCGCCTGATGACCGTGGCATTTTACCCGATTCGTGGTATTGCGTATGGGTCGGATTATCGCTACTTTTGCAGCGATGAAAACGACTATATGTATGACACGAAAGATTTTGACTTGTATATGCCTGATAATATCGGCTTTAACATTTGACTCCTCGGCTCAGGGCAGCAGTGTGACCGATGCCAATATCGCCGGTCATGTCATCGACAGCGAGACCGGAGAGCACCTGCCGGGGTGCATGGTGCGGATAGCCGATACCGACTTTGCGGTAATGACCGACGCGTCGGGGCACTATGTCTTCCGCGACCTTCAGCCCGGCGGATATATGCTTCAGGTATCGATGATGGGCTATGTGCCGCAGGAAAAGGAAGTCAGGGTCAACGCCCGCCAGAGCGTAGAACTGAATTTTGAGATAATCCCCGATGCCTTCATGCTCGACCAGGTGGTGGTGACTTCGTCGAAGACCGAGACCACCCGTCGCAAAAGTCCGTCGCTTGTCAATGTGGTGTCGGGCAAGACATTTATCAATGTAGGTGCCTGCTCGCTTGCCGACGGTCTTGACTTCCAGCCCGGAGTGAGGGTGGAGAACGACTGCCAGAACTGCGGCTTCACGCAGGTGAGGATCAATGGTCTCGACGGTCACTACTCCCAGATCCTGATAAATTCACGACCTGTCTTCTCCGCGCTTGCCGGAGTCTACGGACTTGAGCATATACCGGCCAATATGATAGACCGTGTAGAGGTGATGAGGGGAGGCGGATCCGCGCTTTTCGGGGCTTCCGCCGTGGGAGGTACCATCAATATCATAACCAAGGATCCGCTCAGCAACTCCGCCCGGGTGTCGCACACGCTGACATCGATAGGACTGACGGGTGCGCTTGACAACAATACGACGATGAACGCTTCGGTAGTCACCGACAACAACAAGGCGGGCGCCTTCATCTACGGTCAGGTACGCCAGCGCGACGGCTATGACGACAATGGTGACGGCTTTACCGAAATAGCGCAGATCAAGACCCAGACGATAGGCACGAGGGCCTTCCTGCGCACCGGAGTCGACTCAAAACTGACTCTCGAATATCACAACACCCATGAGTACAGACGCGGCGGAGACCGTCTTGACAGTCCCGCCCATATGGCGATGATTGCCGAGCAGGTAGACCATAACATAAATACCGGCGAGGCGACATGGGACTGGTGGCTGCGCGACCGACGCGACCGACTCTCGATATTCGCGGCCACACAGAGCACGAAAAGACAGAGTTATTATGGCTCGGAGATGGACCCCAATGCATATGGACGCACATCCGACATAGTGGTGACCGCAGGCAGCCAGTGGACTCATCCCATCGATCGCTTCCTCTTCATGCCCTCCGAACTTGTGGCAGGTCTGGAATACTCATACAACCGTCTGCACGACATCACGATAGGCTATGGGCACGACATACTCCAGACGGTAAACATATATAGCGGATATCTGCAGAACGAGTGGAAAAACGACCGGTGGGGCTTCCTTATAGGCGCCCGTGTCGACAAGCACTCCCTCATAAGCAACGCCATAGTGTCGCCGCGTCTCAACGTGCGCTTCAATCCATCGGAAAACTTCAATTTCAGGGCCTCGTATTCTACTGGTTTCCGTTCGCCGCAGGCGTACGACGAGGATTTCCATGTGGCGATAGTCGGGGGAGACCGTGTGGTCACCGTGCTTGCGCCGGGCCTCAGGCAGGAGAGCTCGCAGAGTGTCAGCATATCGGCCGACCTTTACCACCGTTTCGGTGATGTGCAGACCAATCTCCTCGTAGAAGGATTCTTCACCGACCTGCGCGACGTGTTTGCCCTCCGCCAGCTCGACCGTCCTGACGCCAACGGCAATGCGGTGCCTGAACGCTATAATGGTTCGGGTGCGCGGGTCATGGGTCTCAATCTCGAGGCCAAGGCGTTTTTCTCCAGCCATTTCGATGTGCAGGGAGGCGTGACCCTGCAGCGCAGCAGGTATAAGCAGCCCGAACACTGGAGCGATAATCCCGATGTGGCACCGGTCACCAAAATGTTCCGCACGCCAGACGTCTACGGATATTTCACTGCCAACTGGACCATAACCCCTGCATTCAAGGCCGTATTTACCGGTACCGGCACCGGACCGATGCTTGTGCAGCACATGGAGGGATCCGGTACGGATATCGATCTTGCCGTCACTACCCGGTCGTTTTTCGACGCGTCTGTCGAGCTTATCTATACGTTCCGGCTTTTCAACCGTGTGAATCTTGACCTGAGCGCCGGCCTCAGCAATATATTCAATTCATATCAGAATGATTTCGACAAGGGAGCGCTACGCGACTCGGGCTATGTATATGGTCCGTCTACTCCCCGCAGCCTGAATGTGGGACTGACATTCTCGCTCTGACCTTATCGCAACCGGCCAATGTCTGCGGCCATAATCATCGTAGTTCCGTAATCACGGAAATATAAGGCCCCGTTTTTTATGAGACGGGGCCTAAATTTTCATGCCATGGACTTGGGGATATAACCAATATTGAGTAATTTTGCACCTGAATTTCAAATATCGACTGCTTTGCTGATAGACAAGATAAGATCTGGTGCGACACTGAGTTTCGGGCAGCAGCTTAAGCTGACCGCCCAGCTGTCGTGGCCGGCCATGATGGCGCAGCTCTCGAGCATGATGATGCAGTATATCGATGCGGCGATGGTAGGCCATCTCGGTGCGGATGCCTCCGCTTCGGTAGGTCTGGTATCCACATCGCTTTGGCTCTTCTGGGGTATATGTTCGGCCGCCACGATGGGCTTTTCGGTGCAGGTGGCCCACAGCATCGGTGCTTCGGACTATGCGCGGGCCCGGCGCATACTGCGTCAGAGCATCACTGCATGCCTGCTTTTCAGCGTCATGATAGCGGCCGTGGGAGCGGCGATAGCCTGGCCTCTTCCTCACTGGCTTGGAGGCGAGGAGGAGATATGTGGCGGTTCGTCGCTTTATTTCTTTGTGTTCGTGCTTTCGCTGCCGCTCTTCACCATGAACTATCTCGGCGGAGGCATGCTTCGCTGCAGCGGCAACATGAAGGTGCCTGGCGGACTCAACGTGATGATGTGTGTGCTCGACGTCATATTCAACTTCCTGCTTATTTTCCCGACCCGCCATATACATATAGAGGTGCTTGACACAGGTTTTACCATGCCGGGAGCCGGTCTCGGAGTCCTTGGCGCCGCGCTCGGCACTGTGGCGGCGGAGGCCGTGACTGCCGCCCTCATGATGTGGTGGCTATGTTGCCGTCAGGAAGGGCTTGCCATCAATAAGGAGAAGGGAAGTTTCCGCCCCGTGCGCGAGGTGACCCGCAAGGCTCTTCGCGTATCAGCCCCGATGACGCTGGAACACGTGATAATATGCGGAGCCCAGATTGCGACGACAGTGATAGTGGCTCCCCTCGGCATTATGGCCATAGCCGCCAATGCATTTGCTGTCACGGCCGAAAGTCTCTGCTATATGCCCGGCTACGGTATATCGGAGGCTGCCACCACGCTTGTGGGACAGAGTTATGGGGCAAAGCGATTTGATCTTGCAAAGCGTTTCGGATATATCACCGTAGGTCTCGGCATGCTCATGATGAGTGTCATGGGAGTAGTGCTGTATGTGTTTGCCGCAGATGTCATGGCGCTGATGTCGCCGGTTCCCGGCATTATAAGTCTTGGAGCCGAGTCTCTCCGTATAGAGGCATTTGCCGAGCCGATGTTTGCCGCGTCGATAGTGGCATACGGAGTCATGATCGGTGTGGGAGACACGATAGTGCCCGCGATAATGAATTTCGGAAGTATCTGGCTCGTGAGGGTCACGCTTGCCGCACTTCTGGCCCCCTCGATGGGTCTTGCCGGAGTCTGGCTTGCCATGTGCATAGAACTCTGTTTCAGGGGAGCGATTTTCCTGTGGCGGCTTATTTCAGGCGCCTGGCTCAACTCCCGTTTTTGACTCACCTTATATATTTTTTTGCCTTAAGGACACGTTTGTAGTGTCTGAGGATTGTCGGAGTTTACCGGCAATCCGGCTTTTCGTGTAGTTAGGTCAAAATCTGAATAAATGTTAAAATTATAATATGTAATAAATTTTTAATAAAAAAACGGGTATATTTGTTAATAAATATAGTAATTTTGATGTTGCGCTTGGTGTAAAGCGTGACAGATTATTATTAACCTGTTGACCTTAATAGGATTCGCAAGAAATTAGAGATTATATTATAAAAAATGTAGAACTTAAACAAATCCTGCATGAAAAACAGTTGTTTTACACTGAACCGGAAGTTCTGGGTGACAATGACAATGCTCATTGCACTTGCACTTCCCGCTCTTGCCCAAAAGATCACCGTACACGGCTATGTGGACGATGCTCTGGGCGAACCACTCATCGGTGCCACCGTACTTGAGAAAGGCACCTCCAACGGCACGGCGACCGATATCGAAGGTAACTTTACCCTCAGTGTTAATCCCAATGCCATTCTGGAATTCAGTTATGTAGGCTACAATCCTCAGGAAGTGGCGGTAAAAGGCCAGACCAACATCAGGGTCACTCTTCAGGAGAATAGCACAATGCTTGCCGAGACCGTGGTAATCGGTTACGGCTCTGTTAAGAAATCCGATGCTACCGGCTCTGTGGCGGTCATCAAGCCCAACGAGGTAGAGGCCGGTCTCGCGACATCGGCACAGGACCTTCTCGTGGGTGCGAGCCCCGGTGTGGTAGTTACCACCGATGGCGGTAACCCTACAGGTAAGGCAAACATCCAGATCCGTGGTGGTGCCTCGCTCGCGGCTTCCAACGAACCTCTGATTGTGGTGGATGGTGTGCCTATGAATACTAAGGGAGTAACCGGTGAAATCAATCCTCTTGCTCTTATTTCGCCGGAAAACGTCGAGTCAATGACTATCCTCAAGGACGCATCCGCTACCGCCATCTACGGTTCACGCGCATCCAACGGTGTGATCATCATCACGACCAAGAAAGGTAAGTCAGGACGTCCGCAGGTAAACTTCACCGCCAACATGTATGTCAACACACCGCGTAAGTATCTTGACATGATGGATGGTCCCACGTTCAGCAACTTCATCAAGAATGAATATGGTGCTGAGTCCGATCAGGCAGGTGCCCTCGGCAAATACAACACCAACTGGGTGAAGGAAGCGCTTCACACCACAGTAAGTTCAGACTACAACCTCAGCGTAGGCGGTACCGTAGGATTCCTTCCCTACCGCGTTGCAGTCAGCTATACCAACAACAACGGTATCCTCCGCGGCACATCAATGGACCGCGTAATCGGCTCTATCAACCTTACTCCGAAGTTCTTAAATGACCTTCTATCGATTAACCTTAATGTGAAGGGTGCATATATCAATAATCAGGATACAGACAATACGCTTGGAACATCAACTTCAATGAATCCGACCTTGCCTGTAAGGGACTTCGAAAATGGAGCGGCATATCTTGATTATTGGACTACATATGCAAACGGAGGAAATCTGGCTGATAAAAATACTCCAATCGGAGCAATTAATGGTACAACAGCACCTGTAAACCCGATTGCGACACAACTCACCCGTCATAAACCGTCAAAGAGTTATCAAAGTATAGGTAATCTTCAGATAGACCTTAAGATGCCCTTCCTGACAGACCTCCGTGCTAACCTCAACCTTGGCTATGATATCCAGAAAGGTGACAAATCAGAATATTATGACCCAAACACTCCACAGGCTTGGATGTCAGGTTATGGAGTCAAACTTGATCCCAATAGTGATAACGTGACTCCTATCAAAGATGGCGGTGTAAGTATTAGCAAGTACCACCAGATCCGTAGAAATCTCCTTCTTGATTTCTATCTCAATTATAATCATGAGTGGGAATCTATAGGATCAGTTCTTGACGTGACTGCCGGTTATTCATGGCAGCGTTTCCATAACAAAGGTCACAACTGGAGTTATGTATACAGCGTAGGTAACCCGGCTCTATATCCTTCACAATATGAAGGTCAGGATCATAGCCAGTATCTTGGTCATCAGGCATACCCCACATATTATTATTCTACACCCCACCAGCTCGTATCGTTCTTCGGACGTATCAACTACAGCATCTTCAACAAGTACCTGCTTACCGCTACAGTCCGCTACGACGGTACCTCACGCTTCTCGAAAGACAACCGCTGGGGTCTCTTCCCCTCTGTGGCGCTCGGCTGGAAACTCCTTGACGAGAACTTCATGGAAGGCGCGCGCGAGGTGATGAACGAACTCAAGATCCGTGCAGGCTACGGCGTGACCGGCCAGCAGGACCTCAACGATGACTACTTCCCCTATCGCCCCGTCTACGGAGTCTCTACCGACGTGGCAGGACGCTATCCTTTCGGAGGCAACTACTATTTCCCCGTGACTCCGGGCGCATATAACGCCGACATCAAGTGGGAGGAAACCCACACATGGAATGCCGGTATCGACTTCGGCTTCGCCAACAACCGCGTGAACGGTGCTATCGACTTCTACAAGCGCGAGACAAAGGACCTTCTCACATTCGCCAACTATCCCGCAGGCTCCAACCTGACCAACAAGGGCAACATAAACATCGGCGACCTCGAGAACATCGGTCTTGAATTGACCTTGAACACACGCCCTGTCGTAACAGATGATTTCACATGGAACTCAAATATCAACGTGGCCTGGAACAAGAACAAGATCACACGTCTTGCTGAAGGAGCCGACACTCAGGTAGGTAATATTTCGGTAAGTGCGGATGCCAGAATCCAGAAGCATGAGGTAGGCTACCCTGCATTCAGCTACTACGTCTACGAGCAGGTCTACGATCAGAACGGAAACCCGCTTGACGGCGTATTCGTGGACCGCAACGGCGACGGCGAGATTACGGAATCTGACAAATACCTCTACCACAGCAGGGATCCGAAAGTGACACTGACATGGGTCAACACATTCAACTACAAGAACTGGGACTTCGGCATCACACTGCGTGCCAACATCGGCAACTGGGTCTACAATGACACTATGACTGCGAATGTATTCAAGAGTGCGAACGCCGCAACTCCTCTCAGCAACTTGATGGACAATACACATCTCTTCGCAGATAAATCCCTCACGCAGGCTATGAGCGACTACTTCGTGCAGAACGCGTCATTCCTCCGCTGCGACAACATCTCGGTAGGTTATACCTGGAGAGAACTCCTCAACGAGAACCTGCGTCTCCGCCTCTACGGAGCGGTACAGAATCCGTTTGTCATCACCAAATACAAAGGTCTTGACCCCGACATCTTCTCCGGTATCGCCAATGGCGTATACCCGAACCCTGTCACCTCCTCCCTCGGCATCGTGGCATCATTCTGACACACGTCATAATATCAAACTGAAAAAACAAGAATTATGAAATTCAACAAATATTTCATCATCGGCAGTGTAGCGTTGTCTCTCGGTTTCTCCTCTTGCGTGGGCGACCTCGACGTGGAGCCGGATGATCCCAATACAAAACTCAGTCTTTCTTCCAAAGACGAATATCTGGGAGTGCTCGCCCGCGCTTATGGCGGTCTGGTGCTCGAAGGAGGTATCTCAGTAGATGACGGAGGCGCCGGTGTCTATACCCGTCAGCTCTGGAACCAGCAGGAACTTTCTTCCGACGAGGCTATCGTAGGCAAGAACTGGAACGACGCCGGTATCGACGAGATGGGCTTCTCCATCCCCGGCAAGGACATCACTGGGGCTATGAGATGTATTCCCGCATCAACTACCAGATCGGTATCTGCAACGAGTTCCTCCGCACCATCAACAACGGCTCGCAGTTTTTCTCCGACGCCGAGATGGCGCAGATGAAGGCCGAGGTGCGTGTGCTCCGCGACCTGAGCTACTATCACATGATCGACATCTTCGGCCGTGGCCCCTGGACAGATGAGGGCACTCTCGTAGGCTCCATCCCCGAGACCCTCGACAGGACCGGACTCTTCAACAAGGTGGTGGAAGACCTTAAGGACGCAGTGCCGCAGCTTCCCGCCGCCGCACAGCAGGAATATGGCCGCGTAAGCCGCGAGGCCGGATATATGCTGCTTGCCAAACTCTACCTCAACGCCGAGGTATATACGGGCAATGCCATGTGGCAGGAATGTGCCGACGCCTGCAAGCAGGTGGTAAGCACAGGCATCAAGCTCGCTCCCGAATACAAGTATCTTTTCTGCGGCACCAACGCCAAATATGTAGGCAACGGCGAGATCATCTGGGGTGTTCCCCAGGGTCCCAACACCGGCTGCTGGGGCGGCTCGACCTATCTCTCGATCGGCGCATACCAGTCGGAGGTTCCTGCTGTTACATACGGTTTCGCCGGAACGGTCAGCGGCTGGGACGGTCCCCGTGTGCGCCCCGAACTCTCGAAGGCCCTCGCTTCCAACGACAAGCGCCGCCTTATCTATGAAGGCTCCTTCCAGGAAGATCTTGAGGATCTCACCAACTGGAATGTAGACGGCTCGGGTTATATGTGCGTGAAATTTGTCAATACTGACGAAAGCGATTACTACAATGAGAACAATACCGTGCTCTGTAATGCCGCCAACCAGGTGTCGACCAACTTCCCGATCTTCCGTCTTGCCGATACATACCTGATGCTTGCCGAGTGCCAGATGCACGGAGTCTCCTGCGACGGCCTCAACTACTACAACCAGGTACGCACCCGCGCCGGACTCGCGCCAGTGAGCAACTATAGCGCCGACGACCTCCTGAAGGAGCGCCAGTGCGAGCTCTACTGGGAGTGCCAGCGCCGCACCGACCTTATCCGCTTCGGCAAATATACCGGTTCCAACTACAACTGGCAGTGGAAGGGTGGCATCAAGGACGGCACAGCGCTCGCTTCCTACCGCAACCTCATGCCGATTCCCGCGCAGTTTGAACCTACCCTTGGCCAGAACCCGGGTTATTAATCAGTATTAATTTCATTTTTCAACAATTGGATACAATGAAAAAATCATATATTCTCGGTCTGGCGGCCATGGCAGTCTTCGGTCTGACAGCATGTCAGGACGATCAGGACCCGAAGATCAACACCGCCACCGAATTTGTGCTCAACACCCCGCCCTTGGCAGAGCAGACACTCGTGCTGACTCCCGAAGGCACTTACACGTTTGCCGTGTCGCAGCCCAATTACGGACTGACCCTCGCCCCCACCTACGGACTCGAGGTCTCGCTCAAGGAAGACTTCACGGCGCTTAAAAACGAGAACTACGTCAATCCCGACGGTGAGGAAGTGGCGATACCTGCCTACGTGACAATCCCCCTCGAAAGCCAGATCCACGCCATCCTGACCGTGAAGCAGAGCAATCTCGCGGCTGCGATGTGCGCGATGAAGGGCATCGGCAGCGCCGAGGACTATAAGGACGAGGCTCCCTGTCCGCTCTATGTTCGTGCTACAGCAATTGTGGCCGGACAGCCCTCTACCGCAATCACTTCCAACGTGGTGAAACTCCTTAAGGTGAAGAACTACTGCTCGATCGAGGCATCCGCGCCCGACGACGTGCTCTGGACTCCGGGCAACGCTAACGGCTGGAGCTTCGACGCATGCATGCAGATTCCGGCATCGGGCGAAGGTGTATATGAAGGCTACATGGTGATCGACGGCGGATTCAAGTTCACCCACGCCGCAGGCTGGACCACTCCGGGCAACTATGGCGCCGGCGAGGGCTTCGCTCAGGGCGAGAATGGAGTGTGGACCGGAACTCTCGTTGAGAACGCCGGTGACTTCAGCGGTCCCGCCGCAGGCCTCTACTGGGCTAAGGTAACCATCACCAACGCCAACACCGCAGCCGAAGAGGAAGCGGGAACCGTATCGCTCACCCCGATCACGAGCATCGGCCTCATCGGTGACTTCAACGGCTGGGGCGGCGACGTGGAAATGACTCCCGAACCCGGATTCACGGTATGGAAGGCTGAGAACGTCGACCTCGGCAACGGCGGCTGGAAGTTCCGCATGAACGGTGCCTGGGACTACAACCTCGGCGGCACGCTGAAGAACCTCACCCAGAACGGCGACAACATCCCCGACGGCGGTGTGCACACCGTGATCCTTGACCTCTCGAAACTGCCCTATAGCGCACGACTTGAATAATAACCGACAGTCAGGATGCCGCCGTCGCAGTACGGCGGTGTCCGGGCTGACAACGTGAAAAATTCCATATGAATACAAAAAACATAGCATTCCTCGGACTCGGATTATTCGCAGCTGTCGCGCTCGCATCGTGCGACAAGATCGAGGAGAGTACGGCAAAACCCATCACAAACCCGCAGGAGCCGATCTTCAGCAGCGAGTCGCTGAAAATATCTCCGTTCGTGCACATCGACGCGATCAATCCCGCCGCAGGCGCAGTGAAGTTCGCCTCCTACAAGATCTCCGGCATTCCCCAGGGATACACGCTCAGCGGAACGCTGCAGCTGTCGCAGACCGCTGACTTCGCCAAGGTGATCGAGTCTCCGATCACGAGCGACGGTATCTTCCTCATGGTGGATCCCGCGACACTCGACGACCAGTATGCGGCCGACATCACGAAGAGTCCTGACATCACCACACTCTATGGCCGCGCCATCATCTATGCCGAAAACGGCACCGACCGCGTGCGCCTCGGAGGCATGGACACTTATTTCGCGGAGCAGGAATACCAGTTTACTCCCGTGGCTCCCGAATACTATATCTCGCCCGCCTATTATCTGGTGAAGGGCGACGGCAGCAAGTGGGACTACACCTCGGTAGTGGAATTCAGCCATGCCGAAGGCGTATCGCGCTACGACGACCCGAACTTCACGACGCTCCTGACCCGCAATTCCGCCGCAGGCGACCGCTGGATAGTGATGCCCGTGGAGACTTTCACCGCAGTGATGAGCGGCAAGGAACTTGCAGGCAACGAGTATTATGTGCCCGTGTATGACCGCACCGATGCAGGCACGGTCTACGGCGATCTCGACGCCCAGACCTCAGGCTCGTTTGACGGTGCAGCCCTGCCGGCTCTCGACATCCCCTGCCAGCTTGAGATCAACGCGCTCACCAAGACATACTCCATGAAGGCTGCCGTAGAGAAATACTACGCTACCGGCAACGGATGGTCGAACTGGGGCGAGCACTGGATGCCGCTCTTCACCACCAACTTCGTTGACTACAACGGCTTCCTTAACCTCGGCACCGAGTTCAAGTTCGCGCCGCAGGCAGGCTGGGGCGGTGACTTCGGCGCGTCGGCAGCGCTTGCAGAGACCGACAACAACGGCATCTACAGTTACTCGGGCCTTGTAAAGGATTCCGGCGACAATATCCGCATCGGACACGAAGGCCTCTACTTCGCTTACCTCAGCGCCTCGACATGGAATGTGTCGCTGCAGCAGGTCAAGACCTGGGGCCTTATCGGTGACTTCAACGGCTGGGGAGGCGACATCGTGATGACTCCTTCCGACGATCTCTACACATGGACTGCCGACCTCACCGTAGAGGGAGGCCAGGGCTGGAAGTTCCGTGCCAACTCTGACTGGGCTGTCAATCTTGGCGGCACGGCAAATGCCCTCTGGAACAATGGCGACAACATCGTCCTTCCCGAGGCCGGCACATACACCATCACCCTCGACCTGACCACATACCCCGCCACCTTCACCGCAGTCAAGAAATAAGACTCCGGAAGACGACAATAAGGAAAAGCCCGCTGCAAAGCGGGCTTTTATTTTATTGTGATATTACAGGAATATCGTGAGGAATACGGGAAGGAGGATTATGTCCTCATCTTTACGCAGGTCTTTGGTATATATCAGGTAGTTCCGGAGTATGCGGTCGGAGAACTTGGCCTTGAATGCATCGAGCGATGCATGGGCCTTATAGCCGGATGACTTTACCTCTATCGGGCATATCTTGCTTCCTTGCGTCAGGATAAAGTCTATCTCATAGTTGTGCTTATTGTTGTCGGTAGGCCATGTGTAGTAATATAGCCTGTGGCCGTTGGCTGTCAGCATCTGCGCGACTATGTTCTCATATACATATCCAAGATCGGCCGACAGTTTGTCGGACAGCAGTTTCTGATAAATAATATTATCGGATGCGCTATGATCCCAGAAAGCAAGCGTTATGAAGAGTCCGGTGTCGCCGATATACATTTTATATCGGTCGTAGTCGGCGTGCAGCGCAAGTCCTACATTAGGGTCATTCGCATGATGGGAAATGTTGACAGTAAGGCTGTCTTCCATTTCTTTCAGCAGTTCGGCGGTCTTGTCATCGTCAACGCTATATCCGATAATGCTTCTGGTCTGAAATCTTGAGGCATTACCGGTAAGTTGTGCCGGTATTGATTTGAAAAGCCGTGATGCTTTGCCTGTCGGGTCGATCTTTAGGAAGTCATCGAGATAAAGTTCGATAATCTCCCGCTTTTTCGCATCCACCGCTCCTAGATTGTTGGTGTCAAGATATGTGTCGACTGCCTGCGGCATACCGCCCACGAGCATATAGAGCCTGAACTTACGGAGCAGGTCGCGCACTACGGCATCTCCAAAAGGTTTGCGGTTCTCAAACATCTGCCGCATCAGCGGAATACTGCCGCCATTGCCGAGAGCCCACTCAAATTCCTCGTAATCCATGGGATACATGGTGAGCCGTGTCTCTTCGCTCGGTATCACTATGCCGGTCGTGTTCTTCTTGATTGAAAGCAGCGAGCCGGTCTCTATGTAATCATAACGATGGTCTTTGACGAGATACTTTATCGCCTGTCTCACCTTAGGGCATTTTTGTATCTCGTCAAAGATTATTACTGACTTACGCTCCTTCAACTGAACTCCATAGATGAATTGAAGTTGCATGAAGAAACTGTCGCGATCGGAGATGTTCTCAACCGCTTCCCAAAGGGCGGCCGGGGCATCCGCGAAGTCGACAATGATGTGACTCTCATACTCATTGCGTGCAAACTCCTCTGCAATAGTCGATTTGCCTACACGCCGGGCGCCCTTGATAAGCAGCGCCGTCGAGCCGTCGCGGGTCTGTTTCCACTCCAGCATCTCGGAGTATATCTTGCGCTTGAATATCCTCATGTCTGAATAAATTATAATTTGCGCAAAATTAATGAATTAAAGTCATTCCTCAAAATTTATTCCGGCAAATACCTCCAAAATCTCACATTTTATTTTTGCAAATACCTCCAAAATCTCAAGTTTTATTTTGGCGAAAACCTCCAGAATCTCAAGTTTTTCAGGGGAGGACGTCACCGCGGAGGGTGGCGGAGGAGGCATCGGTCACGCGGACGCGGATAAAGTCGCCGGGCTTGCGGTCGCCGCGCGGGAAGACCACCACCTTGTTTTGCGAGGTGCGGCCGGAGAGCTCGGCGGCGCTGCGTTTGGAAACCCCTTCCACGAGTACCTCAAACTCCTTGCCTACGTCGCGGCGGTTCGACTCAAGGCTAAGCTCGTTCTGGAGTGCTATCATGCGGTTGAGACGCTCTACCTTCACGTCCTCCGGTATGTTGTCGGGCAGATGCTGCGAGGCAAACGTGCCGGGACGCTCCGAATACTTGAACATGAAGGCGCTGTCGAAAGCCGCCTCCCTCATCAGTGAGAGAGTCTGCTGAAAGTCCTCCTCCGTCTCTCCGTGGAATCCGGTAAACATGTCGGTGGAGAGTCCGGCGTCGGGCAGGATGCGGCGGATGGCCGCCACGCGGCCGAGATACCACTCGCGGGTATATTTGCGGTTCATCGACTTGAGCACGCTGTCGCTTCCGCTCTGCACCGGGAGATGGATATGGCGCGCGATATTGGGATGCGCGGCCATCACCTCCAGCGTCTCGTCGCTCATGTCCTTCGGGTGGGAGGTGGTGAAGCGTATCCTCATGCCCGGAGCGGCCTCCGCCACCATGGCGAGAAGGGCCGGGAATCCCACCTCCTCCTTGCCCTCCGGCGCGTAGCGGTAGGAATTGACGTTCTGCCCGAGCAGCGTCACCTCCCTGAACCCGCGCGCCTGTAGGTCGGCGAGCTCGCGCAGTATGCTCTCCGGCTCGCGCGAGCGCTCGCGGCCGCGGGTATAGGGCACGATGCAGTAGGAGCAGAAATTGTTGCAGCCGCGCATGATGGAGATGAATCCCCCCACGCCGGCTCCTCCGATGCGCCGGGGCAGCACGTCACGGTAGGTCTCCGTCAGGCTCAGCTCGATATTCATGGCCTTTTCCCCTTTTTCGGCGGCCGCGAAGAGCTCGGGGAGCTGGAGGTAGGCGTCGGGGCCTGCCACCACGTCGACGCCGTAGTCCTCGATGAGCGACTTCTTCAGCCTCTCGGCCATGCATCCGATCACGGCGATGATCACGCGGCGTCCCGCCTTGCGGCGGTAGGCCTTCCAGTGGCTTATGCGCTGATAGATCTTCTGCTCGGCGTTGTCGCGGATGGAGCAGGTGTTGAAGATCACGGCCGAGGCCTCATCGTCGTTCTCCGTCAGCTCGTATCCCGCCATCCCCATCACGGCGGCCACGACCTCGGAATCAGCCACGTTCATCTGGCATCCATAGGTCTCTATGCGCACTTTTTGGGAAAAAGTGCAATTTTTATCGTCTATAAGTCGAAAAACTCTGTCCATACTATTTTTTATTTGAAAGATATTTTCTAAATTTGTGCAAAATTACCAAATAAATCTAATCGTTACAAATGAGCATCCCTTTTATTTCAGCCGAAGAGGCTGCTTCCTACATCAAAAACGGTGATAATGTAGGTTTATCGGGCTTCACAGCGTCCGGTACGCCCAAAGTTGTAACAGTCGCTCTGGCCAACCGCGCCAGGGAACTCCATGAGAAAGGACTCCCCTTCAAGATCAACCTTTTCACGGGAGCGTCGACCAACGACCACGTGGACGGCGAGCTCGCCCGCGCCGAGGCCATCGGCATCCGCACTCCCTATCAGTCGCACGGCGACTGCCGTAAGGCGGTCAACAACCAGGCCATAAACTATGTCGACGCACACCTCAGCCATGTCTCGCAGGATATCCGCTACGGATTCTACGGCGACATCGACGTGGCGATCATCGAGGTGACCGAGATGAGCCCCAACGGCGACGTGGTGCTCGGTGCCGGACTCGGCATGGCGCCCACACTCGCAATGGTGGCCAAGAAGGTGATACTTGAATACTCAAGCTACTACAAGACCTCTTTCCGCGGCTTCCACGACAACTACGTGTGCCTCGATCCCCCGCACCGCCGCGAGATTCCCATCTACAAGCCGTCGGACCGTATCGGCTCGACCGTGCTCCACATCGACCCGAAGAAGATCATCGGTGTCGTGCCCTCCAACGCCTCGGAAGGCGTGAAGCCGTTCGCACCCTCTGATGATGTAACGCATCTCATAGGCCAGAACGTATGCGACTTCCTCGTGCAGCAGCTCCGCACGGGCCAGATTCCGAAGGAATTCCTCCCGATCCAGTCCGGTGTGGGCAATGTGGCCAATGCCGTGCTCTACGGTCTGGGTGAGAATCCCGACGTTCCTCCCTTTGAGATGTATACCGAAGTGATCCAGGATGCCGTAATGGCTCTTATGGAGCAGGGACACTGTAAGTTCGCATCGACATGCGCCATGACCTTCTCTGACGACGCCATGCTTCACTTTATGGAGAATATCGACTTCTTCCGCGACAAGATCCTTCTCCGTCCGGGCGAGATCTCCAACAATCCCGAGATCGTGCGCCGACTCGGACTCATCACGATGAATACCGCTCTCGAGGCCGATATCTATGGAAATGTCAACTCGACCCATGTGCTCGGCACCAAGATGATGAACGGTATCGGCGGTTCCGGCGACTTTACCCGCAACGGCTACCTCTCGATCTTCTCATGCCCCTCGGTGCAGAAGGGTGGAAAGATCTCGGCCATCGTGCCCATGTGCTCGCACGTGGATCATTCCGAACACTCCGTGAAGGTGCTTATCACCGAGCAGGGTGTGGCTGACCTCCGCGGCAAGGATCCCCGCCAGCGTGCAGAGACCATTATCGAGAACTGTGTGCACCCGATCTACAAAGATATCATGTGGGACTATCTGAAACTCGCCGATAAGGTGGGACGCGCGCATACTCCGCACAACCTCCGTGCGGCGTTCGCTCTCCACGAGACATTCATGGACTGCGGCGACATGTCGAAGGTGGATTTCGCCAAGTTCAATGCATAATCCGGTCGATTCATAATGCGTAATTCATATATGGCGACTGCCGCGATGGCGGCGGTCGCTGTTTTTAACTGTAATGTGGAGTGTGTGGCGCAAGACGTGGCGCAGGGAGCCGTCTACGGCAAGTTATACCCCGACCGTTTCGATGATCTTGCCTATGAGAACGACGTGGTGGGATTCCGCATCTACGGACCCGGCACGCAGAAGAAAGGCGAGCGTTCGTATGGATATGACATATTCGTGAAGTATCCCGACTCAGGGATTGTGCTTCCGTACCTCTTCCATGAGCAGCACAGCGCGGATAACTGGGCTAAGGTGGACTCGCTGCGCAAGATCGACAAGGCTCAGGCCAAAGCCATGGAGGAGTCGATCTCCTATCATATCGACCACGGCAGGGGAGCCGACTTCTATGCCGTAGGGCCTACCCTCGGTTGTGGAGTCACGGCTCTGCTCGATGATGACGGAAGGATTCAGTTCCCATGGTGCTATGAGAAGGCAGAGATAGTGGAAAACGGCCCAGACCGCTTTGAGGCCGTGCTGACGTTTGCTCCTGTGGTGATAGAGGGTGATACCGTCACGGAACGCCGGAGAATCGTGCTCGACAAGGGCAGTTACCTGAATTATTGCGAGGTGACCTATGACGGACTTTCCAGACCCCGTACGCTTGTGGCCGGTGTGCCCAGACGGGATGATGCGCAGGCGTTCATGTCGCCCGGACTGGGATTGCTGGCATATGAGGATCCTACGCAACGAAAGGACAGCGGCAAGATCTTCACGGGAGTGGTGATCCCGGGAGGCGCCGAGAGGATGTATGAGGACCAGAACCACATACTCGCCTCTGTCACGGTAAAGCCGGGCGAGACGTTTCGCTACATGTGGGGCAATGCCTGGAGCAAGGGGCGTATCCCGACTTTCGCCAAGTGGCTCAATTATCTGAGCGGACGCGTCTTATGACTCTTCCGAAGACATATGTCGCAAACTCTCCGAGTTCCTGAACCCTGAGCAGCGCGAGCATCACTACGGATGCGGCCATGCCGGCTGCAAGGCCGATGGCAAGCGACAGCAAAGATGTAAGATTAAGTGCCGATTCCACGTTGCCCGCCGGAGTCGGCACTAACCATATGGCAAGTGCAGCCACGGCAGCGGTTGCCGCGAATGGAAGCAGGTCGGCAGCGAGATTCCCGATGCGGTAGCCTGTATGGCGCGAGACTATGATGCCTGACACAAGCCATGTGGCCGCCGTGGCATAGAGCTGACCCCACACAAGGGCGTCAAGGCTTCCGGTGAATACTGTAGCGAGCAATGCAATGGCGATGGAGACATCCTTCACCACCTCGATTGTAACGATCTGCCGGCCGTGGCCAAGCGACATCAGGAAGTTGGAATATAGCGAGACGTAGACCGTGCCTATGCCTCTTATGCAGAGTACCTGGAAGAGAGGTATGGCGAGATCCCATTTCGTTCCGAACAAGAAATGGAAGATACTTCCGCCACATGCTGCCACGCAGGTAAGCACAGGGAAGGACAGCATGGCGGTAAAACGGTCTATACGGCGCATGTACCGGTGGAATGTGGCGATATCATCCTGCACTCTGGAGAGCAGCGGCACGAACGACGATGTCAATATCTGGGTAAGCGACGCGCTTCCCATCTTGCTCCATTTATCGGCCTGGTTATACGTGCCGAGCATGGAGAGGGAGTACCACTTGCCTATGACAAACTGGTAAATGTTGAGAAAGAGGGTATTGAAGAATTGCGAGATGAATACGCTGAGTCCGATATTCCTGATGTCGCGCAGGGATGCGCGGGAAAACACCGCTTTCGGTGTCCAGTGTCCGGTGATCCATAACCAGCCGCTCTTCACTGCCGCGAGTGCTACTGACTGCCATACGAGAGCCCATGCTCCGAATCCGGCAAAGGCAAGCCAGATACCGATACCTCCGGATGATGTCAGGGCCACAAGGTCTGCTATGGCTATCTGCTTGACATCCATTTGTTTCATCATGCGGTTGGTCTGGATTATTCCGAGACCTGTCAGCACGAATGTCAGAAACATCACGCGACTCATGGCAGTGAGCCGTGAATCGCCGAAAAATCCTGCGATAGCGGGTGCGGAGACATACAGCAGCGCATAGACCGCTATGCTGACCATGAGGTTGAACCAGAATACGGTACTGTAGTCATCATCATCCGGTGTCTTTTTCTGAAGCAGCGCGCTTCCGAAACCGGAGTCTACAAAAAGGATCGCGAACGCCTGAAATACGGCAAGAACACCAACCAGACCGAAGTCCTCCTTGCTCAGGAGGTTGGCAAGCACGATACCGCTTAGTCCATACAGCACCTGGGTGGCGACACGGTCAATCGTATTCCACTTCAGGGTCTTGGCGGTACGTTGCTTTAATTCAGACTGCATTATCGTCTTATTCGTTCCATTCTAACTGGAATAGTTTGCCGCCCCCTTTCTTGTCGATCTCGGGATTTCCCTTATAGTAGACCTTGGTGCTTCCGATGCCGCGCATCTTAAGCTCATTGACCGGCCAGCATCCGATAGAGCCGTTGCCGAGCATCTTGCAGTTTACTTCGGTCGCCTCCAGACGGTCAGCCTGTATGGTGCCGTTGCCCAGCATCATGTAGTTTGCGTTCTGGCAGTGTCCTGAGATGGCTATAGTGCCGTTGCCTGACTTGATGCTTGCCGATACCTTCGTCGCACGGATATTGTCGGCCACGATAGTGCCGTTGCCCATAACGGTGAAACTGATCTCGCTGCACGGGGCGGCAGCCTCAATATTTAGGGTAGCGTCGGAAGAGTTGGACGCCTGTTCCAGAAAGTCGGAGTAGATGTAGAGTGTCGGCAACTGGGGATCATCGACAAAGCCGGTATCTACCTGAAGGCGCAGTTTGTCGCCCTTGTGCGTGATGATAAAAGCCTTTGCATATTTCTGGTCGCCCTCGTAGCGTACGCGGCTCGGACTGCCGTCGCCGCCTATATATACTACATTGACATTGTCATCGACAGCCACCTTGCTAAACTGTCCTACGGGCAATGTAAATTCTTTGGCACTGAGCTGCAGCGCTCCGGCGAGCACTGCCATGATCATAAGTATTCGTGTCTTCATATTGCTGTTTGTTTCTGTTTTAAATGAACGATACCCTAATGTCCATATGGTCATTAAGGTCTCTAAGGTCATTAAAGTCTTTAAGTGCTTTAAGGTCTCCGAGTCCTCTGCAAAAGTCTTCGGGAGTCTCCCGGAAAAGCCGGCAGGGACTTCAGAAGAAATGCTCCTCTATAAACAATAACAATTCCTCAAGTTCTTTTTCCTTTTCAGCCCTCAGCAGGCGTATGCGTGTCTCCCTGAAGTCCGGTATTCCCTTGAGTAGGGGAGTGGCGGCGAGGTGCCTTCTGATGTGAAGGATACCTCGATACTCGTCTATCCGGTCGATCGACTCGCGGATCTGGCGGCGGAGCAGCGCGAATTTCTCCTTGTCGGTGATTTCAGGAAGTATGCCGCTTCTGAGATACTCAGTCACCTCGCGGAATATCCAGGGCGCGCCGAAACTTGCCCTGCCTATCATCACGCCGTCCACGCTGTATGTGTCAAATGCATTCTTTGCCTGTTCCGGAGTCCTTATATCGCCGTTGCCGATGATTGGAATCTCCATGCGGGGATCGGCCTTGACCTCGCCGATCAGGGTCCAGTCGGCATCGCCGGTATACATCTGCGAGCGTGTACGTCCGTGGATGGTGAGGGCCTTTATTCCGCAGTCCTGAAGTCTGGGAGCGAGATCGGTTATGATCTTGTTCTCGCAGTCCCATCCGAGCCTGGTCTTTACGGTCACTGGAATATCGACGGCATCGACCACCGCCTTAGTGATGGCGAGCATCTTCTCCGGATTGCGCAGCATGCCGGCACCGGCTCCTTTTGCCGCCACCTTCTTCACGGGGCAGCCGAAATTGATGTCGAGGATGTCGGGATGCGCCTGCTCCACCATTTTCGCGGCCTCTACCATAGCCTCCGGCTCACGGCCATAGATCTGAATCGCTACCGGGCGCTCACGGTCATCAATAGTCAGCTTGCGGGTTGTGGAGTTGATGTTGCGCACCAGCGCCTCTGCCGATACGAACTCTGTATATACCATGGCGGCACCCTGCTCGCGACATATCAGCCGGAAGGAGGGATCTGTCACATCTTCCATCGGGGCCAGCATTACCGGCCTCTCTCCAAGTTCAATTCCTTCTATCTTCATTTTACAATAGGGTCAGTCTCGAGCAGTTTTCAGCGGCAAGGAGTTCCGCCACCTCACGGAGTTGTCCGGCGCTTACGGCGCGGATGCGTTCTGCCGTGTGCGAGGCATCGTGGATTTTACCGTAGTAGAGGAGGCTTTTACCCATGCCTATAGCCATGTTCTCGCGATTGTCGGTGCTTACGAGAAGTTGACCGCAATACTGGGTCTTTATCTTTTCGAGCATGCGGGGACTCATCGTGTTCTGTGCCATACGGTCGAGTTCCCGGCGCACGATCCTCAGGCATTTGCTGACATTGCTCTTGTCGCATCCCATATATACCGACAGCAGACCGGAATCGCTGAAATTCGATACAAAACTGTCGACCGTATATACCAGTCCGCGCTTCTCCCGCAGCTCGCTGTTGAGGCGGCTGCTCATGCAGGGACCGCCGAGATAGTTGTTGAGCAGATACAGCGCGAAGCGGCGCTCGTCGTAGCGGCTGAATGTGCGCGCTCCGTAGACGGTATGTGCCTGAAAGCCGTTGTTGTCGATGACTGCGTCAAACTGCGGCACTATGGCCGGCTTTACGCGCTCGGGGCGCTTGTTGGAGAAGTTGAGAATCCCGAAATGCTTCTCTACCCTGCGGATCAGTTTCTCCGGATCATCCGGAGCGGATATGTATACCACCATGTTGCCCGGCGTATAGTTGAGGTCGAGAAACCTGCGGCAGTCATGTCCCGTAAGGCTGCGTACGCTTTCCGGACTTCCCAGTATGTTGTGGGCGAGGGCATTCCCGGCAAATATCCGTTCCTCGTATTCATCATATACATTCTCCGAGGGTGAGTCGAGGTACGACTTTATTTCCTCTACCACCACCTCGTGCTCCATCTCTATCTCCTGTTCGGGAAAGAGGGAATTGGCTATTATGTCGGCCAGAAGTTCTATGGCCCTGTCGGCATATCCGGCCGGCGAGCTTGTATAAATGACAGTGTCTTCTTTTGAGGTGCACGCGTTCAGTTCTCCCCCGATGCTTTCCATACGGGAGGAAATGGCGGCACTCCGGCGTTTCCAGGTACCCTTGAATATGGTATGCTCCACGAAATGCGCGAGTCCGTAGTGCTCCGGATCCTCGTCGCGGCTGCCGCTGCCTATGGCTACACCGATGTAGGCCACCTCGGCGTTGGTGTGGCAGACAGCCACGCGCAATCCGTTGTGAAGTGTATGTATAGAGTAATTCATTTTGCAAATTTAGTCAAAATCCGCGAGAAAGGCAAATTCAGAATGTCGGCGGCAGGGCGAGGAGTTGCGCGGCTATCGTGCGTGCCATCCTCTCATGGCCGAGATTGTTGGGATGCAGACGGTCGGTCTCGGCATTGTGGAAATACCCGGCGTGCTCGTCATGAAGCGGGTAGAGTCCGCACAGGGAGTTGAGGTCTATCACGGGAATCGACCATACCTTGCCCGCCTCGCGGACCGCCTCCACATAGGAGTCAAGATACTCGCCGCAGCGGTTTGCGTAGTCTTCCGGCACCTGCCAGTTCTTCTCGTTGGCATAGAATCCGCTGCGGTGGATCGGAGTGAGCAGTATTATCTGCTTGTCGGGGTAGGTGCGCTTGAGCGAGTCGAGGGCAATGTTGATGCGGCCTCTGTAGGTATCGGGGTCCATGGCCGGGGTACGGCGCATGCGGGTCTCCGGACGCTTCTCATAGCGGTGTCCGTAGGTGACGGTTTCGAGCCGCTCGTCATACCATCTGCCCAGAGGCACGGCGTTGTTGTAGTCGTTGGTGCCCATGAAGATCATGATGGCGTCGAAATCGTCGCCATGCTCCGATTTCAGCATGTCTGTCTGGCGCGGGATATCGTTCCATTCACGACCGCTTACGGCGTATACGTAGGGTGTGATGCCGAGCCATTGCTTCAGCAGGCTCCAGTATTTGCTGTCGGCTGCCTTGTTGCGTGGATCGGTGATGGAGTCTCCGAAATAAGCCACGGTCTTACCCTGCCAGGGATGAGGCGATGGCTGGGCATAGGCGGCTGCAGTGATGACCAAGAGGAGGAGGACGGTAACGATCTTTTTCATGATTGATGGCTTTTGGGAATGCAAATGTAATAAAAAAAACCGAAGGGGAAATTGTTTTGCCGCGATATTTGTTGTAATTTTGTGGTGTAATAGGATTTGGGTGTAAAAAAGCATATTCTACATATGGAAAACAATAGCGCAGGTGTGCTGGAAGAGGCCACCAATGGAGAATACAAATACGGCTTTACTTCGGATATCGATACCGACATAGTGCCCCCTGGACTGTCGGAAGACGTAATACGCTTCATATCGGCAAAGAAGGGTGAGCCTGACTGGCTTCTTGAGTTCCGGCTGAAGGCGTACCGCCACTGGCTGACTCTCGAGATGCCTGACTGGGCACATCTCGATATTCCCGAGATCGACTATCAGGCTATAAGCTACTACGCGGCTCCGAAGCAGAAGGAACTGAAGAAGAGCATGGACGAGGTAGACCCTGAGCTTGTCAAGACATTCAATAAGCTCGGCATATCGCTTGAAGAGCAGAAGCACCTTGCCGGAGTGGCGGTAGACGCCGTCATGGACTCGGTGAGCGTCAAGACCACCCATCGGGAGAAACTCGCCGAGATGGGCGTGATATTCTGTAGTTTCTCGGAGGCGGTGAAGGATTATCCCGACCTTGTGAGGAAATATCTGGGAAGCGTGGTGAGTTACCGCGACAATTTCTTTGCCGCGCTCAACTCGGCTGTCTTCTCCGACGGTTCGTTTGTATATATCCCGAAGGGCGTGCGCTGCCCCATGGAGCTTTCCACCTATTTCCGCATCAACGCATCAGGCACGGGACAGTTCGAGAGAACGCTTATCGTGGCCGACGACGATGCGTATGTGTCATATCTCGAGGGCTGTACCGCTCCGATGAGAGACGAGAACCAGCTTCATGCGGCAATCGTCGAGATCATCGTGGAGGACCGGGCCGAGGTGAAGTATTCCACAGTGCAGAACTGGTATGCCGGCGACAAGGAGGGACGCGGCGGCATCTATAACTTCGTCACCAAGCGCGCACTCTGCCGCGGACACCGCTCGAAAGTCAGCTGGACTCAGGTGGAGACCGGATCCGCGATCACATGGAAGTATCCGTCATGTGTGCTTAAGGGCGACGACAGCGTCGGTGAGTTTTACTCGGTGGCTGTCACCAACAATCACCAGCAGGCTGATACCGGCACGAAGATGATACATGTGGGACGCAATTCCAAGTCGACTATCGTCAGCAAGGGCATCAGTGCCGGCATGTCGCAAAACAGTTACAGAGGAGAGGTCAAGGTGCTTCCGGCAGCCACCGGTTGCCGCAACTTCACGCAGTGCGACTCGCTGCTACTCGGCGACAAGTGCGGTGCCCACACATTCCCTTATATCGACGTGGCCAACAACGGCAGTACCGTAGAGCATGAGGCGACTACATCCAAGATCAATGAGGCGCAGCTTTTCTACTGCGAGCAGCGTGGAATCCCGATGGAGGAGGCAGTGGCGCTGATAGTCAACGGCTACGCCAAGGATGTGATGAACAAACTTCCGATGGAGTTTGCCGTGGAGGCACAGAAACTCCTGCAGATCACTCTGGAGGGAAGCGTGGGATAAATTTTGAATTTTGAATTTTGAATTGGGTTTGCGAGCAGGGGGAATTTAGAATTTGGAATTTTGAATGTTGAATTTTGAATTGGCTTTTTTAGTGGGGGAACTTGAATTATAGGGAATTTTAGTAGATGAATGAGAGAACTGTCATAATAGACCAGATTGACCCGCAGACTTTCTACGGAGTCAACAACAACAACATAAACCTTATCCGCAATCTTTTCCCGAAACTGAGGATTGCCGCACGCGGCAACGTCATAAAGGTGATAGGGGAGGAGAACGAGACTCTCGACTTCGAGCACAAGATACACGAGGTGGAGGACTATGCCGTGAAATACAACAAACTCACGGAAGACGTGATCATAGACATTGTCAAGGGTGACGCACCGAAGGCCATAGATGCGGAGGGAGTGATAATCTTCGGACAGAACGGACGTCCGATATCGCCTCGCAATCCCAACCAGGCCAGGATGGTGAAGTCGTTTGCTGAAAACGACCTTACTTTCGCGCTCGGACCGGCAGGTACGGGTAAGACCTACATTGCGATAGCCCTGGCTGTGGCGGCCTTGAAAAACCGCCAGTGCCGACGCATCATACTTTCGCGTCCGGCAGTGGAGGCCGGCGAGAAACTCGGTTTCCTGCCAGGCGACATGAAGGACAAGATCGATCCTTATCTGCGCCCTCTCTATGACGCACTTGAAGACATGATACCGCAGGTGAAACTGAAGGAGTATATGGAGACCGAGGCTATCCAGATAGCCCCGCTCGCCTTCATGCGAGGCCGTACGCTCAACGACGCCATAATCATACTCGATGAGGCCCAGAACACTACGAAACACCAGATGAAGATGTTTCTTACCCGACTTGGCCACAACGCCAAGATGATAGTGACGGGCGATACCACTCAGATCGACCTCCCGCGTGAGGTGCAGAGCGGCCTTATCCAGGCCTTGCGTACCCTTCGCGGAGTGAAGGGAATAGGAATCATAGAGTATGAGAAAAAAGACATCGTAAGGCATCCCCTCGTGCAGAGGATCGTAGACGCCTACGAGCGGCGCGAGAAGGAAGCCAAGGAGGCTGAGGAGACTGTGCCTGACGGTCAGGAATCGTAACGGTAATTTTTTAGTAATATAAATCATGAGTGCGGGAATGAACGACAAATGGTGGAGCTATCCTGCCGAGGGTGACGACGGAAAGACCATAATCGTCACCGGCAGGGACAATGTGGACAAATGGATGAAGCCGGGAAAGTTTCCCGTGCGTGTGACCGTGAGCTGGGACTATGAGCCGAAGGCCGACGGTATGCCCGGCGACGCCGACGCCGCCCTGATGGAGGAGGCCACCGACGCGCTCATGGCCGAGTTCGGCAGGGACCGCGCGGCGGTGATGACCGGAATCTATACCGGCTGCGGCAGACGTGACTGGGTGTTTTATACCCACAGCCTCAACATCTTCGGCAAGGTCTTCAACCGCGCGCTCGAGAACGTGGCCGGGATGCCGCTGAAGTTCGAGGCCGCGGAAGACCCCGAATGGGAGGAATACCGCGAGATGCGCGACGCAACCTACGTCCCCGACGAGGACGACTGAACCCCGACGAGGACGACTGAACCCCGACAACTGACAACTAAAACACTGAATAAAAAACGATGAGGAGAATCTTATTTATCATGATGATGGCACTGATGTGGCCGGCGTTTTACGTGCAGGCTCAGGTGTCGTCTGAACCGTCTCCCCTTCAGGAGGATTCGGAGAACGTGTGGATATACTTTTATGCCGACCAGGGCAGCAAGGGCCTGATGGGGCAGCCGTCGACCGACCCGGTGTATGCCCATACCGGAGCCTGCACCAATAAGGGCGACTGGCGGTATGCGCCGCAGTGGCTCGACAATTCGGCAAAGTATAAGCTGGAATATGTGTCGCCAAACGTATGGCGCCTCTTCATAGGCGACATCCGTCAGTATTACGGCATCACCGACCCGCAGGAGACGGTAAGGCGCCTCGCTTTCGTATTCCGCAACGCCACCGGCACCAAAGAGGGTAAGACCTCATCGGGGGGCGACATATTCCTCGACCTTGACTTCCTGATAGAGTCGTCGGAGACAAAGCCCTATCCCGGCGGCAGTCCGCGCCAGGGAGCCGTCGACAACGGCGACGGCAGCGTCACCTTCTGTCTGGCCGCTCCGGGCAAGAAGTCGGTCAGCCTTATCGGCAGCTGGAACGGCTATGATGCCGAGGAGGCGGGTCCGATGTATGTCGACTCGCGCGACGGAATCGAGTATTTCTGGCAGACCGTCAAGGGAATAAAGGCGGGAGAGACATACCTCTACTATTATCTTGTAGACGGTTCCACGCAGGTAGGCGACCCTTATGCGCGTCTTGTGCTCGACCCCTCCTACGACAAGTATATCCCGGAGAGCGTCTTCCCCGGGCTTCCGGAATACCCGTCCGACAAGGTGTCGGACGTATGTCTGGCCGTCTACAAGTCGGATATAAATGACTATGACTGGAAAGTGAGGGATTTCAAGGGAGTAGATGCCGACAACCTCATCATCTACGAGCTTCTGCTGCGTGACTTCACCGGCACCGAGGGAAAGGCCCTCGGCGACGGCACCGTGAGGGGTGCCATCGCGAAGATACCATATCTCAAGGAACTCGGAGTCAATGCCGTGGAGCTGCTGCCCATAACGGAATTTAACGGCAATCAGTCGTGGGGCTACAATCCCAACTTCTACTTCGCCCCCGACAAGGCCTACGGCACGCCCGACGACTACAAGGAGTTTATCGACGAATGCCACCGCAACGGTATCGCCGTTATACTCGACATGGTCTTCAACCAGTCGGACTGGCATCATCCCTGGTACAGGATGTATCCCGCCGGCAGCAACCCGATGTATAACGCCACCGCTCCGCATGCCTACAGCGTGCTCAACGACTTCAACCAGGGGCATCCGCTCGTGCGCCGCCAGTGGGCCGACTGCGTGAGATACTGGCTTGAGGAGTATAACGTAGACGGTTTCCGCTTCGACCTCGTGAAGGGCCTCGGCGACAACACTTCATATGCCAACAGCGGCGATGCCGCCACCAACGCCTTCAACCAGAGTCGCATCGACAACATGCGCGCCATACAGCTGGCGATGGACGAGGTGAAGCCGGGTGCCTATTTCATCAACGAGAACCTCGCAGGAGCGCAGGAGGAGAACGCAATGGCGGCCTTCGGCCAGCTCAACTGGAGCAATCTCAACCATCAGGGCTGCCAGTTTGCCATGGGCTACAAGGAGGATTCCGGCCTTGAGGGCTTCTATGCCCCCGACTGGAGCCGCACTTGGGGCTCGACTGTGAGCTATCTCGAGAGCCACGACGAGCAGCGCCTCGCGTACACACAGCGTACCTACGGCGTGACGGAGGTGAAGCAGACCAAAGTGGCCATGCAGCGCCTCGGCAGCGCCGCCGCGCAGATGCTCATGGCTCCCGGAGCGCACATGATATGGCAGTTTTCCGAGATGGGCAACGAGCAGAACACCAAGTCGGACGACGGCGGCAACGACACCAGCCCCAAGACCGTATGCTGGGACCTTCTGTCAAATCCCTACCGTGCAGGCCTGATGCGCTGCTACAGCGAGCTCGCCGCCATACGCAACGGCAACCCCGCGCTCTTCGGCAAGGACGCCGGCTTCAGGTCGGCCTGCAAGACGTCGGACTGGGCCAACGGCCGTACCATGAGCTCGGTCAGCGGACAGATGGAGGCATACACCTTCATCAATCCCGGGGTCGACAAGGCGATCACCTTCAGTTTCGCCTTCCCGCAGAAGGAGAATTCCGCCTACCGGATACTCTCGCAGACCTACGGACAGGAGAGCACGTTTGATGCCGTGTCGGGCAAGGTGACGGTGCCTGCCAACAGCTACGTAGTGATCGGCTCGCAGGCCGTGGCGGAAGTGGACGGCATAGTGGCCGGGGAGCCGGAGGGTGCGACCGAGTATTACAACATGCAGGGCATACGCATCGGCAGCCCGCGCAAGGGTGAGCCCCACATCGTGCGTCAGGGCTCACGGACATATAAGGCAATCTGCGAATGAAAAGAGTACTGATAGTGGGAGCCGGAGGATTTCTCGGCTCCCACCTCCTCGAGGAGGCCACCCGCAGGGAAGGGGTCGAGGTCTACGCCGGAATACGCGAGAGCACATCGACCCGCTGGTTTCCGAAGACTCCGGTCAATATCGTGCATTTCGACTTCGAGGATCCCGCCGACGTGGAGCGGGTGCTCGCCACGACCCTCCCCGAGGGGGAGAGGTGGGACTGGATAGTGTATAACCTGGGTGCCACGAAATGCCTGCGCTACAAGGAGTTTGACCATATTAACCATGATATTCTCCGCACCTTCGTGGAGGCTCTGGAGCGCACCGGCATGATGCCCGATAAATTCCTCTACATCAGCTCGCTCTCGGCAATGGGACCGGGGAGGGAGGGCGACTACACCCCCTTCAGCGAGCAGATGATCCCTCAGCCCAACACCCGCTACGGGGCGTCGAAACTGAAGGCCGAGATGCTGCTTCAGATGCATCCGGTGCCTTACATCATATTCCGCTGCACGGGCATATACGGCCCGCGCGACAGGGACTACTTCCTGATGTTTGACGCCATGCGCAAGGGATTCGACTTCTCGGTGGGCTTCAGGAAGCAGCTTCTGACCTTCATCTACGCTCCCGATCTCGCCGTGGCGGTATTCGAGGCGCTGGAGGAGGCTCCCGTGAAGGAGATCTACAACATCGCCGAGCCGCGTGCCTACTCGCAGGCGGAGTTCCGCCGTATAGCCGCCGAGAAGATGGGCCGCAGGCTGGTGATTCCCGTCAAGGTGCCACTGTGGGGAACAAAGGCCGTCAGCTGGATATGCGAGAAGGTGGGTGTGGTGCGCGGCAAGCCCTCGACCCTCAATACCGACAAGTACAACATAATGAAGCAGCGCAACTGGAGCGCCGACACGCGCAAGGCGCGCGAGGCATTCGGCTTCACTGCCCCCACATCGCTCCGCGAGGGGGTAGGGCGCAGCATCGACTGGTACAGGCAGCAGGGATGGATGAAATGAACCTAAGCCCGGCGGGCGACGCGGCCTCCAGCTGGACATGTATCATACTCTTCGCCATATTCTTCACGGTCTGCATGAGGGTGAGGGGCAACTTCAAGTTTGTCGGCGCCCTCTTCCGCGACCTCGTGATGGTGAGGGAGCGTGAGAACATGTTTGACTCCACCATGAGGGAGACCTCCTTTATCTTCCTGACGCTGCTCCTCTCGGGATGCAGCATGGGCGTGCTGCTGCGCCATGCGGTGGTGCTCTGGGGCGACCGTTTTCCGCTCCCGCCCGACTTCCCGGTGCCGTCGGTGCAGGGAGTTGGCGAGCTCGGGGCTACTGCCCTGTGCATGGGCGTGGCGTGCGTCTACATAGGCGCCATGTGGGTATGCTACAATGTGGTCGGGCGCGTCTTCACCGACAGCCAGCACACGTGGGCGTGGGTGCGCGGCTTCACAGCGGGCACCGGCCTTGCCGCAGCGCTCTTCTTCCCCCTCGCCCTCCTCTCGCTCGCCTATCCGGATTACGTAAGGGAAATCACGATTTTCGCCTTTTTGATGTTAATTTTGGTAAAAATCACATTCGTGATCAAAGGATTCAGAATTTTTTTCACTGAAAGTTCGTTATGGGTCGTTTTTTTGTATTACCTTTGCAGTCTGGAAATAGTCCCCTTGGTGATAACATACGGTCTGGCATGCATGATGCCGGGCTAATTTTGCATCTAAAGAGAATATAAAAGAAGATGATTAAGAAGATCCTGGTGTCACAGCCACAGCCTTCATCCGGGAAAAGCCCGTACTATGACATAGCGCAAAAGTTCGGAGTGGAAGTTGTCTTCCGTTCGATGATCAAAGTCGAAGGTCTGACGATAAAGGAATTTCGTCAGGAGAAAATCAATCTTGCCGACTACACGGCGATAATCTTCACGTCGCGCACCGCCGTCGACAACTACTTCCGCCTCTGCGAGGAGTCGCGTGTCAACGTCCCCGACACCATGCGGTATGTGTGCTCGACCGAGATGGTGGCCCACTACCTGCAGAAATATATCGTCTACCGTAAGCGCAAGATCGCCTTCGGCCTGACAGGCAAACTCAACGACCCCCAGTTTATCGCCGCGATCAACAAGATCAAGAAAGAGAAGTTCCTCATGCCGGTGAGCGATGTCAACAAGGACGACACGAGCAGCATCGAGGCCACTGGCATCGACCTGACGAAAGCGGTGATGTTCCGCACGCTGACCAATGACTTCTCGCCCGAAGAGCCGTTTGACTACGACGTGCTCCTCTTCTTCTCGCCGTCGGGAATCAAGTCGCTCAAGAAGAACTTCCCCGACTTCGACCAGTCGGTCAACGGCAAATTCATCGGCACGTTCGGCCCGACCACGGCGAAGGCCGTAGAGGACGCCGGACTCCGCCTCGACTTCAGCGCCCCGACTCCCGAGACCCCGTCGATGACCTCGGCGCTCGAGAAATTCCTTGAGTCGCAGATGAAAGCCTGAATATCGTGAACACTGCCGACCATAACCGCAAGATACACCTTAGAGA
>X108_Striped_Desert_Hamster__coassemble_101_pt1 | contig 45181 bp, 39 predicted proteins | sample X108_Striped_Desert_Hamster__metabat2_low_PE_001 | metagenome-assembled genome bin X108_Striped_Desert_Hamster | reverse complement strand
ATACGCGGCAGAACGTCTGAAAGGTGAGCAGATAATGCTTCAGGGCCTCGAGCCTATGATTCCGGCCCTTGCAGAGTCGCAACTGAAAAACGCAAACCTGAGGCTACACCGCATATCGTCGGCACTTCCCGGCATAGCGCATGAGGCTACATCAAAGGAGAAGATACGGCTTCAGAACATCACCACTACCCTCCGGATAGGATCACAGGCAAGAATCGACAGGGAGAGGGCCTCGATCGATTCATTAATACGCACGCTGACACTTGCGGCCGGCACAAGACTTGAGCGAGAACATGCGCTTCTTGATAGTTTCGAAAAACTGACCGAGGTGCTCGATCCGGCCTACACCCTGAAACGGGGCTACAGCATAACCCGTGCCGGAGGGAAAGCGGTGACAGACCCCGGCATCCTGCAACAAGGCGAGATACTCGAGACCGAGACCGCAGGGGGCAGGATTCTCTCAAAATACATAACGCAGGAGCGTCAGACCCTCAGTCATGACAGCGACTGCAACCAAAGAAAAGACCAATAATGAAGAAACTCATCATATTCGACCTGGACGGAACACTGCTCGACACGATAGCCGACCTCGGGACCGCCTGCAACCATGCCCTTGAGGCGAAAGGATACCACCGGCATCCGCTGGCGGCATATCCATACATGGTAGGCAACGGAGTCAGGAAACTTATGGAGAGGGCGCAGCCCGATGCGACACCCCAGGAAATCGATGACCTCCTCGCACTCTTCAGGGAATACTATGACGAGCACTGCACGGACTTCACCAAGCCCTACGACGGAATACCGGAACTGCTCGAGCAACTGACCGACAAGGGGATAGCGGTGGCAGTAGCCACCAATAAGTACGAATCGGCAGCCCGGCGCATCATATCGCATTTCTTCCCCGACATACCGTTTGTGGCTGTCATGGGGCAGGTGGAAGACCGGCCCGTAAAGCCGGACCCGAGCATCGATTTCGCAGTACTCCTCGCCCATCCCACGCCTAAAAAGGAGACCATGCACGTCGGAGACTCCGCCGTAGACATAGAGACGGCAAGACGGGCCTGTGTGGACTCCGTGGGTGTGACATGGGGATTCAGGCCAATCACCGAACTGCGCAAGGCGTATGCCGACCATATAGTATCGTCGCCGGGCGATATCCTGCGACTCGCACTTAAAGAGGACTGAGACCATATGACCGAGACCATGGCAACCACTACCGAGACCCGCGACACAGCGGCTGAAAGACTGACCCTGCGCAAGAGCGCCAAGCTGCGCCACCGCACCCTCGTCAACCGTCTTTTCGAGAAGGGAAAATCCGTCTATTCGGGCCCCCTCAGGCTGACATTCCGAGCCCTTTCCGACGAGGAACTGGCGGGAAGTTTCAAGGAAGCGGTTCCCGACCTGTTAGGCCCCGTGCAGATAATGATCACGGTACCCAAGAAGAAGCGTCGCCACGCCGTAGACCGCGTGCTGATGCGCAGACGCATACGCGAGGCGTTTCGCCTGCAGCACAGGCAACTGCGATGCATGGTGCAGGAAGACCCGTCGATAAGGACACTATCGGTGGGAATAGTCTATATGCAGGGCGACAACTGCGACATGGCCACCATAAACTCAGCAATGGCATCAGCACTCGCCAAGATAAGAAAAAAACTTTGGCCGCAACCGACAGCCGTGGATAATTGTTAATAAATCACAATGAATGTTGGACAGATATTGCTTACCGGCCTGATCCGGTTCTACCAGGGAGCCGTATCGCCGCATACGCCTCCGAGCTGCCGCTTCACCCCGACGTGTAGCGAATACGGCATCGAGGCCATCCGCAGGCACGGTGCCCTTAAAGGGGGCTGGCTAACCTTGAAAAGGATCTGCCGGTGTCACCCGTGGGGAGGCTCAGGCTATGACCCTGTGCCTTAGCAATTAAGAATATTGAGACTTTTGCGCATGATGGACTTTACCCCAGTAGCCAGATACATATTCGCCTCGAGAGCCAGACGCACCGACATGTGGCATGGTCAGGTGGAGCAGTTGCAGCGACGCCAGCTGGAATGGCTGCTGCGACGCGCAGCCGACACCGAGATCGGCCGGAAATACGGTTTCCGCAGCATTCTCGGGGCGACAGATCAGGTGGCCGCATACCGCGATACGGTGCCGACGGTAGGCTACGACGACATACGCCCGCTCGCCATGCGTATGGTCGACGGGGAGAAGGACGTGCTCTGGCCCGGACGCTGCCGGCGCTTCGCGCAGAGCAGCGGCACAAGCGGAGGGAAGTCGAAGTTCGTGCCCATCACCGACGACTGCCTGAAGCGTAACCACTATCCGGGCACGAGCGACGTGGTGGCCCACTACCTGCGCATGAATCCGGAAAGCCGCATCTTCTCGGGCAAGAGCCTGATTCTGGGGGGAAGTTTCGCCAACGAGCTGACACTGCGCCCGGGCGTGAAGGTAGGCGACCTGAGCGCCACGCTGATCGACCGGATGCCGGGACTGGCCGACATGGTGCGGGTGCCTGAGAAACGGATAGCACTGATGGAGGACTGGAGCGAGAAACTCCCTGCACTCGCCGGAGCCGCAGCCAAGGCCGACATCACCAACATATCGGGGGTGCCGTCATGGTTCCTGACGGTGCCCAAGGAGGTATGCAGGATAAAGGGAACCGACAGGGTCTCAGACGTATGGCCCAATCTGGAGGTATTCTTCCACGGAGGCATAGACTTCCGCCCCTACCGCAAGGAATACGAGGCTCTGACCGACCCCGGCAAGATGCACTTCATGGAGACCTACAACGCGAGCGAGGGCTTCTTCGCATTCCAGAACGACTTCTCCGACCCGGCGATGCTGCTGATACTCGACGGAAGCGTCTTCTACGAGTTCGAGCCGATCACCGGCGGCGATCCCGTGACGGCATGGGAGACGAAGCCCGGCAAGACCTACGAACTCCTTATCACGAGCAGCAACGGACTCTGGCGCTACCGGCTGGGCGACACGGTGACGGTGACCGCCACAGACCCGGTCAAGATACGCATAGCGGGACGCACCAGGAGCTTCATCAACGCCTTCGGCGAGGAAGTGATGGAAGACAACGCCAACCGCGCCATAACCGCCGCCTGCGAGGCCACCGGAGCCAGCATGGCCAACTATACGGCAGGTCCCTTCTACGCGCACGACAACCGCAAGGGACACCACCAGTGGCTGATAGAGTGGAACGTGGAGCCCCGCTCGCTCGACGAGTTCCGCGAGGTGCTCGACCGCACGCTGCAGGAGGTCAATTCAGACTATCAGGCAAAGCGCTCCCACGGCATATTCCTCGACCCGCCGGAGATCATCACGGCACGCAAGGGTTTGTTTGACGAATGGCTGGCTCTGGCAGGCAACCACAAGCTGGGCGGACAACGCAAGGTGCCGCGACTGAGCAACAACCGTGAACTACTGGATAAGATAATGGCGTTGAACTGATTCAACGCCATTTTATCATTCCGTATTATTGATATTCTATCGTATGCCTGTGCCGGTACATCCCATCCGATAGCCTTTCCCATATTATGGCCAGGCTCGGACTTGACGGCATCAGTTGTTTTCAGAAGCCGCGAACTCCATGAGGTATGCCTTGATGAACTCGTCGATCTCGCCGTCCATCACGGAGTTGACGTCGGAGGTCTGATAGTTGGTGCGGTGGTCCTTCACGCGGCGGTCGTCGAAGACGTAACTGCGTATCTGCGAGCCCCATTCTATCTTCTTCTTGCCGGCCTCCACCTTGGCCTGCTCCTCAAGGCGATGGTTCATCTCCTTTTCATAGAGGATCGACTTCAGGTGGCGCAACGCGTTCTCCTTGTTTTTCGGCTGGTCGCGTGTCTCGGTGTTCTCGATCAGGATCTCCTCTTCCTCTCCGGTGTAGGGGTCCTTGTACTGATAGCGCAGACGCACGCCCGACTCTACCTTGTTGACGTTCTGGCCTCCGGCGCCACCCGAGCGGAAGGTATCCCACGATATGCGGGCCTGCTCCACATTGATCTCGATGGTATCATCGACAAGCGGGGTCACGAACACCGAAGCAAAGGAGGTCATGCGCTTGCCCTGCGCGTTGTAGGGGCTCACGCGCACCAGACGGTGCACGCCGTTCTCGCTCTTGAGATAGCCATAGGCATAGTCGCCCTCGATGTTGATGGTCACCGACTTGATGCCGGCGTCATCTCCTTCGAGAAGCTGGGCGATGGAGGTCTTGTAGCCGTGGCGCTCGGCATAGCGGAGATAAAGGCGCATCAGCATCTGCGCCCAGTCCTGGCTCTCGGTGCCGCCGGCTCCGGAATTGATCTTGAGCACCACGCCGAGCTTGTCCTCCTCACGGCGCAGCATGTTGCGGAGCTCCAGATTCTCTATATCCCTGGCCACCTTCTCATACTGCTCGTCGACCTCTTCCTCCGTGACCAGACCTTCCTTGACGAAGTCGAAGCCGAGTCGCACCTCCTCCACCTGCTTCTCGAGCGCGGCGTATGCATCGATCCAGAAATGCAGTTCCTTGATCTTCTTCATCTGGGCCTCGGCCTTCAGGCGGTCGTCCCAGAAATCGGCCACATGCGTGCGCAGTTCCTCTTCCTCCACCTCGATCTTCTTAGAGTCGATGTCGAGATATCTTTTAAGCGCGGCGGTGCGTTCCTCCGCCTCCTTGAGTTGTTCTTGCGTGATCATATCGTATTATTTCTTTTTTGCTCTTACGGGGCGTTTGCGGGGAGCAGCGTCCTGCTGCTCGATAAGGGCGAGCACGTCGTCGAGCGTCAGCGAATGCGGGTCGGTGCCCTTTGGTATCTTATAGTTGATCTTCTTCTTCGCTCCCTCTGGAAGATATGTGAAGTAGGGGCCGAACCTGCCGTTGAGCACCTCGATCTCGGGACGCTCGGGGAATGACTTTATAAACTTGTTGGCCTCGTCGGCACGCTTCTTCTCTATCAGGGCTATGGCCTCTGCCTCCGTGATGGAAAGGGGCGACATGTCCTTGGGAATGGATACGAAGACAGAGTCATGACGGATATAAGGACCGAAACGCCCTACGGCGGCGAGTATCTTCTTGCCCTCGAAGGCGCCTACCTCGCGGGGCAGTTCGAAGAGTTTCAGGGCCTCCTCGAGCGTTATGGTCTGCACGCTCTGCTCGGGCTGCAGGGATGCGAAGAGGGGCTTGTCGGTATCGGTGGCCTCGCCGATCTGGGCGATGGGACCGAAACGTCCGATCTTGACCGATACGGGACGGCCTGTCTTCGGGTCGATGCCCAGCTTGCGCTCTCCTACCTTGTGCTCCATGCGCAGCGAGTTCATCTTCTCGATCTCGGGATGGAAACCGGAGTAGAACTCCGACATCTCGTTCTGCCAGGGAAGTTTGCCCTCGGCGATATCGTCAAACTTCTCCTCTATCTTCGCCGTGAAGTTGTAGTCGAGGATATCGGGGAAATATTCGGTCAGGAAGTCGTTGACCACCATTCCGGTGTCGGTAGGCACGAGTTTTCCCTTCTCAGAGCCAACCGAGAGGGTCTGGCGCTTTTCGGTGATCTTCCCTTTCTTGAGCGTGAGCACCATGAAGTCGCGCGGAGTGCCCTCCTTCTCTCCCCGCTTCACGTATTCCCTGTGCTGTATGGTGGAGATGGTGGGCGCATATGTGGAGGGGCGGCCTATGCCGAGTTCCTCCATCTTCTTGACGAGCGACGCCTCGGTGTAGCGGGCGGGTGCCTGCGTGAAGTCTTCCGTGGCGGTGACCTCGGCAGCGTCGAGTGTCTGGCCGGCGGAGAGGGCAGGCAGCGACGTGTCCTTGCCGCCACCCTGCTGATATACCTGAAGGAATCCGGGGAATTTCACCACTTCTCCCTCTGCCTTGAAGACTCCGCCTGCGATGTCATCGACAAGCTTCTTTTCGTGATTCATCTCATAGCCGGGCTTCTCGGCGGGAATCACGGCGATGTCGACAGTGGTCTTCTCAATCTCGGCGTCGGCCATCTGCGATGCTACGGCGCGGCGCCAGATGAGGTCGTACAGCTTCTGTTCCCTGGGGTCGCCGTCGATGGTGCGGTGGCTGACATACGTAGGACGTATGGCCTCGTGCGCCTCCTGCGCTCCCTTCGAGCTGGTATGATAGTGGCGCACCTTGAGGTATTCCTTGCCCATAGTCTCGGTTATGACTCCCGATATGTCGCGCAGGGCGAGGTCGGAGAGGTTCATGGAGTCGGTACGCATGTATGTGATGCGTCCGTCCTCGTATAGTTTCTGGGCTATGACCATTGTCTGGTTGACGGAAAAACCGAGTTTCCTTGCCGCCTCCTGCTGGAGGGTGGAGGTGGTGAAGGGAGGATATGGCTGACGGCGTGCAGGGCGCACACTGACATCGGAGATCCGGAATGCGGCTCCGTCGCACTCGCTGAGCACGGCCATTGCCTGCCGGGCATCGGGTATGCGTTTCGAGAAATCGGCCTTAAGGCTTGCCTCGCTTCCTGGTATGTCGAACCGTGCGGAGACACGGAAGTATGATTCTGGGGTGAATGCCTCTATCTCTTTCTCGCGCTCGCATATGAGGCGTACGGCCACGCTCTGCACGCGGCCGGCGGAGAGCGAGGGCTTGATTTTCTTCCAGAGCACGGGGCTGAGTTCGAAGCCCACGATGCGGTCGAGGACGCGGCGTGCCTGCTGGGCGTTGACGCGGTCGATGTCGATGCTGCGCGGGTTGGCTATCGCGTTGAGTATAGCGGGTTTGGTAATCTCATGAAAGACTATTCGCTTTGTATTCTCCGGCTTCAGGCCGAGCACCTCGTAGAGATGCCATGCTATGGCCTCACCCTCGCGGTCCTCATCGGAAGCGAGCCAGACCATATCGGCTTTTTTCGCAGCCTCCTTGAGTTTTCTGACCGTATCTTTCTTATCGGCGGGAATCCCATATTCCGGCTGGAAATTCTTATCGAAGTCTATCGCGATTCCTTTTTTCTTAAGGTCGCGTATATGGCCGTAGGAAGAGAGGACAGTATAGCCCTCGCCCAGGAATTTTTCTATCGTCTTGGCTTTTGCAGGAGACTCTACAATAACAAGGTTATTCATAAGATGCTATAATTCAGGCATTCAAAGCCCGCAATGGGCCGCAGGGCCACAAAACGGACTACATTTGCACCGCAAAATTAATACTTTTATTTCACAAACACAATATTAAGGTGTAATGTTTTTCAAATTCCCGATTTCCACACTCCCCGCACACCGCCACCGCTATTACCCCTGCCGGGTGGGTGCAGCGCTGAAAGGGAAGTGCAGGACTGCTCTTTGTCGTGCAGATTATTCCCTTGCCGATTATTCCATCTTTAGGCCTTAATTATTCCTGTGCCGATTATTGCCTTGCTGATTATTGCCTTGCTGATTATTGCCTTGCTGATAAGGGAAATGTAAGTCATTGCTGTTTTTCTTGCCGAATGTATACCGTGCTGATAAGAGGAAATTATCGCAGATCGACTCAGATCTCCCCAGATGGGTCTCAGAACTTTATGTCGGACTTCCCGAGGTAAGAACGCACGGGCCTGTCCTCGGCTGCGCCTCGGAGGCGGCTGAACGGCTGGGGTCTTATGAGGAATGCTCTTACGGGGAGGGGGCTGACGGCGAAAAAACGGAGGCGGCGGTTGAATTTTGAGGGTCTAAATCGTTATATATGTATATGCCCTTATAAAACAGCATACCTGACATGGCAAACAAACTTGTAGAAATGATTCGCCGACAGGCGGAAAAATATGGCGACCGCGAGGCTTACCGCTACTGCTGGCGCAAGGCAGGAGAATGGCTCCCGACAAGCTGGGAGGAGCTGAGAGTACAGATTGACGTGGCCGCACGCGCCCTCGCCCGGTTAGGCGTAAAGGAAAAAGACACAATAGCCATCTGCTCCAACAATACGCCCCAGATACTGATAACGGAATTCGGCGGATTCCGCAACCGGCTTGCCACAATCCCCCTCTATGCGAGCAGCAGCCAGAGCCAATATGACTATATCGTCAACGACGGACAGCCCAGGGTGCTGTTTGTAGGCGGAAAGCACCAGTATCCTCTCGCCTACAATTACTGGAAAAAGAATCCGCAGCAGGTCGAAAGGATAGTCATATTCAAGAGCAAGGAGGTGACAATCGAGGATGACGACACCGTATCCATCCCTTGGGAGGAGTTCATGAGAATAGGCGTGGATGCCGACGAGGATATCCGCATCCTCGTGGAGCAGCGCAGCGACAGAGGACTCCCCGAAGACATCGCTACGCTAATATATACATCGGGAACCACCGGCGAGCCGAAAGGAGTATGCATCACGCACTCCAACTATGACGCCGCCATGGAGGCCCACCTGAAATTCCTGACCAACGTCACCGACAAGGACCTCTCGATGTCGTTCCTGCCGATGAGCCATATCCTTGAAAAGGCATGGAGTTTCTTCTGCCTGACCAAAGGAATCAGGATCGCGGTCAACGAGGACCCGCGCGTAATACAGGACACGATACAGGAGGTACACCCCAACCTCATGACGTGCGTGCCCAGGTTCTGGGAAAAGGTATATGCCGGCGTGAAGGAGAAGATCTCGAAGATGAACAAGATGGAGCAGATAATGGTAGGACGTGCCATACGCGTCGGATACCGCCGCAACATCGGATTCAAGAGAGAAGGGAAACCTGTACCGTCGATTCTCGAGAAGGAATACCGCTTCTGGGACAAGAAGATATTCTCGAAGGTGAAGAATGCCATCGGCATACCTAACCCAGTCATGTTCCCGACTGCCGGAGCACCCCTCAGTCCACGAATCACGGAGTTCATGCAGTCAATCGGCATCAACGTAATGATCGGATACGGACTGAGCGAGACTACGGCTACCGTATCTGCGTTTCCTCTGACCGGCTATGAGATCGGCACTGTGGGCATGCCCCTACCGATGGTCAAGGTCAAGATCGATGAGAGCGGCGAGATTCTCGTGAAGGGACCGACAGTTACCTCCGGCTACTACAACAACCCGGACGCCAACGCAAAGGCGTTTACCGACGACGGCTGGTTCCGCACAGGGGACGCCGGCTATTTCACCGAGAGCGGCGCCCTCGTGCTGACGGAGAGGGTGAAGGACCTCTTCAAGACCTCCAACGGAAAATACATCGCCCCGCAGCTGCTGGAAAGCCGTCTGGCGGAAAACAAATATATCGACGAACTCGCCGTGATCGGCGACCAGCGCAAATACGTCACAGCCCTCGTGGTGCCCAACCTCTCGCAGATACACGCATGGGCGGCATCGAAGAAAATCGACAATGACGACAACGAGGCGCTGCTGCGCGACCCGCGTGTCAACGACATGCTGATGTCGGAAATCAATGAGCTGCAGAAAGACCTCGCATCGTTTGAGCAGATAAAGAAGATCACCCTGCTTCCCAACCACTTCTCAATCACACATGGAGAAGTGACCAACACGATGAAGGTGCGCCGGCCAATCGTGGCTAAACGCTACGCCAAGGAGATCGAGGCGATGTATGACGGCCCCCAGGCAGGCGACACACCCCTTATCACTGAAGAGAAATGAGCGGAATCCTCGACAGGCACACGGTAAGCGCTGACGCCTCGGTGAGGGAGGCGCTCGTCGCACTCAACGCCCTCAGCGGCGACTCCATGACTGTCTTCGCCACTGACGGCGACAACCGGCTCATAGGAAGCGTGACCGACGGCGACATACGTAGGGCCATAATAGCCGGTCATACCCCCGGCGACAGGACGGGCGACATAGCATTCCGCAACTGCATGACACTACCGAAGGACGCCGCCCCGGAACTACGCTACCGGAGAGTGGCCGAGGCAAGGGCCCGGAGAATAGAACTCCTGCCTGTGACAGACTCCGAAGGGGTGCTTACCGACATAATGGACCTCAGGAAGATAAAGTCGGCTATACCGGTAGATGCCGTGCTGATGGCGGGAGGCCGCGGCGAGAGGCTGAGGCCGCTCACGCTGACCACTCCGAAACCGCTGCTCAAGGTAGGCGGGAAACCCATAATCGACTACAACGTAGAGGCACTGCGCAGTTACGGAGCCGACAACATATTCGTCACCGTCAACTATCTCAAGGAGCAGATAACCTCCCATTTCGACGACAACCACAGGGAATGGAAGGTGCGCTGCGTGGAAGAGCCGTGCCGCCTCGGCACTATCGGCAGCGTGGCCCTCGTAGACGGACTGCGCCATGACCACGTGATAGTAATGAACTCCGACCTGCTGACCGACATAAACTTCGAGCGACTCTGGCAGCATCACATGCAAAGCGGAGCCGCGCTGACCATAGCGACCATACCGTATACAGTTTCTGTGCCATATGCCATACTGAAGACCGACGGTGACCGCGTGCTTGAGCTTGAGGAGAAACCGACCTACAACCATTTCGCCAACGCAGGCGTATATATGATAGACCGCCCGGCGCTCGCCGGCATAAGGAAAGGAGAATATCTCGATGCCCCGGACTTCATCGAGTCGCTGATAGCGAAGGGACTGAAAGTGTCGCACTTCGCGATAGAGGGGACATGGATCGACATCGGCTCGCCCGATGACTTCCGCTATGCCGACGAGGTGGCCTCGCGCAAAATCTAAGAGCGTGTTCCTAAAAACAAGACTTATGGCTGAATCGAATTTCATAGACTACGTAAAGATACTTTGCCGCTCAGGCAAGGGTGGTGCGGGAAGCCGCCACTACCATCGTGCTAAATACATACCCAAGGGTGGTCCCGACGGCGGCGACGGCGGCCGTGGCGGACACATCATACTGAAAGGCAACCGCCACAAATGGACCCTGCTCGACCTCCGCTACCAGCGACATATATTCGCTACCGACGGACAGAGCGGCGGCGAGAACCGCTCGACGGGAAAGGACGGCGAGGACAGGATAATCGAGGTGCCGGTGGGCACTACCGTCTTCGATGCCGAGACAGGACAGTACCTGTGTGAGATCACCCGCGACGGCGAGGAGATAAAGCTGCTTCGCGGCGGCAAGGGGGGACGCGGAAACGTGCATTTCGCCACTCCGACCAACCGCGCCCCGAGATACGCGCAGCCGGGACAGCCGGCCATAGAGAAGGAGGTGGTGCTCGAACTGAAACTGCTCGGCGACGTGGGTCTCGTGGGATTCCCGAACGCCGGAAAGTCGACACTCCTATCCTCGATCTCGGCCGCGAAGCCGAAGATAGCCGACTATCCCTTCACCACTATGGAGCCGAGCCTCGGAATCGTCAGCTACCGCAACGGCCAGAGCTTCGTGATGGCCGACATACCGGGCATCATCGAGGGGGCAAGCGAAGGCAAGGGACTGGGACTCCGGTTCCTCCGCCATATCGAGCGAAACGCAGTGCTGCTCTTCATGATTCCGGCCGACTCGTCAGATATCAGGAAGGACTACGAAATACTGCTCAACGAGCTGAGGGAATTCAATCCCGAACTTATGGACAAGAGCCGTGTGCTCGCCATATCGAAATGCTACATGCTCGATGACGAACTGCGCGAGGAGATGCAGAATGAACTGCCCGACGGAGTACCGACGGTATTCATATCGGCTGTCACAGGACAGGGACTTACTGAACTGAAAGACCTGCTCTGGCGCGAGATAAACTCTGAGGACAACCTTGCAGTCACAAGCATAACGCACCGCAACCTCGACCGCCGCCACCGTGTGGAGGAGGAAGACGAGTTCATCTTCCATCAGGATGACGACGAGGATGAGGACTGGATGCCGACTACCGACGAGGAGTGGGCTGACGAGTTCTGGGACGAGGAGCATTCCGTCAACGACGAGGACAGCACATGGCGCGGAGCCAAGAAAGGTACCGGCAAATGAGCGGAACCGAGACAAAGCGGGAACTGCTGCAACTCGACATAGAGGAGATCCTTAAGAAAAGGATTCCGGCACGGAAAGAGAAGTATGTGCCCAACGTGCTCTACAGGCTTCTGGAGCGGATCATACATCAGAAGGAACTCAATGAAATGCTCCGAACCGGCTATCCTTCGACGGGAAGCGAGTTCGCCGCTAAACTCCTGCGACATCTTGACATCACGGTCACCGTGGAGGGCATGGAAAACCTGCCCGCCGCGGGAGACCGCACCGTATTCGCCTCCAACCATCCGCTCGGAGGCCTTGACGGCATAGCCCTCATCGCCGTGCTCGGGAAGCATTACGGCGACGACAACATAAGGTTTATGGTCAACGACCTGCTGATGAACGTGGAGCCGCTGAGCAGCGTATTCCTGCCCATCAACAAATATGGCAGTCAGGCGCGTGCCGCAGCCGCAGCCATCAATGCCGAGTATGCCTCAGGGCGACAGATGGTCGTATTCCCGGCCGGACTCGTATCGCGACTTCAGCCGGGAGGCGAGGTAAGCGACCTGACATGGCAGAAAGCCTTTGTGGTAAAGGCGATAGAATATGGCCGCGACATTGTGCCGGTAAGATTCGTGGCGCTCAACAGAAAACGCTTCTACCGCCTCGCCAAGTGGCGCAAGCGCCTCGGCATAAAGGTAAACCTGGAACAGGCGACCCTTCCGGCCGAACTATGCGCAGCCAGAGGCAAGAGTTTCCGCATCATAATAGGGAAGCCGATCCGCTCATCCGAACTCAAGGCATCCGGCAACGTATTCACGAGGACAGCCGCAAAGATCCGAGACATGGTCTATGCCCTCGCAGGTGCTGAAAAAATCTGAGCAGCCGATGCCGATCGCGGCCTGAGACAGGACTGCACTGCAAGGGAAGACAAGTCAACTACCTGACACCCTCAGATTTTTTCGACAACTTCTATCCGCATTTTTAGGGTATTTGAAAAAAAAAGATTAAATTTGCAGTTTGAATAGGACCGCATCGCCGCTACGGCGTGTGCGCATGCCTGTGATGCAATTAAAAATCATTCAAATCTAAACACATAAGATTCCATAATGGACAAGAACACCGTCTACGGACTCGTGCTGATAGCTCTCGTATTATTCGGATTCACGTGGTTAAATACCCCTGATCCGCAGACATTACAGGAACAGCAGCAGACTGAACAGACCGCGCGCGAAAGCGAACAACCGACAACCGCACTCTTCAGCCAGACAGAGACAGAATGGCTGGCAAAGAACATCCTGACACACGGCACCCCGACAGCGACCGCCGACGGCGCAAGCGCAGTCGAGATAAACTCCAACGGCGTACACCTCACCCTGCTCGGCGACTCGATCTTCGGCACAGTGAACGTCAACGGCAAGGAACTCGACTGGAGCGCAGTGGCCGGCAACGACCTGACCAAGATGACACAGGCAGAGCACGCAGCGGCAATCGACCGCGTGCGCAATATCTCCAACTCGATCGGAAGATACGGCAGATTCGCCACATTCCTGAGCGGCGACAACAAGGAACTCACACTCGAGAACGACGCGCTGAAACTGACACTCTCATCAAAGGGAGGCATGGTGACACGCGCCGAACTCAAGAAATACGATACCGAGTACGATCCTGACGAGACAAAGACGGTAAAGAAGAAAGTCGTGATGTTTGACGACAAGTCTAACCAGATGAGCCTTACCCTCCCCCTTCCTCAGGAAATCTCTACATCCGACCTCTACTTCACGCCGAAGGCACTCAACGACAGCACAGTGCTCATGACCCTCAACCTCTCGGCCGACGCATACTGGGGAATCAAGTATACCCTCCCCAAAGGCGAGGACTATGTGGTGAGAATGGAAGTGGTGCAGCAGAACATGGCACCCATCGTGCAGAGCAACGTGCGCAAACTCGGAGTGAACTGGCACCAGGATATACACCGTCAGGAAAAGGGCCGAATGTTTGAGGAGCGCAACTCCTGCCTCGCCTACAAGTATTCCGGCGGATCCGTAGAGGAAATGAGCGAGAACGACAACGACACGAAGGAACGCGAGCAGAAACTCAAATGGATCGCATTCAAGAACCAGTTCTTCTCCTCTGTACTTATCTCCGACAAGAACTTCAACTCCGCCGACTTCACCAGCGACGTGCTCAAGGGCAGCGTCTACCTCAAGTCGCTCACAGCTGACGCGGAGGTCAACGACTATGACTGGAATGCAGCCAACCCGGCAAGCTTCCACTATTTCATAGGCCCGAACCTCTACCCTCTCCTCGACAAGGTCAGCGACACGGCAGGAGGAGACGAAGACCTCAAGCTCACAAAACTGATACCACTCGGATGGTCAATGTTCCGCTGGATCAACACATGGATCGTGATTCCCGTATTCAACTTCCTCGGAAGTTTCGGCTGGAACTACGGCATAGTCATCCTCGTGCTGACAATTCTCCTGAAACTCGTGCTCTTCCCGCTCACTTACAAGAGCTACGTAAGCCAGGCCAAGATGCGCATACTCGCACCGGACATCAAGGAAATCAATGATAAATATCCCGGCAACGACAACGCGATGATACGCCAGCAGAAGACCATGGCCCTCTACAGCAAGGCCGGAGCGAGTCCGATGTCGGGCTGTCTGCCCATGCTGCTGCAGATGCCGATCCTCTTCGCCATGTTCACGTTCTTCCCCAACTGTATAGAACTGCGTGGACAGTCATTCCTCTGGGCACATGACCTCGCGGCTCCCGACGCCATCATCTCATGGAGCGGACACATCTCCTTCATCACCGACTACTTCGGCAACCACATCTCTCTCTTCTGCCTTCTGATGACCGTCACCAACATCATCTACACAAGAATCTCCATGCAGGGACAGAGCAACAGCATGCCCGGCATGAAATGGATGATGTACCTCATGCCGCTGATGTTCCTCGTGTTCTTCAACAACTACGCGGCCGGTCTAAGCTACTACTACTTCCTCTCGCTGCTTATCACCATCATGCAGACCTATGCCATCCGCAAATGGTTTGTGAAGGAGGAGGCAGTACGCCGTACCATGCAGGAGAACGCCAAGAAGCCCCAGAAGAAATCGGGCTGGATGGCACGCCTCGAAGAGATGCAGAAACAGCAGCAGGAGATGCTCCGCCAGCAGCAACAGCAGAAAGGCGGACAGCGCCGCCGCTGAGCAAAGCACTTGAATCAACACATAAACGACTGACGACGGATGCGAAAATTCCGAATTATCCTGGCCTCCGTAATGCTTGTCGCCACGCTGACATGGCTGGCGCTCGGCTCCGGCGCGCCCGCGATAACCGGAATCTCGCAGCAGTCGCAGATAATCCCCTCCGCCATACAGGCATGCCTCGGCACTACTGTCTTCTGGATTGTCGCCACCCTGCTTTTCGGGCGCGTATATTGCGCTACGGTATGTCCGGTAGGCACACTCCAGGACCTGGTAATCCTCGGCAGACGGAAAAAGGACAGGAAAACCGCATTCCGCTATAAGGACGGGAAACGGATCCGCTATATAATACTGACAGCATACGTCGCCGCCATCGCAGCCGGAATGCTTGTGGCAGGATACGTCGTCGAGCCATGGAATATCATGCGCAACGCCGTCTCTGCAATCAATCCTCAAGCCACATCCATGACATGGAAGGCGGCAGGAATATCGGTGGGAGTGGGAATCGCGGCAGGAGCCGCATCCTTGATTCCGATACTCGTATGGGCATGGAAATCCGGACGGGGATTCTGCACTACTGTCTGCCCGATCGGCACGGCTCTGGGATGCCTGCATCAGCAGACCCTCATGCACATTGCCATCGATCCGGACAAATGCATCAGCTGCATGAAATGCGAGGATGTGTGTCCGTCGCAGTGCATAAAGGTAGAGAACAGGACCGTCGACAACTCAAGGTGCGTAAGATGCTTTGACTGTACGGAAATCTGTCCTAACGAGGCGATTCGCTTCCAGATCAACAGAAACAGAAGACGGCAGACGCCTCTCATGGAGATGAACTAAGGGAATAATTATCAGGAGGACTTATGAAGCAATATCTTGAACTGCTCAGGCACATACTTGAGGACGGACACCGGAAGGATGACCGTACAGGCACGGGGACAATCTCGACGTTCGGCTACCAGATGCGCTATAATCTGGAAGAGGGATTCCCGCTTGTCACCACCAAGAAGACCCATCTAAAGAGCATCATATACGAACTGCTGTGGTTCCTTAAAGGGGACACGAACGTACACTATCTTCAGGAACACGGAGTTAGGATATGGAACGAATGGGCGGATCCAGACGGAGACCTCGGACACATCTACGGCTATCAGTGGCGGTCATGGCCTGACTATGACGGCGGACATATAGACCAGATAAAGGAGGCCATCGAGACCCTGAAGAAGAATCCGGACTCACGACGCATCATAGTGAGCGCATGGAATGTGGCCGACCTCGACAACATGAACCTGCCTCCATGCCATGCATTCTTCCAGATGTATGTCAGCGACGGCCGCCTATCCCTGCAGCTCTATCAGCGGAGCGCCGACTGCTTCCTTGGAGTACCCTTCAACATCGCCTCCTACGCACTTCTCACCATGATGATGGCTCAGGTGTGCGGACTCAAACCGGGCGATTTCATACATACACTTGGCGACGCACACATATATCTCAACCATCTTGAGCAGGTAAACGAGCAACTGACCAGAACCCCGCGCGCACTGCCTAAAATGAGGCTCAATCCTGAGGTAAAGGACATTTTCGACTTCAAATACGAAGACTTCACTCTTGAGGGCTATGATCCATGGCCTGCCATAAAAGGAACCGTAAGCGTATGACCGACAGAAACACTTCAGAAGACAGCACGTCCGCGAAAAGGAATCTTGCAATGATCGCGGCGGTAGGCCGTGACCTCGAGCTTGGACGCGCAGGCGACCTTGTATGGCACATATCAGCCGACCTGAAGAATTTCAAGCGTCTGACAACCGGACATCCAGTAATAATGGGACGCAAGACATGGGAATCCCTGCCCAAACGGCCGCTTCCGGGGCGACTGAACGTGGTGCTGACCCGCAGTAACGCTACAATAGAGGGAGCAGTGACGGCAGGAAGCACAGAAGATGCCATGCGCGCCTGCGAAGGAGAGGATATGCCCTTCGTGATAGGAGGCGCGGAAATATACCGGCTCTTCATGCCGGTAGCCGACATACTGTATCTTACACACGTAGACGCTCCGGCTCCCGACGACGTTGACTCATGGATGCCCGAATACCGCAAGGACTGGCGGCTCGAAGAGGCATCTGAATGGGAGACAGACCCTGAAGGAATTAAATACCGATTCGAGAAATGGGTCAGAAAAGAAAACTGACATTCATCAGCAGAAGTGACCTGCGGGGAGGTGCCGCCATAGTCACCTACCGTCTGGTAGAGGCGCTTCGCGCCCAAGGAACGGACGCGCGTATGCTCGTGTGCGAGAAACTGAGCGATTCCGACTTCGTGGAGAGATGCGCTCCGGGCCTGATGATCAATTACGCCTTTCTCAAAGAGCGTCTTGAAGTATTCCTCCACAACGGACTTGACAGAAAGAACCTATTCAAGGTGGATCCCGCATCGGAAGGACTCCCCCTCCACAGGCATCCCTGGGTAAAGGACGCGGACGCCATATTTTTAGGATGGATCAACCAGGGAATGCTAAGCCTTGACGGAATCAAGAGACTTGCAGAGACCGGCAAACCACTTGTATGGATCATGCACGACATGTGGAACATGACGGGCATATGCCATCATGCCGGAGACTGCGAGGGATACCTGAATAATTGCGGCAACTGTCCGCTACTTGGAAGCAGGAGCGGCGACGGCGATATGTCGCGTAAGATATGGGAAAGAAAAAAACGCCTGTATGACGGATGCGGCATAAGGTTTGTGGCAGTCAGCACATGGCTCGCAGGGAAGGCAGGCGAAAGCTCGCTGATGCGAGACCTTGACGTGAGCGTAATCCCCAACCCTTTCTCGCTCAGCGCTGAAGAGACAGAGTGCAGAACGGCACATTCCGACGGCCGGGTGCGCATAGCATTCGGGGCCGCCAGGCTCGACGATCCGATAAAAGGTCTTCCGGTACTTAAAAAGGCTCTTGAGATACTCAAGGAAAGACATCCTGAGGAAGCGTCACGCATGCAGCTCGTGACATTCGGCAACGTAAAGAATCCGGGAAGCCTTGAGGGCTTCCATATCGGCCACATTCACCTCGGAGTGCTCAAGGGGCAGGATGCGATACGCGATGCCTACCGAGACTGCGACATCGTGGTCTCCACCTCGGAGTTCGAGACACTGCCCGGCACTCTGGTGGAAGGACAGGCGTACGGATGCGTGCCTGTGGCCATAGACCATGGAGGGCAGAGCGACATAATCGAGCATATGTCGACAGGATGGCTGGCACCCTGGGACGATAATCTACAAAAGAGAGCGGAACACGTGGCGGAAGGGCTGCTGTGGGCATACAGACACCACGACGATGAAGGGCTCAAAGAACGAATGAGAATCTCGGTAAAAAAGAAATTCGACGCGCCTGAAGTGGCTCATCGAATTCTGGAGTTTGTATTTTAACTAAAAAAGAGGTGTCGGGGTGACAGGATTCGAACCTGCGACCACCTGGTCCCAAACCAGGTGCGCTACCGGACTGCGCTACGCCCCGATTGCTTAAGAGTTATCCTCCTAAAAGCGATGCAAAGTTAATTGTTTTTCCAATACTATGCAAGAAAATCCATAATTTTTTATTAAATTTGCGGAAATGAAACCAATTTCGCGCATATCGCGGGAATGAAATAACCTTTTAGCATATCTGTTCGTTACTTCATTATGAAGAGAATCAGAAATACCATAGCAATAGTCATGGCGCTTGTCTGCGCCGTGGCCGCAGCCATTCCCGCATCAGCCGGGAACAATGAGGCAAGCATAAAATTCATGGAGTCGGTCTATGACTTCGGAAACGTGTTGGTCAAGGAAGGAAAGGTGTCGCATGAGTTTACCTTCACCAATTCAGGCGACGGAAACCTCTATATCAAATCAGCCCGCGCCGATTGCGGATGCACCAGACCCGAATACAGCGACGAGCCGGTGGCACCCGGAAAAAACGGAAAAGTAAAAGTGACATTCGTACCCAACGGCAAAGGACATTTCTCAAAAAAGGTCACTATACGCACCAACGGCAAACCGGGCAAGACAACACTTCTCATAAAAGGGACCGTAGTGCCATGAACACAAGCGACCGAATCATAGCAAGGCTGCTCGGCTTCTGCGCCATACTGACTATATGGTGCGGACCGTATGCGACTGAAGCGACGGGCCAGACCCAGAACACATTGAAGTTCGTGCCCGAGGTGCTTGATTTCGGTATAATCAGGGAAGCCAACGGGAAGGTAAGCGCCAGGGTAAAGGCAGTCAATGTCTCAGACAAAACCACCTACATCATATCCGCGCGTACCAGTTGCGGATGCTCAGGCGTGGAATATGACGACACTCCCCTTGCACCCGGCGACAGCACGGAAATAACCATAACCTACGATCCGACAAACAGGCCCGGCAAATTTCTCAAGACCGCCAAGATATATACAGGAGAAGAGCGGGAGGGCAATTCCTTCAAGCTCAAAGGCACTGTAATCCCGAGCGGCAGGAATCTCGACCGCGCGTATCCCGTAAAGGCGGGAGAACTACGCCTATCGACCATGCTTGTCAACGCAGGCGAGATCGGCGACAGCGAGACAAGGCCCCTCTTCGTAGGAATCTACAACGACAGTGACCGTCCGCTTGCAATCAAGGCTGCAAGCGACGCCGCCCCTATGGATGCCAATGTGCTGCCGGACAGCATCGAGCCTTACGGCATATCGGCCATCACCCTGATGCTTCACGGCCGCGACATAAGGACGACAGGCCCGGACTTCAACTATAACGCATATATCATAAATGCCGCCACAGGCGACACCATCACCAGAATACCGGTAGGTGGCACCATAAGGCGGACCTCAACCTCAAAATGACAAACGCCATGCTACATCCTGAGAACGATGAAAAATACAGCGGACTCCGCGTGAACGCGGGAGTCAGCGCAGCCCCCACTGTCAATCCCTACCGCAAGGTGGTGAAGAAGAAAAGCGTGCTTACGGCCGCAGAATATGTAGAGGGTATCCTGAAGGGGGACAGAAGCATGCTCGGAAGAGCGGTGACGCTCGTGGAGAGCACCATCGACTCTCATCAGGCCATAGCCCAGGAAGTGATAGAGCGCTGCCTGCCGTATAGCGGCAAATCGCGACGCATCGGCATCACAGGAGTGCCGGGAGCAGGAAAATCCACATCTATAGATGTATTCGGCACCCATGTGATACGTCAGGGCCATAAGCTGGCAGTGCTTGCCATCGACCCGAGCAGCGAACGCACCAAAGGAAGCATACTCGGCGACAAGACCAGAATGGAGAAACTGTCGCTTGAGAAAGACGCGTTTATCCGTCCTTCCCCCTCGTCGGGCTCGCTTGGAGGAGTGGCCCGCAAGACCCGCGAGACTATAGTGCTGTGCGAGGCAGCAGGATTCGACCGCATCTTTGTCGAGACAGTAGGTGTAGGCCAAAGCGAGACCGCCGTGCACTCGATGGTGGACTTCTTCCTTCTCATACAGCTTGCCGGAACCGGCGACGAGCTCCAGGGCATCAAGCGCGGCATCATGGAGATGGCTGACGGAATAGCCATCAACAAATGCGACGGCGACAACGTGGACCGTTGCAAACTCGCCGCCCAGCAGTTCCGCACGGCACTAATGCTCTTCCCGCCCACGCCAAGCAAGTGGGTGCCGGAGGTAGTGACCTATAGCGGATACTATGAACTCGACATCGACAAGGTATGGAGCATGATCGACAGGTATTTCGAGTATGTGGAAGGCACTGGCTACTTCGAACGCAAACGCAACGAACAGGCCCGCTACTGGATGACAGAGACCATAGAGGAACAGCTCCGCACTCGCTTCTACCATACACCGGGACTGCGGGAACTTCTGGAACAGAAGGAACTGCGTGTACTAAACAACGAGCAGTCATCGTTTACGGCCGCCAAGGACATCCTAGACTTCTATTTCTCATCATTGCGCAAATGAGAGTCATCCTCAACCAAAGAGAAAACAGTCGCATCATGGCATAAGAGTATTTATTTATGACAATACCTTTCTGGATAGGGACCGACATAGCGGTGTTCGTAATAGCGTTGATGCTGACAGGCATCATCATCCCCCAGATACTGCACATCGCATTCAGCCGGAAACTATTCGACGAAGCAGACGAACGCAAGATCCATAAAGGAGTAGTGCCGAGGCTCGGAGGCATCGCCTTCCTGCCGGCCATCATATTCTCCATATGCCTGGTGGTCGCCGTCAATATCAGCATAGGGCCGGGCGACCCGACAGGTATTTTCGCCAGATGCAGCCAGTCGATAATGTATCTGCTGTGTGCCGAGATGCTGATGTTCCTGATCGGAATCGCCGATGACCTCATCGGAGTAAGATACAAGGCGAAATTCATAGTCCAGATCATAAGCGCCGTCTTCATCTGCGCCGCGGGAGCATATATTCACGATATGGACGGACTGCTGTGGATCCACAGGATTCCGGCATGGACGGGCTGGTGCATATCTGGATTCATAGTGGTATATCTAGTCAATGCCATCAACCTTATCGACGGCATCGACGGGCTTGCATCGGGACTCAGTGGCATAGCCCTGATATACTATGGAATGGTGCTGACCATATCACACCAATGGGTGCTGTCGCTGCTCGCATGGGCACAGTTCGGCACGCTTGTACCATTTTTCTACTACAACGTATTTGGAAATCCTAAAAAGCGCAAGAAGATATTCATGGGCGATACCGGTTCTCTTACGGTGGGAATGATACTATCGTTCATCGCCCTGAGCGTGACGAATACGAGCAATGCCGAAATACCGGAACACTACAACAAGATAGTGCTCGCATTCTCTCCCCTCATAATTCCGGCCTTCGACGTGGTTCGTGTCTACTTCCACCGTGTGCGCAACCGCCGCAATCCGTTTCTGCCTGACAGATGTCATATCCACCACAAACTGCTTGCGCTGGGATTCACCCAACGGACCTCACTTTGTCTGATCCTCCTCTCCGCCGTGACGTTCATGATAGTAAATGTACTGCTTTCACCATATGTGAGCGCGACATGGCTACTTGCGGGCGACCTGACGCTATGGACCGGAGGCAACATACTGCTTACGCTCGCCATAAGGCAGAAGGAACAGAAACTAAATGTCTCACTCTACGACTGAGACCTTGATAACGGCCGGAGACCTACTTGCCGCCGCCCGCTAAATTGCCAGCGACGGTATAATAAAACATCAAAAAATCAGTTAGTTCATTAGGAGTGTCATCCCGCGATGACACCCTCAATACACGATAATGAATAAAACATCGATATAATTCAATGAAATTCAAGAAAATAACCCGAATCGCCATCATGATGCTTACTGTTGCATGCATCATTACAGGTTGCGCTACGCCAAAGAATGTGTCATATTTTCAGGATGCAGCCGACAACAAGGTGATCACAACCGCGATAGTTGAAGAAAACGCCATCAAGGTAGAGCCTTATGACAAGCTCTCAATTGTAGTCCATTCAAAAGATCCGGCTCTGTCGAGAGTCTTCAACCTTAACGTAATAGCCAACCATACCTCGCAGGGGGATGACGGATTCAACGGCGGCCAGCTGAGGGAATATTCTCTCGGAGTCAATGAAGGCATCGGAACATTCACGGTCTCGGCCGATGGAACAATAGACTATCCCATACTCGGCATCATCAAGGTGCAGGGCATGACCCGCAACGAACTCGCAGCCTATATAAAGGGTCAGATTGTAGGACGCGGCCTTATAAAGGATCCTGTAGTCACAGTAGAGTTCCTTAATGTAGGAGTGTCAATACTTGGTGAAGTCAACCGCCCGGGCCGCTACGACCTCAACACCGACATCCTGACCATCCTCGAGGCAATTTCCCTCGCCGGCGACCTCACGATTCAGGGACAACGTGAAAACGTCACCGTACTCCGCCGCAACGGCAATGAGTATGAGACTATCAAGGTCGACCTTACCAACACCGACAATATGCTCAAATCTCCTGCCTACTATCTGAAGCAGGGCGATGTGGTCTATATAGAGCCCAACAACATACGCAAACGCCAGACCACCAACAACGGCAACAACATCATGAATGTAAGTTTCTGGCTATCTGTAGCATCACTGCTTACAACCGCAGCCGTTCTTCTAAAATAATAAACACTTACCGACATGTGGCCATTCACACAAAAGGCACCGACGCTCAAAGACAGCGGAATGCTGACCGGCATGACCGACTGGCACTCACACGTGCTGCCGGGAGTAGACGACGGCATAAAGACACCGGGCGAATCGCTTAAGGTGCTCGAGCATTTTGACTCGTTAGGGTTAGACACTCTGTGGCTTACCCCTCATATAATGGAAGACTATCCAAATACTACCGACAAACTGAAAGAGAGGTTTGAGGAACTGAAATCCATGTGGAAAGGCAAGCTCAAGCTCCGTCTTGCAGCCGAGAACATGCTTGACCCTCTGTTTGAAGAAAGACTCGCGGCCCACGACCTCCTTCCGATAGGGGAAAACGGAGACCACCTGCTTGTGGAGACATCCTACTTCTCGGCACCGATGGGATTCGACGGAATCATCGACTCGATCATGTCGGAAGGATATTATCCGCTTCTCGCGCATCCGGAAAGATATGTCTATATGAACGAGAAAGACTATACCCGCCTTAAGGAAAAGGGCGTAAAGATGCAGCTCAACTATGTTTCGCTCGCAGGCGGATATGGAGAGACCGCCCGCAAGAAAAGCATATGGCTGCTCAAGAAGGGATATATAGACGCGGTGGGAAGCGATGTGCACCGTCTTGCAAGCAACAAGAGCCTGATCGAACAGCGTCCATCCAAAAAGGAACATATGGACATGCTTCTCGCCACCGTCAACGAAAAGAATAAAATCTGAACAAATGGACAAAAGAATACTGCTCCGCATGTGCAAGATGTCGGGGCATGAGATGCAATATATCAACGAGGCATTCGAAGGCGAATGGGTAGTGCCTCTCGGTCCTAATGTGACAGGATTTGAGAAAGACCTTGAGAAATTCCTTGGCCACGACAGGCATGTCGTGGCTCTTTCGTCAGGTACGGCAGCCCTGCATCTCGGACTTCTCGGACTCGGAGTCAAGGAAGGAGACGAGGCCATGGTGCAGTCCATGACCTTCAGCGCATCGGTCAATCCGGTGAGATATACGGGGGCCATCCCGGTGATGGTCGATTCCGAGCCTGAATCATGGAACATGGACCCGGAACTTCTCGACAAGGCCATTGCCGACCGCAAGGAAAAGACGGGACGGTTGCCGAAAGCGATCGTGATGGTGTGCCTCTACGGAATGCCGGCCCACTATGACGGCATCATGTCGGTAGCCGAAAAATGGGGAATACCGGTGCTTGAGGATGCCGCGGAGGCATTCGGATCGAGTTACGGCGGAAGACGCTGCGGCTCGTTCGGACGATTCGGGGCATTGTCGTTTAACGGCAACAAGATGATCACCACATCAGGAGGCGGCGCGCTTGTATGCCCTGACAGCGAGAGTGCCCGCAGGGCAATGTATCTCGCCACCCAGGCGCGGCTCGGATATGCTTATTACCAGCATGAGGACGTAGGCTATAACTACAGGATGAGCAATATATGCGCAGGCATCGGACGGGGCCAGATGCATGTGGCAGAAGACTATATAGCCCATCATCGCCACAGGCAGGCTTATTACCGCGAGCATCTCGCCGGAATCCCGGGAATCTCGCTCCATGAGAATCCCGGAGAAAAATATGACAGCAACTTCTGGCTATGCACCATCCTTCTGGATGAAAACCTGAGGGTAAAGGGGCAGGAAAACGCCTATTCCGAAGCAATAACATCGACAGTAGGCGGAGCTGGCGGAGTCACCGAAAAAGGAGAGAGCGTGCACACTGACTGCGAGCCAAATGCCAATGTCGAGGCGATGCGCCTTGGTCTTGCCGCGGAAGGAATCGAAAGCCGCCCGTTATGGAAACCGATGCACAAGCAGCCGGTATTCGCCGAAATCCCCTCATACGTCAACGGGGTGTCGGAAAGCCTTTTCCACAGGGGTCTGTGCCTCCCATCCGGACCGTATGTAAGCGACGATGACGCCGACAGAGTGATCGGTGCCATACGCAGAATGCTCGAATGCGAGGACTGAATCCCGTATACGGCACCATTACAGGGAACTTAACCTAAAGACATCATCATGAACAACGGTATTTTTGACAGGACCGAACTGCTGGTCGGTCCGGAAGCCATGGAACGCATTTCCCGGGCGAAGGTGATAATCTTCGGGATAGGCGGCGTAGGAAGCTGGGTCGCCGAGAGCCTCGTACGTACCGGCATAAGACACCTTACCATTGTGGATGCCGATACAATTTCAGTCACCAACGTCAACCGACAGATGCCGGCAACGACCTTGACCGTAGGAGAGGTAAAGACGGAAGCTGCCAAACGACGCCTGCTGGAGATAAATCCGGACGCCGATATAAAGTCCATCAGAATGTTCTACAGTGCTGACACGGCCTCCGAAATCGACCTCTCAGAATACGACTACATAGTAGACGCCATCGACTCATTGAAAGACAAGGCCCTGCTCATCCTCAATGCCACTGAAAGCGGGAGCAAACTCTTCAGCAGCATGGGTGCCGCACTCAAGATGGATCCCACAAGAATAGCGACAGCGGAATTCAGGAACGTAAAAGGATGTCCACTCGCAAGGGCATTGCGACAGAAATTCAAAAGGGACAAGACCTTTCCCAAGAAAAAATTCCTTTGTGTCTATTCCGATGAACTAATCGAAAACCAAGGCGTTACTACAGAGACATGCGAATACAAGGCCCGCATCAACGGAAGTCTCTGCCACATAACCGGAACTTTCGGCATGATTCTCGCAGGAGAGATTATAAAAGACATATGCAAGAAGGCCTGACCTGTCGCAGCATCACACTCTAATCCAGAGCAATGACCTACTCCAGAGACCTTAAGGAATTTATCCTTCTCATCTTCATGGCAGCGACATTATGCGCAGCCACTGCTTACGCAGACATACCAGTGGAATATCACGGTTCGATCGCGGCTCAGGCCTCTTCCGAATCGCTTGCCCCATATATGCTCGGCTCCTGGAACGAGGGACGCTATGCCGAAGGAAGCGGAATATGGCAGGAGGCCGGTATTGTGAAACCTCTTGACACTGAACGCCGGTTCAGCTGGAGCGCAGGAGCGGACTACATCGCCGGATGGGGCACCAAGACCACATACAACCTCTGGGACGCCGATGACAGGGTCTGGACAACCCATAAGGCCCATCTTCCATACTTCCGCATACAGCAACTGTTTGCCCAGATAAAATACCGTGCAGTCTACCTTACCGCAGGAATGAAATATTCGCACTCAAAAATCGTAGACGACAGGTTATCATCCGGTGACCTCACACGAAGTAACAACGCCGCTCCCATACCGGGTGTATCGGTGGGATTCCTTGATTTCCAGAATATTCCTTTCACCAACGGGTGGGTACAGATCGACGGAGAGATTATGTATGGAAAAATGACAGACTCCGGATTCAACGACAGGGAATTCAACTTCTACTCCGGCGTAAGGGCCATCAACCTATGGTATAACTACAAAAGATGCTATTTCCGGACCAATCCCGACAAAAGATTTCACGTCATAGTCGGAATGCAGGCCGCAGGCGTGTTTGGCGGTGCAACTTACCTATATGACAAAGGAAGAATATATCACAGCGACGTGCGCGGATTCCGGATGAAAGACATGCTGCAGATGCTTTTCCCGCAAGAAGGAGGAGAGAACTACTACACCGGAAACCATGTGGGATCGTGGGACCTCAAGGCAACATACAGATTCAATGACGGATCAAGCCTCAAGGCATATTTCGAGTGGCCATGGGAAGACGGCTCCGGCATCGGAAAGATGAACGGCTGGGACGGTCTGTGGGGAATACAGTATGATTTCGGTCAAAGAGGATATGTCACGAAGGCCGCTATCGAGTATCTTGATTTCACCAATCAGTCCGGCCCTATACATTATGCTCCTGCCGACCATCCGGGAACTCCGCTGGAAGGTCAAGCCCAGGGCTCTGACGATTACTACAACAATGACGTCTACGGTCCATACACGAACTATGGACTGAGCATAGGCACTCCATTCCTCATGTCGCCCATCTATAACAGAAGCGGCATGCTTGAATACCTGCACAACAGGGCACGGGGATTTCATGTGGCTCTTGAGGGAAATCCGGACGACAGGCTGAGTTACCGCGTAATGGTATCCTATCAGAAAGCCGGCGGCTCAGGATGGGTTCCGGCTCCGGAACGGCTACATTCCACATCAGCCATGATCGAGGCTACCGGCAAGCCCTTCAAGAAAATACCCGAACTTCAGATCAGTGCCAACATCGCCTTTGACAAGGGAAATCTGCGCGGCGACAATTTCGGCGCACGTATTCAGATAGCCTACAAAGGAGACTTCACATTCAAATCATCCGGCAAATAAAAAACTATTATCTGATGAAAACCTCTTATCTGATGAAAACCTTCTGCCTGACAATATTGCTTACGCTTCTGATGTGTGGCGGATGCACACAGTATAACGGACATCTCGGCCCTATATTCGGATCATGGACACTGACCGATATATCGGAAGACGGGACAAGTATCAAAATGACCGAAGACGACGTGACATTCAGTTTCCAGAACAAGATAGTCCAGATCACACGTCATGTAGATCCTCCATATACGGTAGAATACAGATACGGCAATTTCACTATAGAAGGCGATATAGTGACCATGAAATTCCAGTCGGATGATTCAGGCCACAACATAATGTATATAGCACCGGAATGGCTTTACTTCCCTACTGACGGTAAGCCCATAAGGTTTGACATAAGCAGACTTGACGGTAACGCAATGATACTGAAGATGAGCAATCAGGATAAGGAGTATACCTACACATTCAAGAAAACCTGGTAAAGCAGCAAACCGGTGCAACGCCTCACGATTTCAGTGCTGACATGAGGCGACACTCCGGATGTGCACTGCATAAAAACAGAAGTCCGACGCCGATGGCGCCGGACTTAATGCATATAACGGGTCTGTTATTATTCAGCCTTTCCGTCAGAACCAAGCACGTTGATGATCTTGTGCTTGTAAAGTTTCTCCATTTCGTCGCGAGCCGGACCGAGGTATTTGCGGGGGTCGAACTCTGCGGGCTTCTCAGCGAGAACCTTACGAACAGCAGCAGTCATGGCAAGACGGCTGTCGGAGTCGATGTTGATCTTGCAGACATCCATCTTGGCTGCCTTGCGGAGTTCCTCCTCGGGAATACCGATTGCATCGGGAAGCTTGCCACCGAATTCGTCGATAATCTTCACATATTCCTGGGGAACAGAAGAAGAGCCGTGGAGAACGATGGGGAAATCGGGAAGCTTAGCCTCTACAGCCTCAAGCACGTTGAATGCCAATGGAGGGGGAACGAGCAGGCCGGTCTTCGGGTCGCGGGTGCACTGTTCGGGAGTGAACTTGTAAGCACCGTGAGAAGTACCGATAGAGATAGCGAGGCTATCGCACTGTGTACGAGCCACGAACTCGATTACCTCTTCGGGGTCGGTGTAAGTGTGGTGGTCAGAGCTTACCTCGTCTTCCACACCTGCGAGAACGCCAAGCTCGCCCTCTACAGTCACGTCAAACTGATGAGCGTAGTCCACAACCTTCTTTGTGAGCTCGCAGTTCTCCTCGAAGCTGAGGTGGCTGCCGTCGATCATAACGGAAGAGAAACCGTTGTCGATACAGTCCTTGCAAGTCTCGAAAGAGTCACCGTGATCAAGGTGAAGCACGATCTGGGGCTTTTCCCAGCCGAGGCTCTTTGCATACTCCGCAGCACCCTGCGCCATGTAGCGGAGAAGTGTAGCGTTGGCATAGTTGCGAGCACCCTTCGATACCTGAAGGATCACCGGGCTCTTGGTCTCAGCCGCAGCCTTGATGATGGCCTGAAGCTGCTCCATGTTATTGAAGTTGAAGGCGGGGATTGCATAGCCTCCGTGTACTGCCTTTGCAAACATCTCTTTGGTGTTTACAAGGCCGAGCTTTTTATAATCTACCATTTTACCTAAAACGTTTATCCGCACAGGGAGTCACATTCATGCTCCCCTGCGGGGGTTATACTGATATTGATATGCAAATTTAATCAATATTTTTCAATCTTACACTATCCTTTTTGGAAAAATCGGCATTTTTGGTTAAATTTGTAGTCTGATTAGCAAAAATGGAAAACGAGGTCTAAAAAAACCTCCGCGACAGACATGAAAATTTTCAGTTCGAAACATATAAAGGAACTTGACGCAGCCACATGCGAGGCTCAGGGAATCGACTCCCTGACTCTTATGGAGAGGGCGGCAAACGCTGTAGCAAAGGAGATTGCATCGCGTTTTCTGCCAAGCCACCGTATTGTGGTAGTGGCAGGAGCCGGCAACAACGGCGGAGACGCCCTCGCCGTGTCACGGATCCTGAACGAGCAAGGATATAACAATCTCGAAATATACCTTTTCAACGTAAAAGGAAACCTATCGCACGACTGCGAGGAGCAGAAGAAGAAACTGCTTGAGGCTGGAGATGTCAATTTCACTGAAATCACCACATCTTTCACACCACCCCATCTGACAGAAAACGACGTGATCATCGACGGTCTTTTCGGTTCAGGACTAAGAGAACCCCTGAGCGGTGGATTTGCCTCGGTAGCAAGAATGATCAATGAATCCGGAGCGTATGTGATAAGCATCGACATACCCTCGGGACTGTCGGGAGAATGGAACGCCGACGCAAAATACCGCGATATGGTGCACGCCAGCCTAACGCTGACATTCCAGTTCCCAAGACTCTCGTTCTTTTTCGCCGAAAACGCAGACATACTCGGCGAATGGAAGGTGCTTGACATAGACCTGGACCAGAAGGCGATGAAGAGCATGGCGTCGGAATGGCTTCTCGTAGAGAGCCGCACCATACGTCCGCTTCTTCACCCGAGGCATCCTTTCAGCGGGAAACGAGACTACGGATCGGCCATGCTCTTCGCAGGAAGCATGGGGATGATGGGCGCGGCAGTGCTCTGCGCGCGATCTGCCCTGAAATGCGGCGTAGGCCTGGCCACAGTGCATGGTCCACGCACGGGCATCAACATACTTCAGACCGCAGTACCGGAGGCGATGTTTGAGCCGGACCGCAACGACCGTTTCATCAGCGACATGAGCCTTCACCACGTGCATCAGGCAGTAGCCGCCGGCCCCGGAATAGGGACAAACGAAGCCACCATCAATGCGCTGGAGTCGCTGCTCAAGACATGCAAATCGCCGCTCGTGCTTGATGCTGACGCGCTCAACTGCATAGCCAAGCGTCCGGCTCTTCTGTCGATGCTGCCTCCACGCTCGGTGATAACGCCGCATATCGGAGAGTTCGACAGGCTTTTTGGCGAGCAGACTTCCTCGGAGCAACGTCTGAAGAAGGCCATAGAAATGGCCAGGTTCTACAATATAGTGATTGTGCTTAAGAACCACTTCACGATGATAGTGCGTCCTACCGGAAAAGTGTATTTCAACTCAACGGGCAATGCCGGCATGGCTACAGCAGGAGCCGGCGACGTGCTCACAGGCGTAATCGCCGGATTCATGGCCCAGGGCTTTCAGCCGGAACATGCCGCGACAATAGGCGTATACGTGCACGGACTCGCCGGCGACATAGCATCGGAAGAGATCGGCGAATACGGCGTGACAGCCAGCGACATATCCAACCGTCTCGGACGCGCCATCAAGGCAATCATCGACCGTACGGTATGACACCCGATACCACCTGACTAAAAGCCAGTAAATCATAATATTCAATGAGACTTTATATCGATATGAAAAAAATAATGACTATATGCACCTGCCTCCTGTCGGCCGCATTCTGCCACGGACAGGCCACCAAGGTGCTCACAGCCGAAAAGGCCAACGAATACGGCATAGTGTACTCGTTGCCACAGACTGCGCTCGAAATAGAAGTCACAGCGCGCCATCAGGTGTCGAAGAAAGGTCCGTTCTACCTCTACGCCAAGAAATCGATAGGAACGTCGGAAGTAGTGAAGGAAGACTCCGAGCACTGGGAAATAACCGATGTCAAGGTCCGCCCATATGGAGTGCCTGACTCAGGAACCCAATATCTGATGCAACTGAAACCTGGCGCCGTAACCTATATCTCAGTCGACTCCGACGGAATGCTTCTGGCCATCAACAAGGAAGTGGCAGGCTCAAGGAAAGAGAAGGCGACCGCTACGGCCACTCCCACAGCCTGGCCCACGGGCAAGGAGTATCTTGAGTTTGTGGACGAGGACTTCGTGGCATCGCAGAGCAGTGCCAAGCAGGCCCAGCTTCTCGCGGAGTCACTTATGGAGGTCAGGGAATCCAAACTATCTCTGACCAGAGGCACGGCCGACGCCATGCCGGCCGACGGCAAGCAGATGGAACTTATGCTCGCATCGCTTGCTCGCCAGGAGACAGCACTCACCCAGGCATTTACAGGAAGCGTGACATCGGAGACCGTGGTACGCAGGTTCACCTATATACCCGAGAGTGACGCCAAGGAAATACTCTTCCGCATGTCGGAGTTTGCCGGTTTCGTGGAAGCAGACGACCTGTCTGGAGAACCCGTCTACCTGGAAATAAAGACACTTAATGAGGTAACCATGCCGGTCGATGCGAAAGGGGAACCAAAAAAACTGCCCAAGAACGCAGTGATCTACAATCTGCCCGGAAGTGCGGACGTCACCTTGAGCATAAGGGGCAAAGAATTATACAGCAAAGAGATAATAATGACCCAGATGGGTATAACCTTCGGTCTCGACCCGGCACTCTTCACTGACAAGAAAGAACCATCCTACGCCACATTCGATCCGGTGACAGGCGCTCTCCTTGAGATCGGCACACTTCAGTGACAACAGCAAGCGTAACCCCGACATCTTAAAGTCAAATCACAGATACATAAACCTTTTTATACAATACCGAAATGGCAACAAAACCCTTCCACTATCAGAAGCCTTTCGAGCTGGGTCCGGACACAACGGAATACAAGCTCATCACCAAGGACTATGTAAAGACAGAAAACTGGAACGGCCACGAGATGCTCGTGGTAGATCCCGAAGCCCTCACCATAATCGCCAACGTGGCATCGCATGACTGCTCATTCATGCTGCGCCGCGAGCACAACGAGATGGTAGCCAAGATCCTCAGGGATCCGGAAGCGTCGGAAAACGACAAGTTCGTGGCTCTCACAATGCTCCGCAACGCAGAAATATCATCAAAGGGAGTGCTTCCCTTCTGCCAGGATACGGGCACATCCATATGCGCAGCCTACAAGGGCCAGAACGTATGGACAGGATGCGACGACGAAGAGAAAATCTCGCTCGGAGTATACAAGACATATACCGAAAACAATCTGCGCTACTCACAGAACGCACCCCTAAGCATGTATGACGAAGTCAACACAGGCTGCAATCTTCCGGCACAGATAGACATACACGCTACAGAGGGCAACGAATACAAGTTCCTTTTCGTAGCCAAAGGCGGAGGCTCGGCCAACAAGACCTACCTCTATCAGGAGACCAAGGCGATCCTCAACAAGAAGACTCTCGTGCCCTTCCTGATCGAGAAGATGAAGACTCTCGGCACAGCAGCCTGTCCTCCCTACCACATTGCATTCGTAATCGGCGGTACAAGCGCAGAGAAGAATCTCGAGGTGGTGAAAAAGGCATCGGTGAAGTATTTCGACAATCTTCCCACTACCGGCAACGAATATGGCCGTGCATTCCGCGACGTGGAACTTGAGAAGGAACTTCTCGAGGCAGCCCACTGCATCGGACTCGGCGCACAGTTCGGCGGCAAGTATTTCGCCCACGACATCCGCGTGATCCGTCTGCCCCGCCACGGTGCATCATGCCCCGTAGGCATGGGCGTAAGTTGCTCCGCTGACCGCAACGTGAAAGCGAAAATCAACAAGGACGGTCTCTGGATTGAGAAACTCGACGAGAATCCCGGAGAACTTATCCCCGCAGAACTCCGTCAGGCAGGCGAGGGAGAGGTAATCGAGATCGATCTCAACCGTCCGATGGCAGAAGTGCTGGCCGACCTTGACAAGTACCCTGTATCGACCCGTCTTTCTCTCAAGGGAACAATCATTGTAGGCCGTGACATCGCCCACGCCAAGATAAAGGAACGTCTTGACGCCGGAGAACCGATGCCCGACTACCTTAAGGAACACCCCATCTACTATGCTGGACCTGCAAAGAAACCGGAAGGACTTCCCTCGGGATCATTCGGACCTACCACAGCAGGACGTATGGACTCTTATGTAGACCAGTTCCAGGCCGCAGGTGGCGCCATGATCATGATAGCGAAAGGCAACCGCTCTCAGCAGGTGACAGACGCCTGCAAGAAGCACGGCGGCTTCTACCTCGGATCAATCGGCGGTCCGGCTGCCATCCTTGCAAAGGATTCGATCAAGAACGTGGAACTCCTCGAGTATCCTGAACTCGGCATGGAAGCCATCTGGAAGATCGAGGTAGAAAACTTCCCGGCTTTCATACTTGTAGACAACAAGGGCAACGACTTCTTCAAACAGATCAAGCCCCGCTGTCCGCTCGCCTGAGACAGGCATAACACAGGCATATGACTGAACCTGCAGGCATCACATCATCGCATTCACCATGGAAATGGATTCCCTCGCTATATATAGCCGAGGGAATCCCATATTGTGCCGTCAATACACTGCCGGTACTGTTCTATTGCGAGATGGGAGTATCCGTAGCCGAAATCACGGCATGGACGGGACTTCTGTCGCTTCCTTGGATGATACGCCCGTTCTGGAGTCCGTTTGTCGATATATTCTCTACCAAACGGAAATGGACGCTGGCGATGCAACTGCTGATGACCATCACCATGCTTGCTGTAGCCGTGTGCCTTCCTACTTCCTTCTTCTTCGCTTCCACACTGAGCGTATTCGCCTGCATGGCATTCTTCTCCGCCACCCACGACATAGCGGCCGACGGATTCTACATGCTCGCCCTAAGCGATAAGCAACAGGCAGACTTCGTAGGTATCAGGTCGACATTCTACAAGGTGGCGACAGTACTCGGACAAGGAGGACTCACACTGCTGGCCGGATGGCTCGAGACCCGGGGCATACGTCCCGCCGGTGCATGGTCGATTGTATTCTATTGCCTTACAGCGATATTCCTTGCCATATGGCTATACCATACCACCGCATTGCCACGTCTTGCCGCCGACCGACCGGCCGAAGGCACATCGGCAGGCGACATAGCCAGGAATTTCGGAATGACATTCGTCACATTCTTCAGAAAGCCACATATAGCGGCGGCACTCGCCTTCATGCTATTCTTCCGGCTTCCGGAGGCCATGTGCACGAAAATGGTCGCCATATTCATGAAGACGCCGCAGGCCGAAGGAGGACTTGGACTGACACTGACCGAAATCGGCTTTGCCAACGGCACTGTGGGAGTGATCGCCCTTCTTGCCGGGGGCGTGTTGGGAGGAATCGCGATCGGACACGGAGGTCTCAGGAAATGGCTATGGCCAATGGCCGCGTCTCTGGCCCTCCCCTGCCTCGTGTACTGTCTGCTCGCTATTTGGCCCGACACAGGATTCGGCTGGATATGCACCGCCATAGGATTTGAACAGTTCGGCTATGGATTCGGTCTTACCGCCCTCATGATGTATATGATTTATTTCGCACAGGGTGAATCAGAGACATCACACTATGCCTTCTGCATAGCATTCTCCATGGCCGGCATAATGCTTCCCGGCATGGCAGCCGGCTGGATATTCGAGCGAATGGCGGAAATGCAACCTTCAGGATTTAGCGGAGGGAATGTCTTTGAGGCGTATTTCTGGTTCGTTATGGTATGCTGCGCTGTGACATTTGCAGCCTGCGGCCTCGCGCAAAAGACATTGAAGGACCGGGAATCATGATTACGGACAACTGACCGCCTGTAATGGCGGCATACTAACAAACGACAAGTATCTGACAACAAAAAACTATGAGATTATTCATGACAACAGCGGCTATCGCCGCACTCGCCTTCAGCGCGGGAGCCACACATATGGATAAATTCCAGGCCGGACAGGCGGATCCCAAGATCGAGGTTCCGGACTCGACCGGCTTCAAGTTTACCGACAAGAAAGTCAACAAGACGACTTCAGTCAAGGACCAGAACAAGTCAGGCACATGCTGGTCCTTTTCCGGCACCTCGATGGTTGAGGATGACGTGATGAGAAAAGGGGGACCGGAACTTGACCTGTCTGAAATGTGGACTGTAAGGAACTGCTACATAGACAAGGCAAAGAAATTCATCAGCACCGGAGGCAAGATCAATTTCGCTCAGGGCGGATCTTTCGCCGACGTGATCTACGCCATGGAGAATTACGGTGCCGTTCCCGAAGAGGTGTATGCCGGCCTTAACTACGGAGAGGACAAGCACTCCCACTATGAGATGGAAGCAGCCCTCTCGGCATACCTCAAGGCTATCAACAGCAATCCCAACAAGAAACTCTCGACCGCGTGGCTGCCGGGATTCGTAGCAATACTTGACGCATATCTCGGCCCGGCTGTGGAGAACTTCACCTACAACGGCAAGTCATACACTCCGCAGTCATTCGCCAAGGAAATGAAAATAGTGCCCGAGGAATATGTATCCTTCACAAGCTATACACACCATCCCTTCTATAAGCCGTTCGCGCTCGAGATTCCCGACAACTGGTTATGGTCGGAGAGCATGAACATACCGATGGAAGAGATGAAGCAGATTGTAGACGAGGCCCTGGACAATGGATTCACCATCGGCTGGGCTGCCGACGTCAGCGAGAAAGGCTTTAAATGGCGCAAGGGATATGCCGTGCTTCCGGAGAAAAAAGCCAAAGACAACATGGACAATGCGGAAGTGGCACGCTGGACTCAGCTCTCCGATGCCGACCGCGACGCCATGCAGTATGACATCAAGGGTCCGGTCAAGGAACGCACCATCAGTCAGGAAGACCGCCAGCGTACGTTCGAGAACCGTGAGACTACCGACGACCACGGCATGACTATAGTAGGCTATGCCACCGACCAGGAAGGAAACCGCTACTATAAGGTAAAAAACTCCTGGGACACGAATCAACTCTACAACGGATACCTCTACGTTTCCGAACCATATTTCCTTGAAAAGACCCTGAACATCATGGTTAACAAGGATGCTGTGCCGGCCGCGATCGCAAAGAAAACAGGCCTGAAAAAATAATATATATCATACCGCGGTCTGCACTGACTACTGCAGACCGCGGACCATAATAAGCGAATGAAAGAAGTAAAAGCAAAAAAAGCCCTCGGACAGCATTTTCTGACAGATCTTCGTACTGCGGAAAGGATTGCAGACACGGTGTCGGGCAAGGAACTCGCACTTGCATGCGGAGAAGAAAAGGCCGCCACATGGGTTAATCTTCCGGTCATTGAGATCGGACCTGGCATGGGAGTTCTCACCGATTTTCTTGTAAATGCCGGCCGGGACGTGACCGCCATTGAGATCGACAGCGAGAGCGTGGAGTATCTTCACCGCCACAAGCCCGACATAAAGGTAGTGGAGGGGGATTTCCTTCGTCTTGACCTCAATAGCCTCGTGGATGGGGAATTTGCAATTATAGGCAATTATCCTTACAACATTTCATCGCAGATATTCTTCAAGGCACTTGACTACAAGGAGAAAATTCCGGTAATCACCGGAATGCTCCAGAAAGAAGTAGCGGAAAGGATCTGCTGCGGTCCGGGATCGAAAGTATACGGCATACTCTCGGTATTGCTGCAGGCCTGGTATGACTGCGAGTATCTCTTTACGGTAGAACCGGGTGTCTTCTCCCCTCCCCCAAAAGTAAGAAGCGGAGTGCTCCGCCTCACCCGTAACAGCCGAACCGATCTTGGAGTGGATGAGAAAAAGTTCAAGACAGTGGTAAAGACCGCTTTCGGACAGCGCCGCAAGACACTGCGCAATTCCCTCTCCGGCATGATAGCCCCCGGCAGTCCCCTGCTTGAAGATCCGATTCTCAAAGAACGTCCCGAGCGCCTCTCAGTAGAGCAGTTCATTTACCTCACCCAAGCCCTCAGTTGAAATAGCACATTTACAAAAAGATCATGAAAAGAATAATAATCACTGCAGTCCTGATGCTGACATCATTATCACAGGTGTATGCAATAACACCGGATATAGAAACGGCAGACGAAATAGAAAAAAACGACACCAACAACTGGGGACAAAGACTGAGACAATCTCCGTTCGGCCTCGGAATTGACCTGCAGACCAAGTATGTCTGGAGAGGCATGGAGATGATGAGTGAAGAATCGGCACCCGTATTATTTCCATCACTCAATTATTCAATAGGAGGGTTATATGTCTATGCCATGGGAGGCTATGCCGTCAACGGAAAATACGCCGAAGTCGACCTCGGCATAAGTTACTCATTCAATGGATTTTCCATCGGATTCAACGACTATTACTATCCTACTGTAGATAGTAAGGAAGACGAATATTTTGGAGGCGGCAAACATACCGGCCACTGGCTTGAGGCATGCATCTCCTACTCTCCTGAAAAACTTCCATTATGGGCAACACTCAGCAACTTCTTCTATGGTGCCGACAAATACATTAATGATAAAGGAAAAGAGACACAGGCATATTCGACATATCTGGAAGTCGGCACTTATTATGATTTTCTTGACCACAACAGATTGTCGCTTGCCGTCGGCGCCGCACTCAACAAATCATGTTACAACGGATATGAACATGATTTTTCCATTTGCAATACAGAACTGAAATATACCTATACAATTGGTTTCAAAAGCGGATGGAGTCTTCCATTGAGTGCGGCTTACATATACAATCCGGTAATGGACAAGTCCTTCGTCAATTTCACGGCCAATATCGCATTCTGAGACTCCATCAAATGACAACCAATAGTACCACCAAGGACCGTAACGCCATCATTCTGGCTGCAGGCACATCCTCACGATTCATTCCACTTTCATATGAAAGGCCCAAAGGGCTACTGGAAGTCAAGGGTGAAATACTGATAGAGCGACAGATTCGACAACTACAGGAAGCCGGGATATACGACATAACCATAATAACAGGCTATATGTCGGGATCTTTTGCCTATCTCGCTGACAAATTCGGAGTCTCTTTGGTATTAAACGAAGACTATGCCCGGTACAACAATCCATCATCGATGATCAGGGTTCTTGACAGGCTACACAATACATTCGTGTGTTCATCCGACAATTATTTCCCTCACAACGTCTTCATGAAGACATCCGACAGAAGTTATTACAGTGCATTGTATGCAAGCGGTCCAACAAAGGAATACTGCATGACCGTAGATCAAAAAGACGATATCACAAATGTCAGCATCGGAGGTAATGATGCCTGGTATATGGTCGGTCACGTATACTTCTCGGAAGATTTCAGTAAAGAATTTTCACGAATACTTGAAAAAGAATATTCCGACGAAAATGTACGTCATGGATATTGGGAAGATATCTTCATTAAAAATATCCATAACCTTCCGGCAATGAAAATAAACAGATATGATCATGAAGATATAAAGGAGTTTGACACACTCGATGAACTGAGGCAGTTTGACACTACATATCTCGAAGATACCCGTTGCGACATAATCAAAAGACTTGCCAAAGAATTGAGATGCCGGCAATCCGAGATGTCAGATTTCCGGAAAATAAACAATGAGAATAGCATGCATATGTTTTCATTCCTATACAACGGTAGACGATATTCATATTGTGTGGAGAATAACGAATTGAATCGATAATGAACACAGCAGTAATTCTTGCAGCCCGCAAGGAAAAGGACAGCGAGATACCATATCCGTTAATTAGATATAATGATTCAGAATGTCTTCTTGACAGGACTTTGGAAATCCTGCGGGAATGTAACTACACTAAAATCATAATTGTGGCCGGATACCGTTTTGAACTATTTGACTCATACCGGTCAAATGATGTAGAACTTATCCAGAACAAGAATTATGAGTTTACATCCTCCATGGGATCCCTTGCCCTGTGCGATGGCCTGATCGACGATGATTTTCTGCTTGTAGAGGGTGATACCTTTTTTGAACGCACACTGGTACATCGACTGTCGGAGATAAACTCGGGAAACTGCCTTTCAATGACAGAGGAAAGTGGTTCAGGAGATGAATGCTATATCGAGACACAAAGAGGATTCGTCACAAAAATAACAAAAGACAGGCACCGGGTATGCAGATTCGAGGGAGAGATGATCGGAGTCTCACGTATTGATCATGACACGTTTGTCAAGATTCTCGATAAATGGAAAAGATCCTCTAATCCTTATCTGAATTATGAATATCTGCTGATGGATGTAACCGAGCCGCTTGACCGGCCCGTGGAATATTTCAAGAACCTCATATGGGGAGATGTGGATTGCCGAGAGGATTTTAAGAAACTTAGCAATTCGATATCCCGTGCATTGCAGAGAAAAGAGAATCCATTTGACGAAGACAATCTTCGGCAATACCTACGGCTCGTGTTTCCTGATAAAAACGTGTCTGATGCAACCATTGAACGCATGGGTGGCATGAGCAACAAGAATTTCATGGTAGATCTCGGTGACAGGCGATATGTATTGCGTGTGCCTGGAAATGGATCAGACGGTATGGTGGAAAGGTCAAACGAGGAGTTTAACGCCATTGAAGCATACAAGATGGGCATAAATCCCGAAATAAGATATTTCAATCCGGTTACGGGAATAAAACTAACCGATTATATCGAGGATGCGGAAACGCTTAATGAAGCTACAATTCAACGTCATGACAATATGCTGAAGATAGCCGCCATCTACAGGACTCTTCACAATTCACATATAAGACTTAAAAACGAGTTCAATATATTCAGGGAAATAGTAAAATATGACGAACTCATCAGAAAAGCCGATGCCGCCATGTATGATGGGTGGGAAGAACTTCGACCTATGGTCATGCGACTGGAAGATTACCTTAACGCGCTTGGGGTGGATCTGAAGCCATGCCATAATGACGCGCTATATGAGAATTTCATCAAGGACCCAAACGGCAAAATATATCTTATAGACTGGGAATATTCCGGCATGAACGATCCTATGGCCGATTTTGCAGCACTGTTTATTGAAGCTGGATTCTCCAGAGAAAACGAGGATTATATACTCGAGCAATATTTTGAAGGAGACGTACCCGATAATGCACGAAAGAAAATACTATGCTATGAAATCCTCTGGGACTATCTCTGGTCGCAATGGACTGTCATAAAGGAGAAAAAAGGAGATGATTTCGGCACATATGGACATGACAGATTCAACAGGGCACGAAATAACATAAAAAGACTGCCTAAACTTCAAAACATACAGAAATAAACCAAAACAACAATGAATAATAAAAATCGAGAAATTGACTGGTCGACGATGCTTATTCCTTTCGGGATAGTAATCATGATGATGGGGGTATTCATGATCTGGCCGGACAATTCCAAAAGTGTTGTCGACACGCTGAGAGGCTATTTCGGAGACACAATAGGCATCTACTACCCCATTCTCGCCATCGGCGCAGTAGTATGCTCACTTTATGTGGCCCTGACTCCTCGATTCGGGAATATACGGCTTGGAGACTCTGAAAAGCCGGCGTATAGCAATTTTAAATGGGGCAGCATGATCTTTACCTCAACAATGGCCGCAGACATACTGTTCTATTCTCTTATAGAGTGGGCTCTTTACGGCGGAGAACAGCATGTGGCCGATATGGGCGGAATACAAATGTGGGGGCCTACATTCACACTGTTTCACTGGGGTCCGCTTGCATGGGGCTTTTACGTAATCCTGGCTGTATGCTTTGCCTTCATGATATATGTACGCAAGCGTGAAAGACAACGTTTTTCCGAAGCCTGCCGTCCGTTGTTCGGTAATCTGATCGATGGGATGCTGGGAAAAATAATAGATATCACTGCCATATTCGCGATAGTTTGTGCCACAGCAACAACATTCTCGCTTGCGACTCCTCTACTAACAACGGCAATGGGTAACATATTCGGTTTTGAAGTGACCGTATCAGTCACAATAATCATATTGCTGCTTATATGTACCATCTATACGGTAACAGTTCTTGCCGGACTCAAGGGCATCAGCAAACTGGCAGGTATATGCTCCTATCTCTTTTTCGGCATTCTTCTTTATTTTCTACTGCTCGGCGGTGAGGCACGCTATATAATTGAGACCGGGTTCCAGTCGATAGGAAACATGACGCAGAACTTCATCGGATTATCGACATATATGGATCCTCTCCGAGAAAACAGTTTTGTGCAGAACTGGACAATTTACTACTGGGCTTACTGGCTTGTGTGGTGCGTAGCCACACCATTCTTCATAGCCATCATATCCAAGGGCAGGACACTACGGAATGTAGTGTACGGGTCATTCGGATGGGGACTTGCCGGAACATATATGTCTTTCATAATACTCGGTAATTACGGACTTGCACAGCAAATGAAGCATGACGTGGACATCATCGGACATATCGGATCCGGAGGAGAGATGTATGATGCAATACTTATGATATTCGATACTCTTCCGCTGCCGACCTTAGCACTGCTTCTCCTGACACTGACCATGATCGCATTCTACAGTACTACCCTTGACGGGATAACATACGTCACATCATCCTACAGCTACAAGCGTATAGCACCGGATGAAGAGCCGTCGCGCAAGATAAGGGGATTCTGGAGCATAATGCTCATACTTCTTCCGATAGCATTGCTGTTTGCACAGAATTCATTGTATAGCCTTCAGGGAGTCACAATCATAGCAGCATTCCCCGTAGGCATATGTCTGGTGCTGATAGTCATAAGTTTCTTCAAGGACTGCAGTCTGTGGATAAATGAAAATGCAGATAATAAACGTAATAACGGACAGATAGAGAATGACATGTAAAAGACCTGTGAAAAGACTGCATATTCTTATGAATGGATATACAATTCTGAATCTAAAAGAATAGAAAGTCTGAACCATACGGACGAAACACATAATTACTCTTAGACCTATACCATACATGAAAGGACAATATAAGCAAGATACTGATCTTACCAATGAGCTGAGAGAAAAATATGCACCGGAAGGCTCCGATCTGAGGAAAGCCCAGATGAGAATGCTTGAACTGCTGAAATTTCTCGATAAAATCTGTAAGAAACACAATTTAAAATATTGGCTTGACTCAGGCACTCTTCTCGGTGCAGCAAGACATGGAGGATTCATTCCATGGGATGACGATACCGATGTGTGCATGCCATTGAGAGATGGGCTGAAACTAAAAGAGATAATGAAAAATGACGTTTTCGATTCCCATATAGTACTCCAAAACGTCCAGACTGACCCTAACTATATCAACAGTGACTGGATGACACTCAGAGACACGGATATTGAATACAAGCAGGATAGTCCTGCACATAACAGGTTAAGGTATAAGGGGCTTCAGGTTGACATTTTTCTGGTAGACAAAGGTGTGTCCGGAATAGCAAAATTCATGATAAAATGGTTTCAGGCAGTTACAGTATACATTCCCATGCGGAAAGGTAGTGTACTTAAATTCATGAGACCATTTGTGAATACGTTCCACTCCATCATTGACAAATGCATGATTCCTGTGGGAAATGTCTTCAGTTCAAAATCCGATATCTACAATTATTGCCTTGGCATACCATTTGTAATCCATCATAAGGAATCAGACATATTTCCTTTAAGGACAATTACCTTTGAAGGAATCGAGTTCAATTGTCCGAATAATTATGAAAAGTATCTTGAGAATCTATACGGTAACTGGAAACGAATACCTCCAGAAAATGAAATAGAAACTCACGAAGTAGAGTTCCATCATACCAATCAGTGACACATACATAAGACAAGCGCTTCCTAACCATCAAGAGTCAGGAAGCGCTTGCCTTATATAAGTATGTTATTCTTATCTATTCTTATACATGTCGTCGTAGTAGCGTTCATAGTCGCCTGAGGTGATGTTGTCCATCCAGTCCTGGTGGTCGAGATACCAGCGGACGGTCTTCTCTATGCCTTCCTCAAACTGCAGCGACGGTTCCCAGCCGAGCTCGGCCTGCAGCTTGCGGCTGTCGATGGCGTAGCGCATGTCGTGGCCGAGACGGTCGGTGACATAGGTGATGAGTCGCTCCGACTGTCCCTCGGGATTACCGAGCAGACGGTCCACGGTCTTTATGATGACCTTGATGAGGTCGATGTTCTTCCATTCATTGAAGCCACCGATGTTGTATGTGTCGGCAATCTTTCCCTTGTGGAAGATAAGGTCTATGGCGCGGGCGTGGTCCTCGACAAACAGCCAGTCGCGCACGTTCTCGCCCTTGCCGTAGACAGGGAGCGGCTTGTCGTGGCGAATGTTGTTGATGAAGAGTGGTATCAGTTTCTCCGGGAACTGATAGGGGCCGTAGTTGTTGGAGCAGTTGGTGACGATGGTCGGCATGCCGTAGGTGTCGTGGTATGCCCGCACAAAGTGGTCGCTCGAAGCCTTGGATGCCGAGTATGGAGAGTGGGGATTGTACTTGGTCGTCTCAAGGAAGAACTCGGTGCCGTAGGCCATGTCGTCCTCGCTTGAGGCCTTTGTGGTGAAGGGTGCGGGGACTCCTTCGGGATGTGTCAGCTCAAGGGCGCCGTAAACCTCGTCGGTCGAGATATGGTAGAAGCGCTTGCCCTCGTATTTCTCCGGCAGCGAGTCCCAGTATTCCTTTGCGGCCTGCAGCAGGGCGAGAGTGCCCATCACGTTGGTGCGCGCGAACGTGAACGGATCCTTGATGGAGCGGTCCACATGGCTCTCGGCAGCGAGATGGATTATGCCGTCGATCTTGTGTTCGCGTATCACCTCGCGCATCCTGTCGAGGTCGGCTATGTCGGCACGCACAAATGTGTAGTTTGGCCTGTCCTCAATGTCCTTGAGGTTGGCGAGGTTGCCGGCATATGTCAGTTTGTCAAGATTGACGATATTGTATTCAGGATACTTGTTGACAAACAGGCGCACAACGTGTGAGCCTATGAAGCCGGCACCGCCGGTGATGAGTATATTGGTCGTAAGTCTTTTAGTCATTAGTCAGTCGATGGTTGATGATTTTGCTTCTTAAGATAAGATATGAAGCCTGCAAGTAATTTTTTATATACTTTTTATTACTTGATTAGTCATTAGTCGTTAGTCTTTAGATATTTAACTCATAACTAATAGACTGTTGACTATTGACTATTGACTAAATTACAAATGCAACGTTTCAGCGAGTCTGTCCAGTAAGGGACTTTTATGCCGAATGTCTGCTTGAATTTGGTCTTGTCGAGGACGGAGTATGAGGGACGGATAACCTTGGAGGGGAACTCGTCGGAATGGCAGGGCTGGATGTCGCATCCGGTATTGCCGGCATATTCGGCTATCATCTTTGTGAAGTCAAACCATGAGCAGACACCTTCGTTGGAGTAGTGGTAGATGCCCTCGTTACCATCCATTTTGCGGTTCGTGATAATAGAGCATATAGCGTCCGCAAGATCCCGCGCATATGTCGGAGTTCCTGTCTGGTCGAAGACCACCTTCAGTTCCGGTTTTGTCGAGGTAAGGTTGAGCATTGTCTTTACGAAATTCTTTCCGTACTCGCTGTATAGCCATGCCGTGCGGAATATGAGTGACTTAACTCCTGACTTCTCTATTTCCTGTTCCCCTTCCAGTTTGGTCATGCCATATACACCGGTAGGGGTTCCTTTCTGGTCTTCCCGGCAGGGGACGTTGTAAGGTTCCTTTCCGAACACATAGTCAGTAGAAACATGGATCAAGGTGCCGTCATTCCCTTTTACGGCTTCCGCAAGATTGCGCACGGCTGTGGCATTGAGGAGTCTCGCAAACTCCTCGTCATCTTCCGCCTTATCCACATTTGTGTAGGCCGCGCAGTTGACAATAACTTCAACTGCATTGTCTTTAACCATGTTCTTGACATCATCTGCATTCGTGATGTCGAGTTCCGCTACAT
>X108_Striped_Desert_Hamster__coassemble_99_pt1 | contig 48046 bp, 35 predicted proteins | sample X108_Striped_Desert_Hamster__metabat2_low_PE_001 | metagenome-assembled genome bin X108_Striped_Desert_Hamster | reverse complement strand
GGTGTCTTCCTCGTGCTCCTTCAGTCGTTCAAGTGGGCTTACAGCGAAGAGATGTCGGTAAGAAAAGGCGAGTTTTACGAACTTCTCCTTGTCACCCTCTTCGGCATGTACCTCATGGTGTCTGCCCGCCACTTCCTCCTCTTCATCATCGGTCTTGAGTCGGCATCACTGCCGCTCGCAGCGATGATCGCTTTCGACAAGTACCGCTATGAGAGCCACGAGGCCGGCATCAAGTATATCCTTACCGCCGTATTCAGTTCGGCGGTGCTGATGATGGGTCTCAGCTTCGTCTATGCCTTCTCGCTCGGAAGCCTCTACTTCATGGATATCGCCACAGCGATCTCACAGGGCCAGTCAAGCCTCCTACTGATGTTTGCGCTTGCTTTCGTGATGGCCGGCATCGGCTTCAAGCTCTCGCTCGTGCCTTTCCACCTCTGGACAGCCGACGTATATCAGGGTGCTCCTACCCCGGTGACTTCCTATCTTTCGGTCATCTCAAAGGGCAGCGCGGCATTCGCTTTCTTCATCATCTTCACACAGTGCTTCGGACAGGTCTACAGCATGGCGTGGGAATGGATGCTTTACGCTCTCATTATCCTCACCATCACAGTAGGTAACCTTTTCGCACTCCGCCAGAAGAACATGAAGCGATTCATGGCGTTCTCGTCAGTGTCGCAGGCCGGCTACATCATGCTCGGCATCATCGCTGGCAACGCGCTTGGTCTTGCATCACTTATGTTCTACATCATCGTGTATGTAGTCAGCAACCTTGGTGCCTTCGCAGTGATCCAGACCATAGAAGACAACACCGGCAAACTGAACATGGACGACTACAACGGCCTTCACAAGACCAATCCCTGGCTCAGCGTAGCAATGACACTCGCGATGTTCTCGCTCGCAGGTATCCCGCCCTTCGCAGGATTCTTCAGCAAGATCCTTATCTTCACAAGCGTCTGCTCGACCAACTCGATGGCTCTCTACATGCTTGTGCTCATCGCCCTCATCAACACCGTGATCTCGCTCTACTACTACCTCTGCGTAGTGAAGGCCATGTGGATTTCGGCTGAGGAACCGAAAGTCGGTGAATTCAAGAGCACCTGCGTATCTCGCCTCGGTCTCGGCATCTGCCTTGCAGGCATACTGCTCTTCGGTCTGGTCAGCCCGATCTATGAGTGGCTTGTAAATGCAGTGGAGCACTCCATATGGACTACCCTCACGATGATCGTATTCTAAATCCATAGGGACTACAATTAAGTATACAGATAGAAATAACTTGTATATAACCCAAGAATGGCTGCCGGAAACACAATCCGGCAGCCATTCCGTTATTTATAGTAATGCGTCGCTATGATTCATATGCAATGATCAACAAAGATTTTGCAAATTGACGGATTATTATTACTTTTGCAAAGAAGTTGTATAGACATATATTCAAATTCAAATAATGAAATTGTATAAACTTCAAATAAATAATATGGGTAGAACGGGAATCTTTATACTTCTGTTTTTGTCATTGATTGCATCTGCGGGTTGCCGCCGTACGGTGAACCGTACCCTGCTGGAGGCCGAGTCGATAATAGAACAGCACCCGGATTCTGCCCTGATGATGCTCGAGGGCTATGATATGCCGGACAATTCATCCCAATACGATAGCGCCCGGTATAATCTACTGCTGACTTATGCGAGGTATAAAAATTTCATCGATACCAAAGAGGACAGCATCATAAAGCAGACCGCAGAATTCTTTCTGAAGAATGATTGCAGGAGGGAGGCAGCGCAGGCGCTTTTCCTTCTTGGAATGACCTATAAGGATTGCGATAAATTCGGAGAGGCGGCCGTATGCTTTTCAAGGGGAATGGATATAGCAACGGAAGAGGAAGACTGGTGGTGGACAGGACAATGCGCACGCGGCATGTTTCAGCTCTACAGCAAGCTCATCAATTCCTCCGCACAATTGAGATATGCGGAAAAGGAATACGAAGCATTCACGAAATGTGGTCTTGAGGACTGGATTGCATATGCCATGCTTGATATAGCATGGGCACTCAACCATCACGGAAATGTAGATGAAGCTATTTCAAAGGTATCACCCCTTAAGAAAATCGCAACTGAACTGAACGATTCCATCCTTTATGCCGAAGCATCAGCATTGATGGGCACTCTAATGTTTCAGAAAGACGATTATACAAAATCACTTGAGGAATTTGCCGATGTCATGCTCTACAATCCTGAATGCATGACAACTAACCAGAAATCGCTTGCTGCCATAGCTGTTTCCAGGACTGACAAAGAAAAAATGCCATCAAGACTTATCGATTTTATCGACAGCCTGGACACCGATTCATCGTTTTCTAATGAATTTTCAGTACTTGCTGAGAATGGGGATTATAAGGCAGCATATCAAAGCCTTGAGAAGTACAGGGCATTACAGGACAGTGTACTGTCAATTGTAATGGAGAACAATGTATCCCTATCGTTGGGGCAATACGAATCGTCACGAGAGCAGCAACGCATGTCCCAATTAAAGAATGAGAGGATTTCCATTGCCGTAGCCATGCTCATGTTTGTATTTATCATATGCATTGCATATTGGGAAAGCATCGAGAAGCGAAACAACGAAAAGCGTATTTTCGAGAATAAGATTGCAGCTCTTGAAAAAGCGGTATCTGACCTGACATCAACGCAAGGCAAGGGAACGTCAGCGGCAAATGACACTTATGGAGACCAGTCCATCACGATAAAAAAGGTAAGAGAATCCTATGCACAATTCAATAAAGTATGTGATACGTGTTATCAAGATTCAGCCAAGGCAAAAGATAAAATCGCAGCCGAGACAGCAGATATAATCGCACGATTTACCAATCGGGAGAACCTCGAGAATATAGGCTTACAGGTAGACAATGCCACCGGCGGATTATATTCCGCTTTCAAAAGCGATTTTTATGATCTTTCAGAAGAAAACCTCAACATATTCCTTTACATAGTGATTGGATTGTCCTCACGCAGTATTTCATTTCTGATTGGCCAGTCTGTGGATGCCTACTATAATAAAAAGTCACGACTGAAGTCACGAATAGCCAGAAGCGACGCAGACAAAAAAGATGAATACCTTAAAATGTTCTGATATCGACAAACGAAATTATGCAGCAACTATAATATTACATATCAACACATTAGTAGTCTATCAAAAGTCTATCACATGAAGTTGTAGACTTTTGATAGACTTTTTATTCTTACAAATTTTGCGGGCAGACATAGACATCCTAATTTTGCAGAAACAATCAATATAAAATTCTAGACATGATAACGACTCTAATCAAAAGGATTATAATCGCGCTTGTCATTATTATGGCAACCCTTACCGTACAGGCAGATATTTGGTCTTCACTAAATACCAATACCCCAGAAAGTGGTTCTGCAAATATCAGTATGGAGACTGAGAATAGTAATAGCACTGAAGAAACATATATAGATAACATATCATACGAGTACACCTTAACTACTTCCAATGAAATAGATTGTTTCGGCACCTTATCATTCACCATACATCCGGCAGCTGGAGGTTTATGTGCAATAGTTCGCCGTACAACGAGACATTCAGTCTTTCCTGATTCATATTCTACGTCATATCTTTATATGATTAACGACGAATCGGAAATAGACGTAATACTCGACAGTATTTCATGGGACATCCGTTTTAAGGTTGAAACTATTCTTAGCGATGATTCCCGGCAATATACACCTGATTATTCCGTAAAATCATTCATTAAACCTGAAGATCTGGATATTCTACAATCATATGTCGATGCTGTTGAACTCAAATCTGATCAATCGCCCACAATCGAAGTCATAAACGGGATACTTACTGTAAATAGTCCGGAACAAACTCATCTAAATATAACAAAGACTGATGGTACAACAATCTTCTCCGGACAAATTAGTGAGCCTATCTCCTTATCTGTAAATTCAGGATTGCATATAATATCATATATTCATAGCAATCAAACAATAACAAAAAAGATTCTCGTAAAATGAACCACATATAACAATCATTACATAACATTCATTTTAAGTTTGTATATTTTTTAAACCATGAGACAATTATTCATTTCTTTTGTCGCTGTCGTTTGGCTGGCAACTTCAATGTCGGAAGCATTGGCTGACAACAGATTGAGCATATATGCCGGCGGAAGCATCTCGCATCTTTTCGAGGATAACTGGGTCGACATGAAAAACGAGACATACAACTGGGGCGGAGGCGCACTGATAGGTACCTCCTACGAGATCGGTCTCAGCCGACACTGGAGCATAATGCCCGCTATCGAAGTAAGATATGACAACAACGGAGCCACTAACAAACGGCAAAAAGACAAGTACGGATACAACTCCTGCTGGATGGACACTTGGAGCATCCAGATTCCGGTGACAGTCAATTTCCGATTACCTGTATCTGATAATGTCAGCCTGCGTATCGGTGCAGGACCATACCTCCAGGAGGCACTGTACAGCAGAAGATTCAAGACCGGTTCTGATGTGAAGGAAAGGATGCACGGCACTTTCGCCAACCGTTTTAATGTGGGATTTGCAGGAGAGGCCGCCGTAGAGACCGGACAACATCTCTCCTATATCTTCCAGACCCGCTACCCATTCCTTTCCGAGGGATGGATAAGAAAGACCCTGACTCTTTCAATAGGCATTAAATACACTTTTTAGTGAGTATCGTTCCAACTTGACCAGTGATGAATATGTCCTTACGTTGAAGTACGGAAATAATCACGCACAGAAAAATACACGGAGAGCATTATAAAGAGAGGCATGTAGCCAGGAATTTGATACCGACTACATACCTCTCTTTCTTTCGATGTTCAATCACTTACCGGCTTATGCAGCAGGAATGTGTCAGCCATATTACTTCTATTCTTCTTTGAGGGCAGGAAAAATCAGTTGATATCCGGTATGCCGTGGACTCGCTCAAGAACACCGCTCTACAAGCAACCCGCATATCAGCCTACAATTAGAGTCGGAGGATTCAATAATTCGATTCAATTAAATTGTTTTGAAATTATAAGACAATAATGGCGTATTTCATATCTATGTGACAATGAAATACGCCATTATTGTTTTCTGTATCTTTAATCTAAACGACGCGTAACAGTTGATGCTTGTTGATTTAAGTATGTAGTCTTGTGACAACCCGTATCAACTATTATTTTTTGAAATACGATACCCGGATCATGTACAGTAATTGTCAATAAAACATGTCCATCTTTTGTATAAGTAAGTGGGAGTTTGACTTTTTTCTCAATAACCCTACGGGCAACGGTGGGATAGAATATAGAATAGACATTATCGGGGTGTTCATTGAGATTGTGGTTGATATTTACAGTGGCAACAGGGCCACCATCGAAACATGCACTGAAACAATGACCTTCCGGATTACTGAACGCAAGAGTGGATTTTGTTATAAAATGCACTGTTGCCGAGTCAGCTTGCTCATGAAGTCGGATACGATATGTCAATGATGCATCCTTTGTAGGCATCGTGTATGGCGTAAGAGCAACACCGCTCAATGATCGCCCCATATCAGGGTATACGGTCCATTGCATACCTACCGGTGTGGTAGCAGAATAGAAATGCTCCGCTTCTATTACAGCGGGTGATGAACCCGCGTCTACAGTGTATCCACCTGCGTTTCGCTCATAATTCTTTACCGTTCGGATTTCTGGCATTGTATCGTGCTTGAAATCATCGTTCCATATTCTATAACCGATGTGTTTTTGTGTCATCATGCCATCCCATTTGCCCGAAGACATGGTTTTATTGTAATAACAACACAATTCGGCATCTCTTTTAAAACAACTCTCTACTTTTTGCGCCCAATAATTTGCCTCCTGATTGTTGTTTGCAGCAAGGCTATGATTCATCGCTTGTGCATAATACATTTCGTATAGATTTGCGAATGCCTGAACGGGGAACAGAATAAGTTGCTGATATGCATCGCGATATTTTTCCGATAATGACAAGTACTGACGCAAAGCTTCTGCCTCAAGCCGGACCCATTGATCAGAAATCATACGCCACTCACCGGACGCAAGGTCGTAGGTATCTTTGTCAAGCATCTCGGGAGTAACCAATCCAGCAAGTTTGCTATATTTGTTCAATATTCGAGCAGCCTCTTCTCCATTATTAGCACCGAATGCTGATGAACAGAATTTTTCGGTATGCTCTAAAAGATTGCTATGGTCATATCGATGCGGATTCCATGCCACATCCATGAAAAGAGAGATCGGATATTCCATCGGCTTAAGGTCTCCTACATTCAGGATCCAGAGTTTGTCGACTCCATAATCGTAGGTGAGAGTAAGCTGTTCCCACATTCCCTGAATCGGGGTGACATTCAACCACTTGGTGTTGCGTGGGGCTCCTACGTAATCTACATGATAATACATGCCCCAGCCACCAGGATGCTTACGTTCTTTTTCATTTGGAAGTCGGCGCACATTACCCCAGTTGTCGTCACAAAGAAGCATGATCACATCATCCGGAACCCTCATGCCAGCATCATAATAGTCGAGCACCTCTTTATAAAGGGCCCATACCTGTGGAGTCTCTTTGGCCGGTCTACCTGTTTCTTCTTCGATAATCTTACGTTGGTTCCTAACTATACGTTCCATAAGCTTCACATTAGTGCCCTCCTCCATAGCTTCATCACCATCACCACGCATACCGATTGTCACGACATCTTCAGTATTTTTGACGCGCCTGATTCCTTGTCGAAAAAATTCGTCTATAACCGCTTGGTTTGATAAATAATTCCACTCACCATACTTCTTACGGTTACGTGACCACTCCTGATGATTTCTAGCCATTGGCTCATGATGAGATGTTCCCATTATTATACCCATTTTGTCAGCGGTAGCACTGTTCAATTCATCATCGCCATAGAATGTCCAGCACCACATGGCCGGCCACATAAAATTGCCCCGCAAGCGCAATATCAATTCAAAGACATCGGCATAAAAGTTATGGTCGCCATATCGCTTGCCATAATGATTCTTTACCCATCCTGTCAGACATGGGTCTTCATCATTGAGAAATATGCCTCGGTAAGCGACAGCGGGTTCGCCATCTGTATAAGAACCCGGCTTGAAATATGCTGAAGAATGAGATGCAACAGGTACATCCGCCCACCAATACCACGGAGACACACCAAGCTGCTCTGATAATTCATAAATACCATATACAGTACCTCGACGGTCGCTACCGATAATTACTACGGCACTATCAATATTCTCGCAAGGTTTAGCGATAGATGTAATTATGAACTTCTCACGTTTGCCCTCGATTTCCTGCTTTGCGATAGATTTGTTCTTTATGAGTCTGTTGGCCACCGGTGATCCTACGGTTGTAACAATGATACCGATAGAATTATCGGGTTCACGGCTAACCCGGGCTTTCTCTCCACAGACTGCGAGAATATCATTAGAGAGATTCTCAGTTGCAATAATTGCAGCGGAATCTACTTTCTGATCAATGTAGATAGCAGTCGGTTTTCCGTTATCGATAAGGGTGTGATAACCATTTGTGGCATTAAACGACACAAATGGCTCTGCTCCCATGACAGTGGACGCCACCATGAGAGTCGATACCCAAAAGAATGTTGTTAACTTGTTCATGTCGATGTTTTATTTTTGATTATGTTTAAGTTAATTCGCAATATAGTCGACAATTGCCTTATAGTCAGCCGCATTAGGGTGAAGTGTATCGAATTGACACTCTGGATTTAGTTCTACCGGATCTGTCGGATTCATAACGACTGAATTTATGTCAAGAACTCCATCTAATTCTCCTGATATCATTATACACCTATCAACTTGATGACGCAACAACTCGCGGTCAGGGTAGTAATGTCCGGAGGCTTTAATCGGTGTAATAGAGACTTCATATACCTATTCTTGCCCTTTATTTGCCGCTGGTTTAAATTCAATTGAGGGCTGATCTTTTCATGCTTCTTAGTTTAAAGTTTTTTGTAAAGTTGATTTATTACCTGACCGGAACATTAGGTTCAATCAGGACGTTGCAAAATTATAATTAGTTTTTTTTGTTTACAATTGGTTGCAATAAATAAGTATTTCTTTGTGACAAGCCATTATCCGAGTCTGCGCCGACCATATAGATTGAAACAAATTCAAACTCATCTGAAATGAAACAAATATAGCAATGTCCATTCTGCTTTTTCAATGTTGAGTGGCCGGCAGTCCAGCACGATTGTCTGTCCGGAAAAGTCAGGTGCAAAACTGACTAAATTTACTGCGACGTTTGATTGCTGCGCCAATATCGAAACCGAAACTAGAGCAAGTGTGGTTTCAGATTTATCAGATTTACAGATAATCTAAACTGTGATTATTCTTCTGCACAAAATTAGATAGCATTCTAATGAAGTTCAGGTTGGTTATATAGTCATAATCGGCTATGTAAATGTATCATCGTCTTACGATTTTGTATCATTAGTTGATTTTAACCTGATTACACATATGCTTTTAACAATATTGTTTTTTTTCGTCACCATTTTTTATATAATTTTGCACATCACTTAATCTTTGGATAATTCTAATATCATAAGACATGAGTTACAACCGACTCTTCAAATTCATTATTCTTATACTATGCTGTTGTTATACTACGCATACGGTGGCAAATGATTTCCTATATCGTACAGATAAACTTTCGTCAAATCTTTTCAGTGATATTGAACAAGATTCAATAGGCTATATTTGGGTTGCAACAGAGTATGGACTCAACCGGTTTGATGGCACACGTTTTCAGCATTTTCTTGCAGACGGTAAAACAGGAAGTCTTATGAATAACAATGTGCGTCATCTGAAAGTAGACAGACAGGGCACTTTATTCGTTGCAACTGATTTTGGCCTTCAAAGATTCAATCATTTGAATAAAAACTTTGAAGAGATAACAGATGCAGGTAATAAATCGGTAAGGGTGGCTGATATGTTTGTAGACGAAAACAATCTTATCGCACTGACTAATTCGGGCAAACTGTTGCAATATGACAAAGCCACAGGCAGTATGTCGGAAGATCATAATACAACTGCAAAGCTGCCGAATGATGTTAACGGTCGTTGTTTATTTATCGATAATAAGCACAACTATTGGATTGGTACAACTAATAAAGGAGTGTTCAGAATAGACCGCAAAGGTTCAAATGTAAAACACTTTACTGGCACAAAACTGACGGACGCCAATATCAGTGGTATTGTATCAACAGCTGACGGAACAATATTTGTAACAACCTCAAACGGAGTCTGGCGTCATAACAGAAAGAGCGATAGCCTGATATCTGTACCAAAAGGATCTAATTTGTCAAGCATAAGGGATATGATCGTCACAAATGATGATATTCCACTTATCGGAACCTATGGTCATGGACTCTATTATGTTGATGTGGCAGAAAATAGATGCAAACCGTTTTCTCGCACCAGAGTATCATCGCTTTCGGTAGACGCCGCTAATATTACAACTTTACATCAGGATCGAAACAATAATCTTTGGATCGGATGCTTTAACGACGGTCTTCAGTTGGTTCCGCATAATACATCTTACTTTGAAACTGTAAATCTGACGGATCTTCCAGGTAGCAATGCTCGGACTCTTTCCATGATTCATGTAGATGACGAAACCGGAATTTGGGTAGGACAGGAACGCAACGGATTGTTTAATCTTGACTTTAATGGGAATGTAAAAGAACGTTACATTGGTAAGCACACACCATTAAGCATGGAACGCGACAACTTCGGGAGACTGCACATAGGCTTATACGATTATGGGGTTGCAGTATTTGACCCTCGGACTAAAAAACTTGAATATGACAAAAGATTCGGTTTCACAAGGATAAAGAGCATTATTAAAAGTGCAGACGGCACTATGTACTATGCTGTTTTCAATGAGGGTATCTTTAAGCTCTCTCCCGACAGCAAAACCTTGACGTCAATGACGTCGATGAAACAAAAAGCCATCAACAAGTTGTATCTTGACGCTGACTCTCTTATTTGGATTGGACATTATAATGGAGTAGAATGCTATAACCCTAAAACTGAAAAGTTTATATCATTACCCAAAAACGAGGAACTCAGAAATTCGATATGCTATGCCATTCTGGAAAGACAGGGGAGGATGTATTTCGGAACATCTACAGGACTTTTTGTATATGATAAAAAGGATAACTCCTATTCACGCTATACGAGTGAAGATGGTTTGTCGAATGAGGTGGTATGTGGTATTGCCGAAGACGATTTTGGTGAGATATGGCTAAGTACCTATCGCGGACTTACCAGCTTTAATCCGGAAGGAAAGAAATTTACAAGGTTTTATGCCGGAAATGGTCTTGAGAATATCAGTTATATGAGATCTATATATGCTCAAGACCATGACGGCTATATATATTTCGGAAACGACCATTCTTATACTCGCATCTCGCCATCCAGAATGAATGTTGACGCAATGGATAATAATCTTCTTCTTACTCGACTGGTAATTCACAGAAACGCGACAGATGATGATCTTGAGAAAGATTTCAAGAGCGATGTTCCTATTGAAGAAATCCGAGAGTTTAAACTGTCGCATGAAGAGGACGTATTCACCATGTATTTTTCTACACTGAACTTTGGCGAGGCCGAATATATGCAGCTACAGTATCGGCTGAATGGTTCGGATATGTGGTATACTACCGAGCCCGGTGATATGCACATTAGTTTCACCCGACTTCCTCCGGGCACATGGGATCTTGAAGTTCGTGCGATGAATAACGGCTATATATCGGAAACTCAGAAATATGTAATAGAAGTCACTCCACCTTGGTATATTTCGTGGTGGGCCATTATGATTTATTCATTACTTATAATTGCATCCGGATTATGGCTATTCAGAATGTGGGTTCAGAGACAACGCAATGCAAATAATGAAGCAAAGTTACGATTCTTCATTGACCTCGCACATGAATTTAGATCGCCTATAACTCTTATGTTATCTCCTCTTCAGAGCTTGCTGAAAAAAGAAAATGACCCCGACACGGCCAGAGCGCTGAGAAACATGTACAGGAATGCAAGCCGTATGATGCAACTGCTCAATCAGATTCTTGACATAAGAAAGATTGATAAGGGTCAGATGAAAATCAAGTGTACTCCAACTGATATTGTAACCTTTACAAAGGAGGTGTGCCATGTATTCGACTACGAGGCCGACAAGCGCAAATGTAAACTCACCTTTACAAGTACAGTAGAATCAGCTCAGGTATGGATAGATCGCAACCACTTCGACAAAATTCTTTACAACCTTCTGTCCAACGCCTTTAAATTTGTTTCAGACAAAGGCTCGATAGATGTAAGCGTTGTTCTGAATCCCACTCCCAGGAACGGTTTTCCCGAGGGTGCTGTGCATATATCGGTAACTGATTCCGGACCAGGTATCGATGAGCAGCAAATGAAACAGATTTTTGACAGGTTCTACCAGACTGCGCCTCGGTCCAAACATGGCGCGAGCGGATACGGCATAGGATTGAACCTCACGAAGCAGCTTGTTGAACTGCATCATGGTACTATTATGGCGGAAAATCGCGACGACGGCAAAACCGGCGCCCGTTTTACCGTGTCGGTTCCTTTGGGTAATCGTCTGCTTAATCAGGATCAGATTTCAACTGTTTTGGAATCCGAAGCTATACCGGTTCACACATTGCAACCTGCTATATTGAGCCCCGACAACGATAAACTTAAGTATACTCCGAAGAAGACCAATTTCCACATCGTAATTGTGGATGACGATGAAGAGATTCGCAATTATCTTAAAACAGAACTTCATCAGTTTTATCATATCAAAGTGTGTGATAACGGCAATAATGCTCTTAAACTTATAAAGAGAGAGCGACCGGACCTTGTGATTTCCGACATTGTGATGCCGGAAATGGATGGTTACGAGTTGCTTCACCGAATCAAAACAAGTACTGATACCAGTTATATACCAGTAATTCTGCTGACTTCGAAGGCCGACATCAACGATAAAATTTCCGGATTAAAAAAGGGTGCCGACGCATACCTTGAAAAGCCATTCGATATAGAGGAATTGATGGCTCGTATTTCTGGTCTAATCTCAAATCGGCGATTGGTGAAAGGCTATTTCTCCGGGGCTCAGGAGCAGAAGGACCGTGTTGAAAAAGTTGTAATGAAAGATGTTGACGACGAACTGATGGAATCGATAATGGAAGTCTTGAATGCCAATGTAGATAATCCGGAACTCAACGTTGAGATGCTTTCTGATAAGGTAGGAATAAGCAGGGCCCAACTTCATAGAAGGATGAAAGATATTACCGGAATAGCATGTGGCGAGTTTATAAGAAACTTCCGTCTCAAACATGCGGCAGAGCTTTTAAGCGCTGGCGGTAATATTTATGTCGCGCAAGTGGCGTATGCATGCGGCTTTTCCAACCCCACGCATTTCTCCACTACGTTTAAAAAGTACTATGGGATGTCGCCAAGTGAATATATTGATAATCAAAATAATAATCAGGACAACTAAGATGTTGAAACTACATCAACAATATGCCACTTTATACAATGCAAAAATGAATAATCTTTAGATCAATGCTAAATAGTTTATCTTGCAAATTGACGTATTATTGAATGCATTTGTGGGATACCGCCGTGCGGTGAACTGTACGCTGTAAGCGGCCAAATCGATGATGGAGCAACACAAGGATTCCGCCCTGATGATGCTCGCGGGTTACGATTTGCCATGCAATTCATCACAATACGATATCACCCAATACAATCTGCCGCTTACTTATGCGAGGTATAAGAATTTCATCGATACTAAAGAGAACAGCATTATAAATGCAGAACGCAGAGTTCTTTCTGAAAATGATTGCAACTGCATTATTCCGCTTTCAAAAGTTATTTTTATGGTCTTTCATAAGAAAACCCCAATACGGATAAGACAGTCCTCGACTACATACCGATCATGGCATAACCGCCCTTGAACTAATATAACGTAAATGTTGTTGATGCGCCGTCCATTGCGCATCAACAACATTTTGAAATAACTCGCCAACTATCTCACTCCGCAGATAATCAGAATCATCTTGGATATACCATATCCTTGACTCAAGCCTGATGTTTTTTGGTAGACGAATGATTCACCAATCCTATCCCGGCGAATATCAAGAGAGCCGACAATACCTTGTACCAACTGAAATCGCCTACATTAATGGCTATCGCCACTATAGCAGCCACAACAGGCTGAAGATAATTGTATATGCTTACTACCGTAGGCTTCAGACTACGTTGAGCAAAAGGTATCAACAGATATCCTACGAAGGTAGGAATCAGGATTATATAGGCAATTCCACACCAAACATCTGAAGACAGCGACATAAAATCAGTCTTGAGAATCTCAGGAACGCAAAAAGGGACATACGTAAACACCGATATGAAAAACATCCATTTCATAAGCGTGTATGGTGAATATTTTCGTATCACACTATCAAAACCGACATAGTATATGGCTGCGCATAACTGAGCGATGAGACACAATAGATTTCCGAGCAGAGGATTGACAGCCATGCCGCTTTCTTCCGAACCACCAACAAGTATTATTACTCCGGCAAGTCCCATAATCACACCTCCCACCTTAATCCAAGTAAGAGGAAAATGAAGAAAGATGGCAGCAAGTATCATGGTGAGCATTGGAGTCAACGAGCACATGACAGAAGCATCAATCGGATTCGTGAGTCCGACTCCAATGATATATAATCCCTGGTTAGCGCTTATCATAAGGAGCGAACACAATATAATCTTCCATATATCGCCTGAATCTATGTGCTGACGGGTCTCAAATGACTCCGGAAGCACTCTTGAGAAAAGTAAAAACAGCAAAGCGCCTCCAGTGATACGTATCCCGGACAAAGCCAGAGATGAGACAGCACCTGACAGAAGTACCATCTTTGACACCGGAGACATTATTCCCCATCCCACGTTAGCAAGCAATATAGCCCAATGAGCCTGTCTTCTCCTGATAGAATCCTGATCTGTATGCATGAGATAAAAGCATTGAGTATGCAAAATTAACCAAAACTTTTCAGAAAAGCACAATACAGTCCTTAATAATCCCACATACCAAAATAATCCCACATATTAACTCATTGGCCTATCCTCTGCCTTGCCTCAGATGCGGCAGAACAATTGCAGAAATTATGGAAACATTTCAACAATAACATGCACCGTGATTCAGGCCTGTACGTAGTGAACCATCCTACACTACCATATCACTTGCACACGTAAGTCCATAAATAAACCAAAGCATGCACCCGAGGCTGATTACCTCGGATACATGCCTTATCATTATTGACAACAAGTCAAATCAATGTATTTCCGTATGTGCTTATAACGAATCAGTATCCCTCTTTCTCCACCTCATCACGGGCGGCAAGAACAGCGGTGATGACCTGACGCATCACTACAGGATTATTGTAGACATTCATCGGGAAGGTCTTCAGGCAGTACACATTACCTTCAGGATCACTACCGTCGGCATTCCAGCTCGCATTGCGGAAACCGGTGGAGTATGCAATGTGGGGCGTGCAGTTGCCATCGATACGATGACCCTCGAGGAACCAGTGGAACATCTTCTCCCCCACAGCCTGCTGAAAGCGGTTATTGCGGATAAGGTCGGCACGATATTCCCTGTCGTTCAACTCGCGATAGTACTGCTCCCTCGCGTCGGTACCCTTGGGATATACGCGGAAGAGCGTCGTAAAGCCGCTGTCGTCGGCATTGGTCATGACCATGTCGGTCTGGCCGTTGACAAGCGAGTCCATGTAAAGACGTACCTCAAGAATGCCGCCGAGTACGGCCTGCAGGCCCTCGATGCCGAGATATTTCAGAGTGGCATAACCCGCAAGTGACCCTGCCGCCGAACGGCTTACCTCAAGCGTGTAATACATAGGATTGTAAGGAGTGACCTCCTGCAGATACGCGTAGGAACCGCGCCTCATTATATTCTCGAACTCCGCGGCATCCCTGTAAAGGAAGCAGCTGCTGATATAGGGAGAGAACCCGAACTTGTGGAAGTCGATGCCTACCGCGTCAGCGTAATGGATTCCCTTGATCTCCTCATAATTCTTTCGGATCACATCCAGTGCCTCCTGCGAGAAGCCGAGAGGATTCTTCTTGAAATCATAATGCTTGAACACCTGCCACGACCATCCGCATACCGCATCAGCATAGAGAAGCGCCTTTCCATAGCCCTTCGGGTTGGGATACTTGTCGAGCAGCATCCTCGCCTCGGCAATCGGGTCAAACACGCTTGCGTCGGTGGTACCCATAGTGCACACCACCTCCACTACAGGAATACCACGTTCCGTAAGGTCCTTCAGCGTAGCCTCAAGCACCTTGAGGTCCATGCGGTTGTTTTCAGGATCGGTAGGAATGACAATCACATTGTCCATGCCCAGACCTGTCCAGTCGGTAGCGTTCTCACGGCAGTAGTGGGCCTGAGCCGACACAAGAACCTTGCCGTCGATCCTCACGCCCTTCTCACGAGAACCGGGGAATACTCTCGAGATGGCATATTTCAGGCCATAGAGCCAGCATCCCGAACCTCCGTAGGTATAGATAGCGCCAGCCTTGGTCGGTTCCCAGTCAAAGAGGTCGGCAAGCATGCCACCGCTCTCGAGCTCGGCCTTATGCACATTCCAGGCATATTCGCCCTCGATGATATTGGGAGCGAAAATGAGAGGCAGCATCGACGCTATAATCGAGGCATTGTTGGGCTGCGGCCATACATTCGACATGGTCAGCGGACTCGACACGTCAGGCATTCCATTGAACAGGCTCACGCAATCGGCCATAACCTTATCGAGCGACTCCGCCTTCTCCGGAATACGGACATTCTTTACTTCCGGATATGTGTAGTCAAGTCTCGAGCTTTTTCCGAGAAACGCGGGTCCTCCTGATTTCGGACGAAGCGAATCAATTATCTCGACGGCTTTCTTCATAGCGTCGGGAAGGGTATCTTTCTCATCACGGAAAGGAGAAGGGAACTCTGTATTGAGTTGCTTACGATATGCAGCCCAGCGGGGTGCGTTGCCGAGAATCTCACCTGACTCGTTCCATATCTCGCTGCTTTTGTCTATTGATGCCATAATAAAAAATGAATTAAGGTTTTATGAGAAAAAAGGCGCGTTCGAGACGCGCCTCCGTATTCATGGTTTTGAGATTTAGTCGTGATTGTGGGTATGTACACCGTAGCATACCGGGTTGCAGCAGTTGTCGTAACGGATGTGGAGACCGTTGCCGAGATCCACTACATATGTATGACCTTCGCGTACCACTCCCTGCACTTCGTGTCCGGGGAAACGGAGACCGAGATGGTCGGTGATGGCCTGTGGCACCTCAATACCGTTGTCAACGACAACTGCCGGGGCCGGAGCAGGTTCGGGAGCGGCTACCGCTGCTTCTGCAGGCTGTGCTTCGGGCGATGCGTCGGGAGCGGCGTCGGATGTCTTGGCATTGGCGCTCATAACTGCGAATGAGCAAGCGATCATAAGGGCAAAAAACTTCTTCATAGCTTAAGGGATTAAGTGTGTTATCAATGGTTTATGTTTTCTCGTCGTGTGTGTTTTTCAACTTTTATACACCTTAAACGCGCTTAAGCCATACGGGGTTTACCATCCACCCGTTACAATATTATTAAATATATTCCATGAATTTGAAACATTATAGCTATCAATCGAATTATCAGGCACTTTCAGCACACATCTACTATAAGCATCATTGTCTTCCGGGTCGAAAACATAACTTTCACAGTCGATTTTCGGCGCTACGGGCGACGGCGCGATGATCTCGACAAGCGAACCGCAGCAGTTCATAAGGAGTTCGCCGAGCATGCGGTCGTTGGCCGGCAGACGCACCTTTCTTAATGCAGAGCAGTCGGAAAAGGCATACGACTCAATCTCCTCTATACTATCGGGGAGAACAACCTCCTCAAGCGACTCGCAGAATGAGAAGGCATTGTGACCGATATGTCTCAACCCATCAGGAAACCTCATATCCTTAAGTCTCGCACAATAGGCAAAGGCATTGCTACCGATATCCTCGAGAGATTCCGGAACTATTACAGTCTCAAGCCCGCTGCATTCGCTGAACGCCTGAAATCCTATCTTTTTCAATCCCTCCGGCAACTTAATCCTCTTCAAGGATGTGCAACCCAAAAACGCATAATCCGGTATTTCCGTCACACCGCATCCGTCTTCAAACACCACCTCCTCAATGTCGGTCCTATCCGCATACTGCAGTTCGTCTACAGGCCCGGACAAGAAAAGAGTCTGCCCCGAAACATTCAAAGGGAATACAAAAAATATACAAACTATAATCTTGAAAATACCCAATCTTGAAGACATAATAAAAAAAAATCACAAAATAAGCAAAAAAAGTTCAGTTTTCCCGAAACCTTTTTCATCCACGATTGTTTAATAAGTATAAAAATCGTTTCATGATGTTAGGTTAGTTCGAAAGTATTATGGAAAACTTTTGAAAACAGTCGCTTGGGAAAGTGGCTGTTTTTTTATCCACATCCTGCAAAGATTGACTAAAGCCGGAATTACGATGCATATGCCAATTACCTTGCTGATAAGGAAAAGTATCACGGATTGACCCGGACAGCCGCAGATGTGCCGAATTGCATGCACCGTGATTTCAGCTTGTGCCCAAAATTCTTATAAAGCACTGATTACAGCCTACATACCGTGGTATAACAGTCTTCAAAACCTTTAATGGCATCAAGCGCGGCCTCCCGAACATGAAACAGCCCGAAGACGGTAGATCCGGATCCGGACATAGAGGCATATGACGCCCCTCTCGCCAGCAGACTATTCTTGATGTCGGAAAGTACCGGATGATTAGGAAACAATGACGCCTCAAAGTCATTTACCATAATTCCGTTCCACTCCTCTACCTTCAGCTCGACAATATCCCTCAGCGAATGCGAAGGCTCGGCAGGAGACACACCGGCAAACGCCTCACGGGTAGAAACCGACAGTTCCGGCTTGACAAGAGCACACCACCATCCTGAAAGGTCAAGACCTACAGGCGACATGATCTCACCTACCCCTTTCTCAAACAGGGGCCGGTTGTAGACAAAAAAAGGACAGTCGGCGCCAAGCCTCAAAGCCATCTCGGCGAGTCGGGAATCAGAGAACGGGAAACCGGACAGTTCATTGAGAATACGCAGCACAAAACCGGCATCGGCACTTCCTCCACCAAGACCGGCTCCATCGGGTAGATGCTTCTCAAGACAAATCCTGTATTCGGCAAGCGACGGATATTCCTCCCTGAATGTCTTCCACGCCTTATAGACCAGATTCTTCTCGAGAGGACAATCCACAGTGCGCCCCATGAAAACAAATTCGGTCGATTCCGCTGGAGTTATCTCCAGAATATCGCAAAACGGCTCAGGATTATCCGGAGTCCCGTTGTAGAGGCCAACAGGATAGAAAACAGTCTCGAGATCATGGTATCCGTCAGGACGGCGTCTGACAATATTAAGTCCAAGATTAAGCTTGGCGTTTACAAACTTTATCATATTCTATTCAGTTTAAGCGGGAAAAGAACTATAAGCACAAGAGCCCTTAATGCCAGATAGCAAGTAAACGACATCCAGAGCATCCACTGAGTATGGTCGACGATGAACAGCAGCGCCATGAACACCGCAAGCCCGGCAACGGTAGACAACAGCATCGGCCGGGTCCTCGTCAGTCCGACGTAAAACCCGTCATATATGAAGGCGGCCGCACCGGCTACCGGGATGGCAAGCACCCATATGCGGCAGGAGAGAACGCTCGCGGCCACTGCGGCAGAATCGGTCAGCAGCCACACTATGGAAGGGAGGGCGACGGCATATACCGCCACAAAGAGGAGCGTGATCACAAGAGTCCACTTCAGCAACTTCCGACTGCTATGATAAGCGACCTGTGGTCGCCGGCACCGGAAAACCTTCCTACCATGGCCTCGCCTGTAAAGGCAAATCCATCCATGAAGTAGGAGAAGAAAAGAAACAACTGATTTATCACGGCATTGGCTCCTGTCACCACGTCGCCGAGTCGCGCCCCGTAGGCATAAAGAATCATAGTAGCGGCTATCATGCACGCCGAACGGAAAAACAGGTTGGAATTGACACCAAACAGCCGTCGCCAACCGGACCACACAAAAAATGTCTTCTTTCCACCGGAGAAAGATAGTCCATGACGGCGTGCGAGACGGACTACGATCCAGACCGCAGGAACGAGCACCAGCCACTGGGCCACGAGGGTTCCGACAGGAATACCGTCGAAACCAAGACCTAAGCCATATACCGACAACAATGTGGCGCACACATTGAGCACGCTAAGTCCGATATTGACCATCATCGCCTTATCGGTAGACTGCATTCCTATCAGCCATCCGGATATTGCGGTCAGCACCATCATCGGCACGGCACCCCAAATGCAGATGGAGAAATAGCGCGATGAAAGAGCCGTCACATCGGACGAAGCCCCCATTACAGCCAGCAAAGCGTCCCTTAGCGGCGACTGTATGGCAAGCAGCAATATGCCAAGCAAAACCCCAAGAGACAACGAACGCAAAAGCACCCCTGACATGGCTTCCTTATCGCCCGAACCATAAGCGGTAGCGGTGAGTCCCGACGTGCCTGCCCTCAGAAAACTGAACAGCCAGTAGGATGTGGTCACCATCACCGAACCGATGGCCACACTAGCCAGATACATCTCGTGGGGCATATGACCCGCGACAGCAGTATCGCACAAGCCAAGCAACAGAACCGAGATATTGCTCAGCACCGTAGGGAGCGTCATGCGCAATATTTCGCGGTCAAACGCACCGATTCCATACCTAATCTGTCGAGTCATGGTGCAAAGTTGTGAAAAAAATGTGAAACAGACAAGCGAAAGGTTGTTTTTCGCCGGAATTATTGCTAATTTTGCAGTATGAGTGAACAATCGACACATATGGCAGCCGAGCAGACATGCTCGACACGGGCCAATGGCATCTTGCCGTCGACATTTCCGCCGGCGGACTCGGAGCATGGCTTGTGCCCGACAGAAGCCTCGGGCGTACCCCCAGAGTCATAATCGAGGACTCATGGCCGATTTCCGACGAGGGACTACTCGGACGAATCGAAAACGCCGTCTATGACAACCCGACGGTGCTTGACGACTATTCCGCCGACATCATAGTGGAATGCGACCGACAGCTGTGGCTTCCGGCCGACCTATATCCGGCTGACGACGATTGTGCGGAAGCATACGTATCCATATACGGCGGCGACATCTTCGACGTAATGGTCAATGACCTCGGCCGCGAGAAGACCGCTTTCAGGCTCGCACCGGGACTGAAGTCCTTCATGCAGCGGTCGTTTCCCGGAGCCAGGATATGGAGCCAGCAGGCACTGCTCAGGGAAGCGGGAAGACAGCCTCATGACGCGTACAAATGCCTTGTAGACATAAGGGACAGAAGTGCCGACACCATTCTTCTCGACAGAGGGGAACTGCTCTCGGCTTCTACTCATCCGTGGAAAAGCGAGACCGACATCGCATACACTATCTTCAACATCCTGCAGACATATGGTGCGGATCCGAAGGAGACGGAAATCATCTTCAGCGGCCGACGCGAGATACGCCAGAATCTCGGCAAGACCATTTCACCATTTCTAAAGTCAGCGAGCCAGAAAAGCCATGACCTGGATGGAAAGACCATTCCGACAGCAGTGTATCTGGCCATAAACAGAAAAAAACTAAATGCGAATCATACGAGGTAAATACGGCAAACGGCGTTTCGACGTGCCGCGCAACATCACGGCACGCCCAACCACCGACTTTGCCAAGGAAAACATATTCAACGTAATCGAGAATATCGAGGACATAGAGGACGAGAACGTGCTCGACCTCTTCGCGGGGACCGGAGCCATAAGTCTTGAGTTCCTGTCGAGGGGCGCACGCTCCGTGACCTCGGTGGAAATGGCCGCCACGCAGGCTAATTTCATACGCAGCGTAAAAGAGAAACTCGGTGACAACGCGCTAAGGGTGATTCGCGGCGATGTATTCAAGTTTCTCGCCTCAGTCCACAATCCTTACGACATAGTATTTGCCGATCCTCCATATGATCATCCGCGATTTGACGAGATCCCGGAGCTGATCCTTAATTCAGGAGCAGTCAAGGAAGGCAGTCTCGTGATAGTGGAACACAGCGACAAACATGACTTCTCCGCATTGCCCGGATTTGACCAGCACAGAAGTTACGGATCGGTAAATTTCTCAATATTCAGAAAATAAATCAGCCACATGGACACAAGTATAAGACTCGACAGAATAGAAGACGCAATCGAAGACTTCCGCCGCGGACAATTTGTGGTGGTGGTAGACGATGAAGACCGCGAGAATGAGGGAGACCTCATCATTGCGGCTGAAAAAATCACTCCGGAGCAAGTCAACTTCATGCTTCAGAAGGCCCGCGGCGTGCTCTGCGCGCCTCTGACCATGAAACGCTGCAAGGAACTCGGACTCGGATTCCAGGTAGAGGAAAACACCTCGATGCTCGGGACTCCGTTCACTGTCACAGTCGACAAGCTTGAGGGTTGCACCACGGGAGTGAGCGCCAGCGACCGCGCGGCCACACTCAACGCCCTCGCCGATCCGAAATCGACACCCGAGACATTCGGACGCCCCGGCCATATCAACCCGCTTTACGCACAGGACCGCGGAGTGCTCGAACGCGCCGGACACACGGAAGCGGCAGTAGACCTCGCACGTCTTGCCGGACTCCAGCCCGCAGGAGTACTGATGGAAATCATGAATGAGGACGGATCCATGGCACGTCTGCCGGAACTTCGCCGTCTTGCTGACGAATGGGGCCTCAGGCTCATAAGCATCCGCGACCTCATATCATACAGGCTTGCCAACGACAACCTCCTCGACAAGGGTGAGGAAGTAGACATGCCCACTGTCTACGGACATTTCCGCCTCGTGCCTTTCAGGCAGAAAGACAACGGACTCGAACACATCGCGCTGATCAAGGGTGATGTGAAGGACGGCGAGCCAATGCTCGTGAGGGTACACAGCAGCTGCGCTACCGGCGACATATTCGGATCCATGCGCTGCGAGTGCGGCGAACAGCTTCACAAGGCCATGGAGATGATAGAGAAAGAAGGCAGAGGAGCCATAGTCTACCTTAATCAGGAAGGGAGAGGCATCGGCCTGATGGACAAGATAAAGGCTTACAAGCTTCAGGAAGAAGGACTCGACACAGTCGACGCCAACCTGCATCTCGGACACAAGGCCGACGAAAGGAACTACGGAGTGGGAGCATCCATCCTGCACGCGCTCGGCATAAAGAAAATGCGCCTCCTGAGCAACAATCCCATGAAGAGAATCGGTCTCGAAGGCTTCGGCATAGAGATCGTGGAAAACGTGCCCCTCGAAGTAAAGCCGAATAAATACAACAGTTTCTACATGCATACCAAGAAGGAACGCATGGGACACAACCTCAAATTCAGCTAACGCCGGACCGGCTTAAACCTCCAAACAGATTCCACTAATATGAACAAGACCTTATCGGCTATACTGGCTCTTGCCATAGGTGCCGGCTTCAGTGCCGACGCCAAGAAACCGCTTGACCATACATGCTTCGACAGCTGGAAGAAAGTCACCAACCACTCCGTGAGCAACGACGGACTGTGGGCTGCCTTCAGCGTCAATCCTCAGGAAGGAGACGGCACCCTGACACTACACAACACCAAGACCGGGAAAAACATCGACATCGAGCGCGGTGCAGGCGTTGTATTCACGGCCGACAGCCGCTGGGCGATAGCAAGAATAAAGCCCCTTTTCCAGCAGACCCGTCAGGCAAAAATCGACAAGAAGAAAGACTTCGACATGCCTCAGGACTCTCTCGCCATAGTAGACCTTCGCACTGCCGAAGTGACACGTATTCCAAATATCAAGGATTTCAAGGTTCCGGAGAAGGGTGGCGACAGGATAGCGTTCAGCAGTTGCGACACTACCCTTACCAAGGACATGAAACTTTCAGACAAAGAGGCAGGTCTGCCTCTCGTGGTCCGCAGCCTTGCCTCCGGCGAGTCAAGGACGATACCCTACATCGGAAACTATACATTTACCGAAGACGGCAAGCGCCTTGCAGCAGTGGTGAAACCCGCTGACAAAGACTCCGTATTCAAGCCGGGAGTCATGCTTCTCGATCTTGTCTCTGGTCTCGACACGAAGGTAGAGGAAGGACGAAAGCATTACGGAACGCCGGTTTTCTCCACCGACGGCATGCGACTCGCCTACACGGCATCAAACGACAGCAACAAGACCGGAACAAAGCGCATGAGCCTGATGCTTGCCGACATAGCGGGCAATCTCGCTCAGCCTGATGAGATAGATGTGGCCACTACCGCCGGCAAGAAAGGACCCAACCTGCAACGGCCTCACGCCTCCGATCCGGCACTACAGGATCGTCTTCTTGCCGAATGGAAGGAGAAGATGGCGCAGAACGCAGGCAAGGAACTTTTCATCAACCAGTATTCAAAACCTGAATTCAGCCATGACGGAAAACGCCTCATAATAGGCATCGCTCCCGAAATCGCTCCTGACGACACTACTCTTGTAAGTTTCGAACGCCCGGATCTCGATATATGGCGATGGGACGCTCCCTACACCCCACCCCAGGAAAAGAGTAATCTTGACGAACTGAAGAAGCAGACTTTCCCCGTAGTGATAGATATCGAGAGCGGCAACCAGCAACTGATCGACTGCAATCCCCTCGCTACCATCGGTGTGCCCGACAGGTGGGATGCCGACTGGGCTCTGGTGCGCGACCCGTCGAAAGAGATAGTAAGCCAGCAATGGAACTATTACGCTCCTGAGGAAATAAGCGTGGTCAACGTGATGACCGGAGAACGGAAAGAAATAGCGACCGTATATGCCGAGACCGCTGAACTCTCGCCCGAGGGAAGATTCGTCTACTGGTTCAAGGACGGACACTGGTATGCCTATGAGATCGCATCTGGCAATACGGTCAATGTAACAGAAAACATTCCATATCCCGTATGGGACGAGGCTGACGATCATCCCGGAGTAAGACAGACTTACGGAGATGCAGCCTGGAGCAAAGGAGACGATCGTCTTCTTGTCTATGACCGCCATGACATATGGAGCACCGATCCTACCGGAAAGGAAGCCCCGGTATGCCTCACCAAAGGATATGGACGCGACAATAACCTGAAAGTAAGATACCTGAATACAAATCCGAAAGAACAGCGATTCCTGACGGATGGAGACCTCATGACCCTTACTCTTTTCAATTACCATGACAAGCGCAATGGTCTCGCATCCATGAAATACGGAAAGCCGACCATACCGGCCAATGCCGTGCTTGACACACTCTGTTTCACGCAGATAAGACGTGCGCTCGACGCACCGTCATACTCATTCATAGAGGCAAACTTCTCTGTAATGCCCGACGTATGGACAGCGCCTAAAGGCATTTTTGCCAAAGCCGTTAAAGTCAGCGATTCCAATCCTCAGGTCAAGGACTACAACTGGGGTACGGCTCGTCTTGTAAGATGGCATGCCTACGACGGAACACCGACAGACGGAGTACTGTATGTGCCGGAAGATCTCGATCCCACAAAGAAATACCCCATGCTATGCGTATTCTACGAGACCGGATCGGAAGACCTATACACCCATTACAACATGGAACCGTCATGGAGCTGGGTCAACTATCCGTTCTACGTAAGCCGAGGATATGTGGTATTCGTGCCTGACATTCACTACACGGCAGGAGTGCCGGGAGAATGCGCCTGGAATTTCGTATGCTCAGGAGCGGAGGCCATGTGTGATCGCTATTCATGGATAGACCGCGAACGCATCGGTATCGACGGACAGAGCTGGGGCGGATACCAGACCGCCTATCTCGTGACACGCACCGACATGTTCGCATGCGCGGGCAGCGGTGCTCCCGTCAGCAACATGACCTCCGCCTTCGGTGGAATCAGATGGGAAAGCGGCAGTTCTCGACAGGGCCAGTATGAACTCGGACAAAGCCGTATCGGACGCAACCTCTGGGACGCTACGGAACTCTATATAGCCAACTCACCAGTCTTCCACGCCAATCGTGTCAACACTCCTCTGCTTATAATGCATAACGATAATGACGGCGCGGTTCCCTGGTATCAGGGCATAGAGATGTTCATGGCCCTGCGCCGCCTGCACAAACCGGTATGGATGCTCCAATACAACGGCGAGGCACACAACCTGAAAGAGCGTCGCAACAGAAAGGACATAACCGTACGCCTTCAGCAATTCTTCGACCACTACCTGAAAGGGGAACCGATGCCTGAATGGATGAAGAATGGAATACCCATGACCCGTAAAGGACAGGAACTCGGCTACTGACACCGGAAGATTCAATACATGAAAAAAATCCGCGACTCTTACGAATCGCGGATTTTTCACATATTCACTTATTAATAAGTACCGAATACATCTGGAAACTACATGAATCCATTCATTCGGTCAATTCTCCATGCATATTCTTTTCCATATACTTTCCGGCAAGCTGAGCCGTGGCACCCATGCCGAAGAGATACATCATCTTTGTTATGGCCGCCTCCGATGTCAGGTCATGCCCGGAGACGATACCGGCATTTGCCAGTCCTACTCCGGCCGAGTACTTCATAGGAGAAACCATTCCATTGGAACACTGAGATACATTGACAATCAGAAGTCCGGCTGCCACAGCATCCCTGATGCAGTCAAAAAGCCACGGGCTGCTCGGGCCGTTACCCACACCGAAAGTCTTTATAACCACTCCTTTGAGTCCGGGAATATTAAGTATTGACCTTACTACGCTTTCAGGAATGCCGGGGAATAGATCAAGAAACGCCACATTGGTGTCCATGATGTATTCCGCCTTGAACTCCTTGCCTCGAGAAGGGCGAAGAAGAGCATCCCTATTGTAGGTTATGTCAAGGCCGATGTGAGCGAGCACAGGATAATTGCTCGACTGAAACGCATCAAAATTGTCGGCTGAGAATTTAGTGCTGCGGTTTCCCCTAAGGAGGGAATCCTGAAAGAGAATCGCTACCTCCCTGACCATTGGACCACCGTCTACGTCGCGCGCGGCAGCCACCTGAAGGGCAGTGATGAGATTTTCCTCACCATCGGTACGGACCTCACCTATCGGCAACTGCGATCCGGTGATGATGACCGGCTTGACAAGATTATTGAGCATGAAACTCAAGGCCGAGGCTGTGTAAGCCATAGTGTCGGTGCCATGAAGGATCACAAAGCCATCATAGTCGGCATAATTGTCTTCTATCACCTTTGCCATCTGCCCCCAATGAGACGGACTCATATCGGCAGAGTCGATAGGAACGTCAAACTGAAAATTGTCGATCTCATAATCAAGCATCTTGATCTTGGGCACATTGTCAAGCAGATGATTGAAATCGAACGGCTCAAGAGCTTTCGTCACAGGATTCTCTATCATTCCGATAGTGCCTCCAGTGTAAATAAGCAATATTCTCGGTTTAGGATGGGCCATAAGCGATTACTTTTTCAAAATGCAAAGATAACTAAAATATCACAATGCTCCAACATTTTTCCATAAAAAATATCCTAAAATCGCATACTACAAACAAACATTCAATCAAATTGCCACATATGGAATCCATAACCCATACGATTACAACCTCATACGAAACTGAACCATCATATCTTCCATACGTTTAGAATACAAATGACGGATCATAATGCCCGTCAATGACTGAATGTGAAGAAACCTTAAGCGTTCCGCTATGAAGACACCACTCTTAAATGGCTTAGCCGTCATTGCAGTAATAATCCTGCACTCTAACGTCATGTCGGCCACTCAACCGGAGGACCGGCTTTTGCAGCCGATTCCGGACAAGTGGGACTACGTGTCGCAATACAACCAGAAACTACCGTCGGAAGACGACTGGTGGGAGACATTTGGCGACAAGACACTCGACTCTCTCATTAACATGGCAGAGAGGGAGAATTATAACGTAGCCGCCGCTCTTGCAAGGATAGAGATGGCTAAAAAGACACTTGCGGCTGCCAAATCCGCCTACTTTCCCACAATCGGATTATCCGCGTCATGGACAAAAGGACAGTCTTCCGGCGCAAACGGAAAGACAGTGGTGCCCTCATCCCCATACGACTACTTCTCGCTCGGAGCCTCGATGCAATGGGAAATAGACCTTTTCGGAAAAATAACCGAAAACGTAAAAGCCCAGAAGGCAGGCTTCAATGCCACACGGGCCGAATATGACGGAGTCATGGTTTCGCTTGCCGCCAATGTAGCGAAGGCATACATCAACCTGCGCACATACCAGAACGAAATGCGGGTGGCAAAGAACCATCTCGCCGAGCAGGAAAAAGTGCTCGCCATAGTTGAGGCGAGATTCAAGGCAGGACTGGCTGATATGCTCGATGTATCACAGTCGAGAACGGTAGCCGCTTCCACCCGGGCATCCATCCCACCGCTTGAGGCCATGATAAAGTCTTCTATCAATACCCTCGCTCTACTGACCGCCAGATATCCATCGGACATATACGACTGGCTGTCGGTGCCGTCAGACATGCCGGCCGTCGCATATGGCGCCAATCTCGGCGTACCCGCCGATCTGCTTCGCCGACGTCCCGACATAGTACAGGCCGAGTATCAGCTCGCCCAGTATGCCGCACAGACAGGAATCGCAAAAAAGGACTTCCTACCTACACTTTCCATTACCGGTTCGGTCGGAACCACCGCACATGATGCCGGCAATCTTTTCGGAGACCACAGCCTCTACTGGGAAGTGAGTCCGACACTGAGCTGGACACTGTTTGACGGACTCGCACGCAATTACCGCACCGCTGAGGCAAAGGCTCAGCTTGAGGCCGCGATAGATTCCTACAATTATACGGTCATGTACGCAGTGATAGAAGTAGACAACGCCACCACTACATTCAGTTCGGCAATCCAGACCATAAACCTTACGGGAGAAGTAATAAAGCACAGCCGGAAAGCACTCGAACTCGCTGTGGACCTCTACAAAAAAGGACTGACACCCTTCAGCAATGTAGTTGACGCACAGATAAGCTATCTCGGCAACCAGGACTCGGAAATAACGGCTTGCGGCAAGGCACTGACTGCCGTGGTAAGCCTATATGAGGCACTTGGCGGAGGCTGGAACATGTAATCACCCTCAATTCAATACATTATGAAAAACACCCGACTCATTATATCCGTTATGGCGGGAATACTGCTCGCCAATGTGACTTCCTGCCACAAAAAGGCAACCGATTCATCTGAATCCGAACTTCCGAGTATCAACGTGGCAGTGCCTGCCATCGACTCCATTGTGCTGCACAAGACTTATCCCGGACTGCTTTCGGCGAGCAACTCTGCCGCCGTAGTGGGACGCGTCAACGGCACGCTGCTATCGATGGGATACCAGACCGGCTCATATGTCAAAAAGGGACAGCTGCTCTTCTCTATAGAATCCACAAAATACCGCGATGCAGTAAGGCAGGCGCAGGCAAGCCTTGCCACGGCTAAGAGCCAGCTGGACTATGCCACCCGCAACTATGAGGCTCTTAAAGAAGCCCTCAAGAGCGATGCAGTGTCGCAGATAGAGGTGGTACAGGCGAAATCTGCCATGGAACAGGCAGACGCTGCTGTAAAGAATGCGGAAGCGGTGCTCAGCCAGGCCAACCTGAATCTGTCATACTGCAGCGTAAGGGCCCCGATATCGGGATTTGCCACATCCAACATCCTGAACGTAGGTGAATACATAAGCGGAGAGGGTGCTCCTGTAAAACTCTGCACTATCTACGACAACTCCGAACTCGTGGCCGTATTCAACATCGAAGACTCGCAATATGAACAGATGATAGGCCAGAAAGGGGGCACTGCCGGTGCGATATACCGCAACGTGCCGATAAGATTCACCCAGCCCCTGCCTCACTCATATACAGCCGACCTATGGTATGAATCACCGTCGATAGACTCATCGACCGGAACACTGCAGCTAAAGGGAATAGTCAAGAACATCGACAACGAGCTTAAGGACGGCATGTATGTCACTGTAGACCTTCCATATGGAGTCAATCCGAAGGCTGTCCTGATAAAGGATGCCTCGATAGGCACTGACCAGCTTGGTAAATACGTCTACACGGTCAATGACTCCGACAAGGTCGTATACACACCCATCAAGACAGGCGAACTATACAGAGATTCACTCCGGGTGGTAACCGAGGGACTTGAACCGGGACAACGATACGTCACAGAAGCCCTCCTTACAGTACGCAACGGAATGAAAATAAAGCCTGAACTTACAAAGTAACCTCAAAACCACGAATGCCATGTTTTCTAAATTCTTCATAGACCGGCCCATCTTCGCGACTGTCATCGCGGTTCTGATGGTAATCGCCGGCACGATGTGCTGGTTCTCCTTACCCGTGGCCCAGTATCCAGACATAACCCCTCCGACAGTCATGGTAAACGCAGCGTATCCCGGAGCATCGGCATCGACAGTGGCGCAGACGGTGGGTGTGCCTATCGAGCAGCAGGTAAACGGAGTGGAAGGCATGCTCTACATGAGCAGCAATTCCGGCTCTGACGGAAGCTACAGCCTGACAATAACCTTTGAGAACGGCACAGACCTTGACCAGGCAGCCGTAGAAGTACAGAACCGCATCTCGCTGATAAGCGCCACACTTCCATCCGAGGTGGCAGAGCAGGGTGTGAGCGTCAACAAGGAAGCGAGCAACGAGATAATGTTTGTGGCACTTCTTGCAGACAATCCTGAAAGATACGACGCGCTCTACCTTACAAACTATGCGCAGCTCAACCTCATAGATCCGCTCAGCCGCGTGAAAGGCGTGGGCGGCGTGCAGGCATTCGGAGGAGGAGAATACAGCATGAGGGTATGGCTCGATCCGGAGGCCCTGAGAATAAGGGGACTGACACCGGCCGACATATCCAGATCAATACAGTCACAAAACATCGAGGTCAGCGCAGGCTCGGTAGGACAGCCGCCTCTAAACCAGACATCCTCGTTCGAGTATACGCTCGTGAGCAGAGGACGCCTCTCATCACCTGAGGAGTTCGGCGACATCGTCATAAAGACAGACGGCGCCAATATGCTGAGACTGCGAGATGTAGCGAGAATCGACCTCGGAGCGGAAAGTTACTCCAACAGTGCAACCATCAACGGCAAATCCGGCTGCACGATAGGAATAAACCAGCTTCCGGGAGCCAACGCCCTCGACGTGGCAAAGGGATGTATCGCCGAACTTGACCACCTTTCGGAATATCTGCCCGAAGGAGTGCACTTCTCGATCATAATGAACGCCACCGACTATATCAAGGAGTCGGTAGACGACCTGTTCATGACATTCCTGCTGACATCACTCATCGTGATGCTCGTGATCCTCATATTCCTGCAGAACTGGCGCGCAGTGGTGATTCCCATGCTTACCATACCGGTGTCGCTTATCGCCACGCTCGCCGTGATGAAGATAATGGGATTCTCACTCAACACGCTTTCGCTCTTCGGCCTTGTCCTCGCCATTGCGATTGTGGTGGACGACGCCATCGTGGTGGTGGAAGACTGCTCACGACTCGTCGACAAGGGAGAGATGACCCGGCATGACGCCGCTATAAAGGCCATGCGTGAACTGACAGGACCCGTGGTGGGAGAAGTACTGGTGCTTCTGTCAGTCTTTATTCCTACGGCCTTCGTCTCAGGAATCACGGGACAGCTTTACCGTCAGTTCGCACTTACCATAGCGGTATCCACCGCCTTCTCAGGATTCAACGCACTGACTCTAACCCCGGCACTGTGCGCGCTCTTCCTGACGCCGCGCAAACCTGCCAAATTCTTTCTTTACCGCTGGTTCAATACCGCATGGAGCAAGACAGAAGGACTTTACGACCGAATTGTCGCGGTCATGCTCCGACATGCCCCTGTGTCGCTGATAGTATTTGTAGTACTCGCAGCACTGGCATTCTGGGGATTCGTCACATGGCCTACAAGCTATATTCCATCGGAAGACATGGGCTACTTCATGACATCGGTTCAGTTACCGACAGGGGCATCGCTCGAACGCACTGAAAAAATCACCAACGGACTCGCTGAAGAAATACAGAAACTGCCGGAGGTAAAGGACGTGATGACGATATCCGGATTCTCCATGATGGGTGGCGGAGCGGCATCCAACGGCGCAACCGTGATGGTGATGCTCAAACCGTGGAAAGAACGCGGACGCAAGGGATCCATAGACCATGTGATAGAGAAAGTGGACCGTCTGTCGGCCGGATTCCAGGGCGCCATGATATTCTCGGTCAATCCACCAGCCATACCGGGACTCGGACTCTCCTCCGGACTGGAGATGAATCTGCTCGACATCAATAATCTCGGTCCCAACGAGATGCTTAAGGCCATCGAGGCGCTGCGCATGGCCGTGGAGAAAGATCCAAGGCTTAAGTCGCTCACCACCATGTATCAGGGCGTAGTGCCGCAATACCGTCTCGACATAGACAGAGACAAGGCCAAGTCGCAGGGATTGATCATGGCCGACATCTTCACGACCCTGAGCGGATATATGGGAGGCAACTATGTCAACGACTTTGTCGAGTTCAACAGAGTGTTTCAGGTCAGGATGCAGGGCGACAGAAACGCACGCAACAACATAGAGGACGTGCTACGGCTGTCGGTAAGGAACTCGTCAGGACAGATGGTGCCTTTCTCATCATTCACTACAGTAGTGCCTATAATGGGTGAGCCATCAGTCAACAGATACAATATGTATGAGTCGGCATCCGTCACCGTCACTCCCGCAAAGGGAATATCGTCGTCGGAAGGAATCGAGGCGATGGAGGAAATCGTGTCGAAGACCCTTGGGAAGAACTATTCCTATGCATGGACCGGCATGGCGTATCAGGAAACGCAGTCTGGCACGACTGTCACTTTCGTCCTTCTCTTCGCAATCGTGATGACCATACTCGTGCTCGCAGCCCAATACGAAAGCTGGACCGATCCTATAGCAGTCATTCTCGCCACGCCTATAGCCATCCTCGGCACTATCGCCGGATGCATATTCATGGGTCAGTCCATAAGCATATATACTCAGATCGGACTTGTGCTGCTTATCGGAATGTCGGCTAAAAACGCCATTCTGATAGTGGAATACGCTACTGATTTCAGAAGGCAGGGAATACCTATAAGGCAGGCGGCTCACGATGCCGGAGTGATAAGGTTCCGACCTATAATGATGACGGCACTCGCGTTTGTCTTCGGCGTGCTGCCCATGATGTTCTCGACCGGAGCGGGAGCCAACAGCCGCATACAGCTCGGCACGGCCATTGTCTTCGGCATGGCGATGAATGCCTTCATCGGATCACTATTCGTGCCCAATTTCTGGGAACTGATGCAGAATATCAACGAGAAATACCTCACGGGACTTTTCAAAGACCCGAAGACTCCCCTACCCGGCAAGTGACTCACTTGCCGGCAGTGGGCATGAATACGAAGAACACCGCGGCTATCAGGCATATGAACGCCGCGACGTGGTTCCACTGAAGTTTCTCACCCGACAGGAAAAACACTGATATTATAGTGAATACCGTCAGGGTGATCGCTTCCTGGATCACCTTCAGCTGCATCATGGAGAACGGTCCGCCGTTCTCAACATAACCGATTCTGTTGGCAGGCACCATGAAGCAGTATTCAAGCAGTGCGATGCCCCACGACAGAAAAATGACTCCATAAAGGGGCCAGTTCTTGATAAGGCCCATCGATTGCATTTTCAAGTGACCGTACCAGGCCATAGTCATGAATGCATTCGATACAATGAGAAGTCCTACTGTTAACAATGCCGGTTTCATCCTTTTGCTATATTTTTTTCAGTTTATTATCCTAAAGACCGCTTATATGACATGCACGTCAAACTTCAAGTTCGGAGACATCTATCAACCTGTGGACTATTGCATAGATCGTAAGCCCTGAAGCGGAATGTATGTCAAGCTTCGAACATATGTTTCTCCTGTGGGTCGCCACGGTATGAGTGGAGAGAAACAGGGTCTCGGCTATCTGCTTGTTGGAATAGCCCTTGGCTATATAGTGGATTATCTCCTGCTCGCGCTCGCTGAGGCTTTCCTGCCGGGAATCGCTGACCTCCGGCATCATGCCTGAACCGCCCATCTGCTCCTCAAGCCGTGATACAGCCGGTATGAAAAGCCGGTTTTCCACCTCAAAATGAGATACAAGATCTTTCTCACAGATGATGATGTCGAAAAGCACGGCACTGAGCCTGTAGTTGTCGTGCTGTGAATAATGGTATATAAACAGGTCTTTCAATTCCCTGAGTTTCTCCGACATGGGCAGATGGTCGGCTGAATATCCGGCTATGGTGAAGTTGCCGACATGTTGCCCGGTCATAAGGGCTTCCGCATGGGTGAACACCTCACTGTTCTCGATCTCCATATGATTACGAACCTCGGCCACGTACTCGTCGAAAAAACGCATTAGAAGTATCGCGACCTTGTTGTCCGCATCCGAATACCCGATACCTTCCACAAGATGATGCCGGATATGAGGAAGCGCTATCTCAAGTATCGAGCGATGGGCATTGCGCAGATATCCTGTCAGCGCGTAGAGCGAGACATCATCCTCTTCATAACGATAGCCGCTTATGAGATTGCATACGGCAAGAAAAGTCGGCATATGCACCTTGTTTTCATCACAAACTTCCTTGACCGATTTGTCGCCAAACCCATAGGCTATGTCAAATCTGCTTATGACGTGAAGAAGGAAATCATTGTCCCGGATCACCTCCTTCATTGCCGTATCTCCTGTATATCCGTTCTGTCGCTTTATCATGTCGTCGATTGTCGCTGAGTATTTCAGCCTGCAAAATTAATAGAAAAACCTGTTTCTTCAAAATTTGCCAAACTCAAATATTATGACTAATTTTGTGTAGTTGAAAATGTCACGACTTATTTTCCGGTGTATTGAAGCACGTATATCTGTGAAAAAAACGAAGAAATACCTTACGGCTCCTGACCGAATCACAGATGGAAATAAAGTCGCGACAACTACAAACAATAAGACACAGTATACCTTTTCAGCATGAAAAAACTCATAACCCAGACGGCAATAGCCACTTGCATTGCCCTATCCGCCCAGGCGGCCACTCCTATGCTTAAATTCGACCGCCCGGCCGATTTCTTCGAGGAGACGTTTGTGATCGGCAATGGCACACAAGGAGCGATAGTATATGGAAATCCTCAGAGAGAACGACTGTCGCTCAACGACATAACATTCTGGACCGGAGAACCGGACACAGCAGTCTACAATCCCGGAGCATACAAAGCCATTCCTGAAATACGTGCGGCCCTCGATGCCGGCGACTACGCACTCGCGGAAGAACTGCAGAAGAAGGTACAGGGACACTATACCGAGAACTATCAGCCGATAGGCAACCTGTATATAGATTTCTCAGACAAGACAGAGGTGACAGACTATTCCAGAACCCTCAATCTCGAGAATGCCACCGCCCACACCACCTATACAAAAGGGGGCAACAGGATAATGACCGAGTACATTGCCTCCGCTCCTGACAGTGTGATCGCTATCCGTATATCTGCCGAACGTCCCATAGACTTCACGCTTTCTTTCGACACGCCTATAAAGAACGCCAGATCCACGGCTTCCGCCAAGGGCATAATAGCGGAGGGACAGGCCGCACAGACTTCCACTCCTTCCTATGTCGACATGCCAGACGATCAGAAAATGGGATACATGAAAGAGCGGGGCATACGTTTCCGCACGGATATCAGGGCTATCGCCCCGGGCGCGAAAGTGACTCCGGAGAATGACGGGACACTATCGGTCAAAGGTGCCAAGGATGCTGTTATAATCGTGGCAATCGCCACAAGTTTCAACGGCGCTCAGAAAAACCCGGCTACGGAAGGGACCGACTTCAGGGCAATCGCCGACCGCAAGGCCTCACGAGCAGAAAAAAAAGCCTATGATGATATCCTCCGATCCCACATCGACGACTATTCCAGACTGTTTTCACGGGTAAGCATCGATTTCGGAGAGTCAGATCCTGAACTCATTGCCATGACAACCGACAGGCGTCTGAAGAACTATTGCGATAACAACGCCACAGACCCGGATCTTGAGGAACTGTATTTCGACTACGGCCGATACCTGCTGATAAGCTGCTCACGCACCCAGAGGGTTCCGGCCAACCTGCAGGGACTATGGAACGAGTACCTGCTTCCGCCATGGAGTTCCAACTATACGACAAACATAAACGTAGAGGAAAACTACTGGCCTGCCGAGGTAACCAACCTGAGCGAGCTTCACATGCCGCTGCTGTCATTCATCAGGCAACTGCCTACGACAGGAGAAGCGACAGCCCGGGAATATTACGGAGTGGACCGCGGATGGTGTCTTGGCCACAACTCCGACATCTGGGCCATCACCAATCCTGTAGGCCTCAACGAGGGAAGCCCGAACTGGGCCAACTGGAACATGGGTGGAGCATGGATAGCCTCCCACATATGGGAGCATTTCCTATTCACAAGAGACATGGACTTCCTGAGGGAGTATTACCCCACCCTCAAGGGGGCAGCCGAATTCTGTCTCGGATGGATGATACGCGACAAGGAGGGAAAACTCATCACTTCGCCATCGACATCTCCTGAAAACACATTCATATCCCCGCAGGGTAAAGAGACCGCCACAAGCGCCGGCAGTTTCTCCGACATAGCGATGATACGCCAGTGCCTTTCCGACACCCGTGACGCAGCCATGGCATTGAACACCGATGCCGCGCTCATCGCCGAGATAGACAAGGCTCTCGCCGAAATAGCGCCCTATAAGATCGGAGCAGCCGGTCAACTGCAGGAATGGCAGGAAGACTTCGTGGAGAAAGATCCGCAACACCGCCATCAATCGCATCTCTACGGTCTATATCCCGGTCACCACATCAGTGTGAAGGAGACTCCCGAACTCGCAGCGGCAGCCGCACGCACTCTTGAGATAAAAGGTGACAACACCACTGGATGGAGCACCGGATGGAGGGTAAACCTGCTTGCCCGGCTTACCGATGCCGAGAAGGCGTATGCCATGTACAGGCGTCTGCTTAAATATGTGAGTCCCGACAACTACGAGGGTCCCGACAAGAGAAGGGGCGGAGGCACATACCCTAACCTTCTTGACGCGCACGCGCCGTTTCAGATCGATGGAAATTTCGGAGGTACGGCAGGTGTGGCCGAAATGCTGATACAGTCCACTCCAGAAACCATAACCATGCTTCCGGCACTTCCTGACGAATGGAAAACAGGAAGTTTCAAAGGACTGCGTACACGATGCGGAATCACAGTCGACGCCGAATGGAAAGAGGGCAGGGTGACACAGCTTCGTCTCTATTCCGACATTCCAGCTGAAGCCACTGTCGAGGCAAACGGAACGCAGACACATGTCAAGACGGCCCCCGGACAGGTGAAGACACTTGAATTCTGACTATAATTCGGTTTAGGAGCAAAAATTAATTCTTTTTTTGCATTTTCTCAGGAAATTTTATTAACTTTGCGTTGCAAGTGAAAGGCGAAAGTCCATTATTCTTGCAACGCAGGCTTTTTTGCCTCGTCCTATCGTACCGAACACATATATAACCTAACGAATAAGCATTAGAACGCCATGAAAAGATTTGCATTCAAAATGTTTCTTAAACCCGGCTATGAGGCCGAGTACGAAAAACGTCACGCACAGCTCTGGCCTGAACTGAAAAAACAGATAGCAGACTCCGGAGTACGCAACTATTCCATATATTGGGATAAAGACACCAACATTCTCTTCGGATATCAGGAAGTGATCGGCGACTCCAACTCGCAGGATGCCGAAGCCGCTGATGAGATCACCCGCAAGTGGTGGGACTTCATGGCAGACATCATGGAGGTAAACCCCGACAATTCTCCCGTCACAGTTCCCATTCAGGAAGTATTCCACCTCGACTGATATCCCCGACATGAAAAAGACATATCATCTCGCGGTAGACCTCGGCGCGACATCGGGCCGCACAATCCTCGCATCGTTCGACGGCAAGAAGGTCGACATGGAGGAAATAGCACGCTATAACTATCCGATGCTTCCCATCGGCAATCACCAGTACTGGAACCTTCCGCTCATCTACGAGCACATTCTCGAATCGATGAAGAAATGTGCCGAGATTCTCGGTAATATGCCCGAGAAGACCAGCCTTGACAGCATCGGCATCGACACATGGGGATGCGACGTGGCTTACTTCCACAAGGACGGAAGCCTCGCAGGACTCCCCTACTGCTACCGCGACACTCACACGGTAGGTGCCGTAGACCGTTTCTGCAAGGAAATGCCCAAGGAAGACGTGTACGCGCGCACAGGCATCCAGTTCATGGACTTCAACACCCTCTTCCAGCTTGACACCATCCGCCGCAACAACCCGGAGATCCTCGACAACGCCGACAAGATCCTCTTCATTCCCGACGCACTCTCTTATATGCTGACAGGCAAGGCAGTGACCGAGCGCACCGTGGCATCGACATCTCAGATGCTCAACCCCAACACCGGCGACCTCGATGACGTGCTCCTGGCAAAAGTCGGACTCGGCCGCGACAAGTTCGGCCCCATGATCGAGCCGGGTGAGGAGATCGGCACACTCATACCCCGTCTTGCGGAACTTACCGGTCTGGGCGAGGTGCCCGTGATGGCAGTGGCCGGCCACGACACAGCATCGGCTGTGGCCGCGGTTCCCACTCCCGACCGCGACTTCGCATACCTGAGCTGCGGAACATGGTCGCTTCTCGGCATCGAGAACGTAGGCCCGATCATCACCGACAAGAGCCTTGAATACAACTTCACCAATGAAGGAGGCGTAGACGACACCATAAGGGTTCTCAAGAATATATGCGGCCTCTGGCTCTTCGAGCGTTGCCGCGCAGAATTCAAGGACGCTCCCAAGGATATCGCCGCTCTTGCAGCCCTCTATCTTGAAAGCGACTGCGACAGCATCATCAATCCCGATGACCCGTCGTTTGCAAACCCCGAGAGCATGACCAAGGCCATTGACGAGTATTGCCTTAAGAGCAACCAGAAAAAGCCCGAGACTCCGGCAGACTACATAAGGGTAGTATACAGAAGCCTCGCTCATCGGTATGGCGAGATCACACAGTGGCTCCGTGAAATATCACCGGTAGAAATAAAGCGTCTCCACGTGATCGGCGGAGGTTCCCGCAACCAGTATCTCATGCAGATGGCCGCAGACGAGCTCGGCATACCTGTAGTGGCAGGACCGGCAGAATGTACGGCTCTCGGCAACGTGCTCATGCAGCTGCGCGCATGCAAGCAGCTCTCATCGCTCAAGGAGATGCGCGAGGTTGCGATCAACACCACAGAGACCATTACCTACAACCCAAGCAAATAAATCATAAAACAACCATAAAATATCCAAATCATCATGAAAGAAGAACTTATCAACAAGGCCTATGAAGTGGCCCGTGAAAGATATGCCGCTATCGGCGTAGACACCGAGAAGGTGCTGCAGCAGATGCAGGATTTCCACCTCAGCATGCACTGCTGGCAGGCTGATGACGTAGCAGGTTTCGAGCCTGTGGAAGGTGGTCTCACCGGTGGTATCCAGGTCAACGGCAACTATCCCGGCAAGGCACGCAATATAAATGAACTCCGCGACGACGTTCTCTACGCCATGAGCCTCATCCCCGGCAAGCACCGCCTCAACCTCCACGAGATCTACGGTGACTTCCAGGGCAAATATGTAGACCGCGACGAGGTTACAATAGACTACTTCAAGAGCTGGATCGACTGGTCAAAGGCAAACGACATCAAGCTCGACTTCAACTCCACATCCTTCTCCCACCCGAAGAGCGGCGACCTCTCACTGTCGAACCCCGACAAGAGCATCCGCGATTTCTGGATCGAGCACTCCAAGCGTTGCCGCGCCATCTCTCAGGCTATCGGTGAGGCTCAGAACGATCCCTGTATCATGAACACATGGGTTCACGACGGCAGCAAGGACATCACAGTAAACCGTTTCATGTATCGCGAGCTTCTCAAAGACTCTCTCGACCAGATCTTCGAGCACCGCTACGACATGATGAAAGACTGCGTTGAATCCAAGGTATTCGGCATCGGTCTTGAAAGCTACACTGTAGGCAGCAACGACTTCTACACCGCATACGCTTCGAAGCGCGACATGATGATCACTCTCGACACCGGCCACTTCCACCCGACCGAGAGCGTTGCCGACAAGGTAAGCTCCATGCTCCTTTTCGTGCCTGAGCTCATGCTCCACGTTTCCCGCCCCATCCGCTGGGACTCCGACCACGTTACAATCATGGACGACCCGACAATGGACCTCTTCAGCGAAATCGTACGTGCAGGCGCGCTCAACCGCGTACACTACGGTCTCGACTACTTCGACGGCACACTCAACCGCATCGGCGCATACGTGATCGGTAGCCGCGCAGCCCAGAAGTGCATGCTCCGCGCACTTCTCGAACCGCTCGAGACTCTCCGCAAGTATGAGCTCGAAGACAAGAGATTCCAGCGTCTCGCACTCCTCGAGGAATGCAAGAACCTCCCCTGGAACGCAGTATACGACATGTTCTGCCTGCGCAACGGCGTGCCTGTAGGCGAATCCTACATCAAGGAAATCGAGAAATACGAAGCAGACGTAACTTCGAAGCGTTAAGCTACGACGGCTTGGCATCGACTTATCATAAGGTATGGGGTCCTGTGGCTCCATACCTTTATGAAATTATTAATGACGCAGTCAAGACGTCATCAATCATCTGACTAATTAACGACATATGTAACTAAGTATCTGTAAAATCCGGCGATGACTCCCGAAAGGGACTTCCGGACTTGCGGACATCATCATCGCCACGATCTATACAGGATACTTATTCAACTGAAGAATAAATGATTCTGCTCGGACTTATCATCATAGCGATCGGCTCTTTCTGCCAGTCGAGCTGCTATGTACCCATCAACAAGATCAAAAACTGGAGCTGGGAATCCTATTGGATCGTGCAGGCGCTTTTCGCGTTCCTGCTCCTTCCCTTCCTCGGATCCATGCTCGCCGTGCCTGAAGGCCACAGCCTGTGTGAGCTCCTTACTTCCACTTCCCCCTTCAGCCTATGGATGACGATTCTCTTCGGCATGCTATGGGGCGTAGGAGGACTCACATTCGGACTCTCAATGCGTTACCTCGGCGTGGCACTCGGCCAGTCGATAGCGCTCGGCACCTGCGCCGGCCTCGGCACCATCATGGGCCCGCTGCTGCTTCAGGTTTTCTTCCCTGAAAACGACCCGATGTCGCAGCTGACATTCTCGGTAATACTCGGAGTCGTGGTGACCCTTATCGGCATCGCGATCATCGGAGTGGCCGGCGGAATGAAGGCCAAGGGACTCAGCGAGGAGGAAAAGACCAAGGCGGTCAAGGACTTCAACTTCCCGAAAGGCATCACCATCGCGCTGCTGTGCGGCTTCATGAGCGGCTGCTTCAACGTGGGTCTCGCTTTCGGTGCCGACATCAACTTCGGCGACCTCACACCGGACAGCTACAAGACTCTCCCCGCCACGTTCCTCGTGACACTCGGCGGTTTCGTGACCAACGCCATCTACTGCTTCTACCAGAACCAGAAGAACAAGACATGGGGCGACTACCGCAAGACCGATGTCCTGCTCAACAACGTGCTGCTCTGCATCCTTGCCGGCGGACTCTGGTACAGCCAGTTCTTCGGTCTTTCCATCGGAAAGGGATACCTCGTGGAGTCACCGACACTCATGACCCTGTCGTTTTGCATCCTCATGGCCCTCAACGTAGTCTTCTCCAACCTCTGGGGCATCATCCTCAAGGAATGGAAGGGTTGCTCCCGACAGACCATATGCGTGCTTGTGGTTGGTATCATAGTACTCGTCGTATCATGTTTCCTCCCTCAACTCGTCTGAGCAAGACCATAGACAACAAACATTACTTAATCGATAAAATAACTTGACATGTCATCAGTATTAGACAACAATCCCGGTCTCGCACATGAGGTGAACCAGGTGGCTGAAGCCGCCGGATACCTCTGGCAGAAAGGCTGGGCAGAACGCAACGGCGGCAACATCACCGTCAACGTAACCGACCACATCACAGACGAAATCAAGGCCATGCCCGCTATCGCCGGACCCTATCCCATCGGCACTACCCTTCCCAACCTCAAGGGATGCTGGTTCTACTGCAAGGGCACTCAGATGCGTATGCGCGACCTCGCACGCTGGCCTATGGACAACGGCTCAATCATCCGTATCTGCGACGACTGCGCAAGCTATGAGATCGTGGCTGACAAACCTGTAAAACCGACTTCAGAACTTCCGTCACACCTCGCAGTCCACAATTACCTGATCGGCAAAGGATCCACCTACAAGGCAAGCCTCCATACACATCCGATCGAACTCGTGGCAATGAGCCATAACCCCGAATATCTTCAGAAGGATGTACTGACAAAGATACTTTGGTCGATGATTCCCGAGACCAAGGCCTTCGCTCCCCGCGGACTCGGAATCGTGCCCTATATGCTTCCTTCGTCAAACGAACTCGCCGACGCTACCATCAAGGCCATCGACGACAACTATGACGTTGTGATGTGGGAAAAACACGGTGTTTTCGCAGTGGAAAACGACATCATGTCGGCATTCGACCAGGTAGACGTGCTCAACAAGAGCGCAAACATCTACATGTGCGCACGCAACATGGGCTTTGTGCCTGAAGGCATGTCTGACGCTCAGATGATTGAAATATCTACTGTATTCAACCTTCCCAAGTGATCTGACACGCAAACATGACCAATAAAAGAGAGACGTCCGCCCGGATGTCTCTCTTTCTCTATATATGTAGAAGGCATAATGCCGTGTCACCTCAGAGGTATTGCGCGGGTGAAGTTTTTTTTGTAATTTTGCAGTGATTATCAAACATGCAGCACATGAGACTCATTCGCATACTTCTATTATCACTCCTCGTATCATTCACGGCACTGACAGCATGGTCATATGACGATGTCTCCTTCCATTGCGATTCAGACACAGTCGTAATCAACCAGCTTCTCCAGAGTCCGGAACTCGCCGGAATGGAGCAGTCGCAGCGTGTGGCATTCTTCGCGAAGCGCCTTACAGGCGCGTCATCCGCACTGCGGTCAGATATACTGGATGCCGATTCCATTGCCTTCACCGTCAACATCCACTCGCTGACACCGCTCGGATTCATATCCACATGCATAGCGCTCGCGCAGGCCTACGAGACCTCTTCCGCACCCAACTGGCGCGACTTTGCCGACAGATATGAGGCCATCATGTATAAAGGAGGCAAGGCGGGGGATTTCGTATCAAGATTCCTGTATGCGTCTGACTGGATCGCCGACAACATTTTCAGGGGAAACGTAACAGACCAGACCACGCGCCTTGACGGACTCAACATACGGAAAAAAGAAAAATCGATCGACTATATCTCCCATCACGCAGACTCATTCAAGGCATTGTCAAATCCGGCAAACCTTGAGCGAATAAAGATGCTCGAGATGGGATTCCGCAACCACCAGATACCATACGTCTCCAACGGCGACCTTACGAATCCCAAACGGTTCAAGCCTCTTGCCAAGGAAGGAGACATCTTTTTCCTGCTCACTCCCGACTATAACCTCGACAGCCGCGACATGGGAATACTGACATGGGATGGCGACAACCTCATGATCATACAGGTATCCCAGCCTCTGAATAAGGTAGTAATGGAAGACCTTCCGTTTGAACTATACGTGAAGCGCAACATCAAGCGCATCCAGGGCGCAAGAATCATACGTATCTTCTGATGTCGGACATTGTAGTCGGTTTTGATCTTGACGATACCCTTGTGGCGGAAGCGCTCTTCCTCAGAAGCGGTATCCGCCATATAGCACACCGGCTCGCGGAGCGGTATCCCCGGCTTTCCGCGTCGCGTATTACAGGATGCATGGACACTGCTGTAATGACCCGATGCAACCACTACTCGGCGCTTGAGGAATATCTCGAAAGAACAGGCATGAGGCAAGAAATAGACATGAAGGAGGTCGTGGCCGATTTCAGAAGCCACTATCCGGATCCCGACATCTACCACATGCCACCCTCGACACGACTGCTTCTCCGGCGACTAAAGGAGAGCGGCATACATCTTGCGCTCGTGACTGACGGACGCAGCATCACCCAGCGCAACAAGATAGAGGCAGCCGGAATAACCCGCTACATAAATCAGGAAGACATATTCATATCTGAGGAGACAGGTCATGACAAGACTCACCCCGACAGTTTTCTCGCTATAATGCGGAAATATGCCGGGGCAAAGGAATTTCACTATGTAGGAGATAATCCGCCGAAAGACTTCATGCATCCTTCAAGACTCGGCTGGCACACTCATGCGGTCCATCCGTTTCCTCTCGCGGTGCATCAGGGTATCCCAAGGTAACGGTGGGTCTGCAGGCTGAGTGTCCAGCGGGGATCCTCAAGCACACGCCTTACGGTACGCAGCGTGTTTGACTCGCGTATCCTGCTGTCGGCTACATAACATGGCTGAAGATACATCAGCGTCGACTCTCCACGGCAGGGAAGATCGAAATAGGCATCAAGGTCCTGACCGGTATCCACCACCTTTATCTCATCGGCACGATCCACACGGATCTCAGGATTTCCGACCATATCGGCTATTCCGGTCTTAGGTGATACCGTAATCCAGTCGATGCCCTCGGGGAGCGGATTGGTGCCGTTGGTCTCGATGGCGATCTTCTTTCCGGTAGCCTGATGCAGCAGGCGAATGAAATCACTGTCGATCCACAGCGACGGTTCGCCGCCGGTAAGTATCACCCAGTCTGCCTTATAAAGATTCACGGCATGTATGATGTCGGTATCGGTCATGGCCACGCCGTCGTTGTGGCGAGTGTCGCAGAATGGGCACTGCAGATTGCAGCCCGAGAAACGAATGAATACCGATGGATAACCGGTATGATGCCCCTCACCCTGAAGCGAATAGAATATCTCGTTGATCTTTCTCATCTCAGTCTTCTTCGTATGCGGCGGTGTTGCCTTCCGATTCCTGCACCTCACAGCGGTAGCATTCAGGAATGCTGTCTACAATCCAGCGCGCTATGTTCTCAGCCGTAGGGTTGAAGGGGAGCACGTCGTTGAGCACGGCATGGTCGAGAGTGCCGGCCACGAGTTCCTTTATCTTGGTGAAGTCGACCACCATGCCGGCCTCATTCAGTGAAGCGGCCTTGCACTCGACGGTGATTATCCAGTTGTGGCCATGCAGGCAGGTACACTTGCTCTCGTATGGGAGCGACAGCCTGTGGGCCGCCGAGATCTCAAGTCTTTTCTTTACGTAGTACATCAGATGCAGTGTTATAAAGTGATTCCGGCATCGCGAAGAGCCTCCATTCGCTCCACACATGTGCCGCATTTTCCACAGTGCTCCTCGCCTCCCTTGTAGCAGGAATAGGTAAGGTTATAGTCTACGCCAATACGTTTGCCGATACGGGCGATATCGCTCTTGGTGATACCTGTATATGGAGCATCAATGACAATGCCGTCATATGTGCCCTGACGTATCGCCTCGCTCATGGCGTCCACAAAACCGGGACGGCAGTCTGGATATATGGCATGGTCGCCACCATGATTGGCAAGCATCACCTTTTTCAGGCCTCTGCTTTCGGCAAGACCGGCCGCTATCGACAGCATTATGCCGTTGCGGAACGGAACCACGGTAGACTTCATGTTGTCGTCGGCGTAATGGCCTTCGGGAATCTCATCGCCCCCAATGAGAAGCGATGACTTGAAATACCGGCCCATGAACTCGAGAGGAATCACTATGTGCTCTATGCCGAGCATAGCGCAGTTTTTTCTGGCGCATTCAATCTCACGGGCATTATGACGGGAGCCGTAATCAAATGTCACGGCAAGTGCGATCTGCTCCTTACGCTCGTGAAGGAGTGTGGTGGAGTCCATGCCTCCGCTCAGTACAATTACAGAATACTTCATGTCAGAACTCAAGTTGTGCCTCACGGCGTGATACTGCAAGTTGCTGATGCTCGGCATCTCCCCTGTTGGCAAACGGATGGATGGATATGCCGCCACGGGGCATGAAGAGGCCCTTCACTTCTATATAGCGCGGATCCATGAGGTTCCAGAGATCCTTCATGATAATGTTGACACAGTCCTCATGGAAATCTCCGTGGTTGCGGAATGAGAACAGATACAGCTTGAGGCTCTTGCTCTCCACCATACGGCGGCGCGGGATATAGGCTATCTTAATATGCCCGAAATCAGGCTGGCCTGTCTTGGGGCAGAGGGTGGTAAATTCAGGACAGTCAAGTCTCACCACATATTCATGCTCCGGATGCATGTTCTCGAACGTCTCCAGCATCTGCGGAGCGTAATCGTCAGGGTATTTGGTGCCCTGATTGCCGAGGAGTGTCACTCCCTCGAGTTCTTTTTCATTTCTCATAATCTTGATCATCAAAGGTGTATCAATATTCCGGCTTCCGTATGCAGGAAAAGTCCGGCGGCGGTCGGAAAAACAGTCCGATGCTGATGCAAAATTACAAAAAAAACTTCACTCCCGCAATACTGAGGGTCTTATTGTCAGAGCAACACCATGGCGAGCAAATGGGCCGTGACCGCAGCCACGAGTCCGCCGACTGTATGGGCGAGTATGGCCTTGGACGTGAGATTTCGGTAGCCCAGCGAATCGAGCATGGCCGTATGAGTGCTTAGATAGCCGCTCCAGCACATTCCGATGGCGGTAAAGACACATATGGCATTGCCATCGATCCAGCCCTCGGCGATAAAGCGGGGCAAAAGACCCAATGCCGCTCCTACGGCTCCGAGTGCGGTAATCGGGAATCCGATGAGATGCGGATCGTCGAAACCGAACAGCCATTCGAATACGAAGTTGACCTTGCCTACAATCCAGGGAAGAAGCTCGATGCCCTGATAGGCACTGCCGTCATAACCGTTGGCGCCGGCTCCGAAGGTGAGCATCATGACGAGCGTAGAAATCACGAGCACTCCCGGAATGATGGCAATACCTACTTCCACACCTTTCTTGCCGCCGTCAAGCACGGCATTCAGGATGCGCGTGAAGAGCGACTCTCCACTGTCGCTGCCCGCCTCCTCGGTGGCCTTTATCTCATCATACACCTCATCGACAGCCTCCATGTCCCGGTAGTCGGGATATGAACGCAGGATAAAGCGCTGCATGAGACGGGTAGACACTATGCAGCCGACAACAGCGCCGCCAAAACCTATAAACGGTTCTACCGTGTAGCCAAGACTTATCATGTAGATGATCACAAGTAGTCCCATGCCGAAGGCTGTGCCGAAATTGGTAAGCGAGATAAACTGATATCTTTTGAAATAACGGGCGAACTCCTTGTCTTTGGAGATAGTGATGATGGCAGGGTTGTCCGACAGGAAAGTCATGACACCGCCGAGCGAGGCCACTCCCGGGAGATTGAACACCGGCTTCATGATCGGATGCAGGATCTTCTGAAGCATCGAGACGACTCCGAACTCTACAAGAATGCGTCCGAGCGCACCTGTCAGCACGCAGACAGCCATCAGGAAGAAGCACGTGTTGAGCAGAAGGTCGTGAGCCGTAGCCATCATGGTCTTCATCATGGGGGCTATTCCCATGACATAGCCTATTGCTCCGAATATCAGGAAAATCCATACGAGGCAAAGCACTCCCGACATGTTTGACTTACGCCGGGCGGTGGTTTTGGGAACTGTAGCGGTGTCGGCTGTCTCCATATCGTTATCTGAAGTTTAGAAGGTTCATGTGCCAGGTCACTCCAAGCGAGGCATAGAAGGTATTCTTCTGCATGATGTCGGTCTTGCTGAGATTGGTACCCTCTGAGAAAAACAGTGCTGTGTGCAGTTTCAGAAGATGCCGTTTCTTCCTGATGGGAAACCATTCCGCCACCAGACCTCCAATAGCAAGCTGGGTGCCGCGAACGATCTCGGTCTTGTCAGTCTTGTTGACACCACGGTTACAGTCGTAGGACACCTTACCGGTCAGACGCCAGTTATGGTTTATGTCCCATGACAATTCTCCCATGAAAGTGTTGTTCTTGAACATGCGGTTTTCCGGATATGTGCGTGTCATGATATCGACAAGCACTGTCAGGCAGTCATCTATCACCAGGTTATTGCCGAGGGCGATATAATTGCAGAACTTGCCTTTAAGGTATTCTATCTCGTTGACGGACCATATGGTCTCGAACCTCAGGTGCTCGTTGAGGGGTCTTACACTCTGCCACTGAAGGTTGTAGGCATACATGTTGCGGTTTTCAGGAGTTGCAAAGAGGCTTTGGGTCACCTGAAAGGCAAGATAGTCATGCTGTGAAATCCGATATCCTGCTGACACGCCATACTGATAGCATGCCACGTTGGCAACAAACAGATTTGGACACATTAGATCAATCGGAGCCCTGTTATACTCATATCCGCCTATAAGCACCACCTGCTTTCCGACGCCGAAATCAAAGTTGCCGTAGCGGTAATTCAGGTCAAGGATATCGGTCTGGTCCCAGAACGAGGCATCCTTGGGAGTGCGCGAGAAACGCTGACGCCACGTGTAGGTCAGGCCGTCGACAAGTTCACCGTGAGCCTTGAGTGCTATGTATTTGCCATAGAATCCGGAATTGGATCGGTCGGTATGACCTCCGACAGACACATGCTGCCAGTCGAGACGTGCCTGAGCGTCGAGTGAGATCAGATGTTCCTCCGTCTCTTGCGGTTGCGTCGCGCCCGGCTCTTCGGCGTAAGTGGAAAACGATAATAG